>Ga0181530_10004222_pt1 | contig 15403 bp, 12 predicted proteins | sample PEATcosm2014_Bin_42_FD_119769 | JGI IMG/M metagenome (GOLD analysis project Ga0181530, IMG submission 119769) | Peatland microbial communities from MTU Mesocosm Facility, Houghton, MI, USA - PEATcosm2014_Bin10_60_metaG | ecosystem: Environmental > Terrestrial > Soil > Wetlands > Peat | place... | reverse complement strand
TCATCCGCCGCAACGCGCCCGGCCTGAATGCCGCGCCCAACGACCTGTCGAAACTCCATCCACGCATCAGGGCGGCGCTCGCCGACGATTCAGCGTCGGATCTGGCGGCGATGGACAGAGGAAACGCGGATGCCTTCGTCGGCCTTCTCGTCCCATTGACAGGAGATGATACGGATGCGGGCAAACGGGTATTGCAGGGCGTAGAACTCGCTATTGACAAGCACAATGCCAATCACCGGACCCGCTTATCCCTCTGCATTCGCGATACGAAAGGTTCTCTGATCGAGACTGCGCGGCAAACAAAAGAGTTGCTTGAGCACGATCGTATGCCCGCGATCATCGGCCCCATACTCTCTCCCACGGCCACGGTCGCCGCCGGGATGCTCATCGGCAAAGAAACGGTCATGCTCACGCCGACTGCCACGGACGACGGCATCGCCTCCCTGGGCCCGAACATTTTTCAGCTGAACATAACGCTCGGCGTTCTTGCCCGTTCCGTGGCCCGCTACGCGCTCGAAAACCTGACTATCCATGAATTCGTGATCATGGCGCCTCGCACCGCCGTGGGCAGTGCGATGAGCGCTGCTTTCAGGGATGAGGTGACGAAGTACGGCGGAACGGTTTACGATGAAGAGTCCTATGAGGAGGGCGGCAGCGATTACACACCGTTACTTGTCAATCTCAGGAAAAAACTCCTCATCAGAACGCTCGACCAGCGCGCGAAGGACCGCGGCGGAAATTATCGTCCCGTGCGCTACCTCTCCAGCGCCGATAGCGTCTGCTGGGCCGACTCAACGGTCTCGGCTGGCGCGATTTTCCTGCCTTCGGACGCCGAGGATGTCGCGACCCTCGCGCCGCAGATCGTCTTCAACCGCATCAGGGCGCAATTCCTCGGTTCGAGCGGATGGCGGTCGGCAAAGACCACGGTTGACGAAAACCGATATATCAGGGATGCGATCATCTCCGCTCCCTTCGAGCCCAACGCTTTGTGGCGAAAGTGGCCCGCTTTCGCGAGCGACTACGCCGCTCGCTTCCGGGAGGAGCCCGACCGCGTTGCCGCCCTGGGCTACGATGCCGGCACGCTCATTGCGGCGGCTATTGACAGCGCCGGAAAATCACGAGGCTCCAATTTTCGCCTCCAGGACCTTCTCTCGAAGACCCGTCAATTTGAGGGCGCTTCCGGACTCATCTCATTCGACCCGAAGGAGCGAACCAATACTGAAGCCGCAATTTTCAAGTTGACACCAGCGGGATTTGTCCGCGTCCAGTAATGCTTCCTTCCGATGAATCCAAAAATTCTTCGGTCCGGAGTTGGTTTACCTTTTTATCAGAAATAGCACATCAAACTCGTTAGTAATGAACCGCTCGCTGTAGGGCGTGCCTAAAGGAAACATGTCTCCCGTCGCGATGTAATGCACCGGATACCAATAGCGCAAAGTGTACGAAAGAGCAAGCCCAAGGTCACGGGAGAGCCGCGCCTCCCACCCGATTCCCGCATGGACGCTTGGGCTCAGCATGACATGCGGCGGCTCAAGGGCCGGGTCGCCCGTCACCATCTGGGATTGATCTCCAAGAACAAGCTCGGTCTCCCATATCCGGGCGAGATGGAGTCCCGCGCCGGCATGGAGATAGAACCGATTTCTTGACGACCGTTCACCGAGAGGTTCGATTGGAATTTGCAGATCGGCAATGAACCCGCCGTGCAGGAGCGTTTTTCTCACCACGGTAGCTTCGTTCAGATAGTTGCCGGCCGGGAACGTATCATCGATGACCGAGCCGTATTTGATGACGCCCTCCACCTGAAGCCTGAGCCAGGGCGAGAGGGCGAAACGCTTGCCGCCGATAATGCCATATGTAATAAGATCATTGCAATTGACCTCCTGGCTGACTTCATTGCCGAAATCATAAGTCCCTCGGCGCTCGCTGTAATCGGCCGATACCCCTATAAACGGTGTTGTATTGAGAAAATCCAGGGTTGATGAAGCAGTGGCCCCAAGCGACAACAAAATGATGCACCACGACGATTTGATCATGCCGATAGCTCCCGGCTGTCCGGTAAAACCGAAGCGGCCTTCATGTCGAGTTCATGAACGATTTTCAATGTTTCGTCGAGCACGGTTTTCGGCTTGATGGCCGCGACTGGCCGGCCTGGCGGCGCTTGTATGACCCTTCCCAGGCCATGGTACGGCTTCCACCGTGACAGGGCTTCCGCATTGCCGACGTAGAGCGCGACCACCGGCACGCCGCGCGCCGCGGCCGCATGGATAAGGGCGGTATCGGTTGAGATCAGAAGTCGACAGGCAGAAATAATCTCGGTAACGGCTGGAAACGACATCGCCGGCGCCGCAATACACCTTTCATCAAGCAGCGCAAGCGTCTCTGCCCATCGGGCCTGGGGCCCGACCCCGATAAGCGCCAATTTTCGTATCGATGAAATGGGATTGAGGAGCGCGATAAGCGCGGCGAAATGGCCGCAGGGCCACTGGCGGGATGCGGTGGCCGAGGAGAGGTTGATTGCCACGAGCCCGTCGCTTCCCCCGCACCGGTCAATAAAGGAGGCTGCCGCGGCGCGATCCTGAACCGACGAAAAAATCTCCAATACGCGTTGGCGGGGAAATGACGATGCAGTCAGCAGCTCGCCGGCTTCGAGTATCCGGTCGGTCAGATGCGTCGTGCGGTTCCCGACATGGACATGATAGCAGTCTGCCATGATTTCTTTCTCGATCCCCGCGCGCACCGTGCGGCTTCCGGCGCCATAGCTCATGAAAAAATTGGTGCGGGAAAATCCCGGCGTCAGATCGAACACCGCATCAAACCGCTGTCGGCGCATCCACTCGATGGCGCCGACCACTGCGCCGATCCGGTGGAAGTTAATGGCTTTGCATACGTCGATAAATGGATTGTGCCGGACCACGATTTCGTTTTCCGGACTACAGATAACCGCAAGCCGTTTCACCCTCCCGTGGTTCTTGAGCGCAGAAAAAAGCGGAGTGGCAACAAACATATCGCCCAGTTTTCCGGGACGGATGCAGACAACGCTTTTTACGGAGGGAAGAGGCTGTTTCTGCGGATGTGGGCAAAGAAGGCGAAGCAGGGCGGGGAGAACCTGAAAGCGGAATGAAAATTTCTTCATTACTGGAAACCTTTCCTCCCACGCGGTAACGCCTTCAGTTTGAATAAAAATACTTTTTCCGGCAACGCATGACCCGCTTTGGTGATCTATTTTTCCCTGCATGGTAGCGCACGAAGAGACGCGGCAGTGCCGTCTTATCCATATTCATGGAACCGTTCAGGGGGTCGGCTTCAGGCCGTTTGTCTATCGCCTGGCCGTGCGTCTCGGCATAGGCGGTACCGTACGAAACAACCGAGGCGGAGTCGAAATTTCAGCTTGTGCCGCGCCCGAAACCCTCGACCGGTTTGCCGTGCTCCTAAAACGCGAGGCGCCGCCGCTCTCGGCGATTCGAAGCCTCTGGATTGAGGAAGTTCCCTTAGACGCAGCAGTGCCGCAAATCTTTACCATTGAGGAATCCGTTGCCTGCGGCGGGGCAGATGTGGATCTTGCGGCCGATACGGCAGTATGCACCGTTTGCCTCGCCGAGATGCGGGACTCGAAAGATCGACGATTTGGCCACGCTTTCATCAACTGCACCGATTGCGGACCACGCTATACAATAATTTCCGCCTTGCCTTACGACAGGCCCAATACCACCATGGCGGAGTTTGCAATGTGCCCGGCTTGCCGCGCGGAGTACGGCGATCCGGCCTCGCGGCGGTTCCACGCACAGCCGATCTGTTGCCCCGATTGCGGACCGCACTATACGCTGCTCGATCGCAACGGAAAGCCGCTTTACCCGGCAGATCCTCTCGCTTCCTGCATCGAGCATCTGGGGCGGGGAGATATCGCGGCGATAAAAGGAATCGGCGGCTTTCACCTGGCTTGCCGGGCCGACATCGCCGAAACCGTGGCTCGCCTGCGCCGCATGAAAAATCGCGAGGCAAAACCGCTGGCTCTCATGGCAGCCGACCGAAAGGTTGCCTCTATGATCGTTCTGCTTTCGGACGACGAGACAAGGCTTCTCGAGTCACCGGAGCGGCCGATTGTTATTGCGTGCAAGCGAAGCGATCCGGAGTTTACCATAGCCGAAGAGGTCGCGCCCGGGGTGCCGACCTACGGGGTCATGCTTCCGTGCGCTCCTCTTCACCACCTGCTTTTTGATAGATCAAATCTTGGCGTTCTTGTAATGACAAGCGCGAATAGGTCGGACGAACCCATGGTGCATACGAATAAAGCCGCCGTAAAAACCCTTGCAGGGATAGCCGATGTTTTCCTTACGCACGATCGTTCGATCCGGGTCCGCATCGACGACTCCATCGCCCGGATCGCTGCGGGTGCGCCCCTGCTCCTGCGCCGTGCACGGGGGTACGTCCCTGATCCCCTGCCTTCGCCGTGCGAGGTAACCGGCATTGTCGGCTGCGGAGGCGTTCTAAAAAGCACGATCGCGATTGGCCGCGGAAACTCCTGCTACGTATCGCAATATGTGGGCAATGCTTCAAATGCCGAGACCCTTGAGCAGGCTTCGGAGATTCGCGATAATCTTCTCTCCCTGCTTGATACAGGTGCGACCCTTTATGTCCTCGACCAACATCCCGGCACTCCGCTCGAACGTATTCTGGAGCCAGGCATACCGACGATCCGGGTTCAGCATCACCATGCCCATGCCGCCGCGTGCCTCGCGGAAAACGGCATCACCGGGAAAGCCCTGTGTGTTGTCTACGACGGAACCGGGTGCGGCGATGATGGCACCCTGTGGGGAGGGGAGTTCTTCCTTGCCGATAACTACCGATTCCGGCGTGTCGGGCATCTTTCAACCATGCTTCTTCCGGGCGTTGAGGCAGCCATAGAGCACCCCTGGCGCGCAGCCCTCGGCGCCCTATTCCCTCTTCTTGGGAGTGATGTCGAATCGCTTTTCCCTGCCATCTCCCGTGATGAAAAGCTGCCGGTTCTGGAGCTGTTAGCCAGGGGAATCAACTGCGCCGTGAGTTCCGGCATGGGCCGGCTCTTCGATGCCATGAGCGCGCTCCTTAATGTGTGCTTTCGCCGTAGCTATGAGGGACAGCCGGCAATCCTGCTTGAAGCTGCGGCTATGGAGGCGAAGGATTGTAACAAACTTCCGGGCTATGGAGCGCCACTCTCCATCGACGCATCAGGAATGACGATTATCGACGGTGCACGAATACTCCTCGATGCAAACCAAGATTTTCTGAGCGGCGCCACGGCTGCTTGTGTCGCGGCCCGGTTCCACGCCACCATTGCCGAAGCAACTGCCTTGGTCGCAGCGCAAATTGCCCGGGAAAATAACGTGGAGTATGTCTCCCTGAGCGGCGGCTGCTTCCAGAATGTTCTCCTGACCGAGCGCATCGTTCGCCTGCTGCGGGAGCGCGGTCTCACTCCTCTACTGCACCGGCTCATACCGCCATCAGACGAGGCGGTCTCCTACGGTCAGGTGATCATGGCCGGGATGACTGGGGCCGGTTAATAGCGGTACCCCGGTCTCCCTCTAAGGTATTTTGAATCAGTTTTGATGCCAATGAAGTATCTACCGATAGGAAGCGCCGACAGCTTTCATGATTATATAAAGAGGAAGCACGGATCACCGTTTTCGCAGAATCTCGCGAAGTTCGACGCGAACTATAGTAGAGACAAAAGTAGAGACAAAAAGCATTTTCACGGAGGGAGCCACTATGGACCAGATTCTTACTGCTGACGAAGTTTTCGGGATTGGCGTGGAAATCGAGAAAAACGGCTATGCATTTTATTCGGCGGCTGCCGCGGCAGCCGCCGGAATGGAAATTAAGAAACTTTTGCTCGATCTTGCAACGTGGGAGACGAAACATATCGAGACTTTCATGGCGTTGCGAGAGCATCTGTCGCCCCAAGCTCTTAATGAGAACCTCTACGATCCGGGCGGAGAGATCACGATGTATCTCAAAGCGACGGCAGACAGCCATGTCTTCGTCAAAAATTCCACTATGGAAAAACTGACCGCAGAGTGCAAAACACCCGTGGATATTCTGAACATCGCCATGTCCTTTGAAAAAGAGTCGGTGGTGTTTTACTCTCTGGTGCGTGAAGCGGTTGGCGCTGCGAGCGGCAGAGGGGATGTGGAGAAGATCATCCATGAGGAGCTGACCCATATCGGCTACATTACCAGGGAACTTCAAAAGGTCAAGACTGCGGCAGGGAGAGCATAGCGCATGTGTTTAGCGATTCCGGCAAAAGTGCTGTCGATTCAGGGCGATATTGCCAAGGTTGAGGCGGGGGGGTGTGTGACCACGGCGGATCTCTCCGTACTGCTCGGGGTAAAAGTCGGGGACTACGTAATGGTGCATGCCGGCTTTGCAATACAGAAATATGCCGAGGAGGAAGCCCTGGCCAATCTGGAACTCATCCGTGACTTGTATCGGACTATTGCGGACCATGAATAGCGCTGCTTTTAATGATCCGACAACCGCCCGTTCTCTCGTCGAAGCGATTTCCAGGCTCGCGAAACGCCTGCCCGAGGTCCGTCTCATGGAGGTGTGCGGTACGCACACCATGGAGATCGGGCGGCTCGGCATCCGGCAGTTGCTCCCGGAAAATGTCAGGCTCATCTCCGGACCCGGCTGTCCGGTGTGCGTCACTCCAGCTGCCTACATTGATGCGGTTGCGGAACTCGCGCTTTTTGAGGGGGTACGGATCGCGACGTTCGGCGATCTCTTTCGCGTACCCGGGGTTCGCAGGTCATTTGCTCAAGTAAAAGCTGCGGGGGCGGCCGTCGAGATCGTGACTTCGCCCCGCGCTGCGCTCGAGCTTGCCCGGAAAACTCATGGGGAGGTGATTTTTACGGCCGTGGGGTTCGAAACCACCATTCCCGCGACCGCCGCAGCCATGAAAACCCTGACTGTAGAAGGGCTCGATAATCTCTCTTTTTTTGTCGCCCACCGACTGGTGCCGCCCGCGCTTGATGTTCTGCTTGCCGATCCGTCGCTTTGCATCAGCGGATTTTTGCTTCCAGGCCATGTGAGCGCGATCGTCGGCGCCGGCGCTTATGGTGCTCTTGTCAAACGGGGTGTTCCCGGCGTCATCACCGGCTTTGATGCGCTCGATCTTCTCGCCGGGATCTGCTGCTTGCTCGATCTTCTTGTCAAAAAAGAAGTTGCGGTAAAAAACGAATATACGCGCGTTGTGCCGCCGCAGGGCAATCCGGCTGCTCTCCGACTTATAGAGGAGGTGTATGAGCCCTGTGATGCGGTGTGGCGCGGTATCGGTACGTTTCCGGAGAGCGGTCTTCGCCTGCGGCCCCACTTTGCGGCCTACGATGCATCGGTTCGTTTCGGCTTGAAGGCGACAGGTGAGGAGATGCCGGCAGGGTGCTCCTGCGGCAGCGTGCTGAAAGGGATGATTCTGCCCGAGCAGTGCCCGCTTTTCGGTACGGCATGCACCCCGGAAAATCCGGTCGGGCCCTGCATGGTCTCCAGCGAAGGCTCATGCGCGGCGGCTTTTAAATATGGCGATCGGCAATGATCGATACGATATTGCTCAATCACGGCAGTGGTCGAGGCCTCGACGAATTGCTTCATACCGTCATCTTGCCGGAGATTGGAATCGACTCCGCTGCCCCGCTTGAAGACGCTGCGGTGTTTACACTGCCACAAGGTCGCTGCGCTTTTACCACCGATTCGTTTGTCATACGACCGCTCGAGTTCCCGGGCGGTGATATCGGCAAACTTTCGGTATGCGGAACAATAAACGATCTCGCCATGGTCGGGGCGACGCCGCACTCGATTTCGGTGGCGATGATCATCGAAGAGGGGCTCGATGTTGCGCTTCTACGGCGTATCCTGCGTTCGATCCGGCACGAGAGCAAAGCGGCCGGGGTTTCTATCCAATGCGGCGATACAAAGGTGGTGGATCGCGGGAAGGCCGACGGCATATTTATTGCTACCAGTGGTATAGGTATCGTACCGGCGGGCCGCAATCTGTCGGTCGCACATGCACGGTCTGGCGATGCGGTAGTTCTCAGTGGGCCGATCGGGCTTCATGGGATCGCGGTGCTGAGCGCACGCGAAGGGCTTAATTTTGCCTCGACCGTGGTTTCAGATTGCGCCAGTCTTCATCGGTGCACCGATGCGCTCCTGAAGGCAAGTCCGCATACGCGGATTATGCGCGATGCCACTCGCGGCGGATGCGCGGCAGTGCTCAATGAGATAGCCGAGGCATCGGGTGTTACGATAATGGTGCGTCAGAGTGCCATTCCCGTGCCGCCTGAGGTGGCTGGCGCCTGCAGCTACCTCGGCCTCGACCCGCTCCAAGTCGCGAACGAAGGGCGATTTGTGGCAATCGTTCCCGCAGAAGAAGCTGAGGCTGCCGTCGCCGCATGCCGGACTGTGGTGCATGGCGACGGGGCGTGTATCATCGGGACCGTGGAGCCGCGCGGCCGGGTTGCCGTGCTTCTGGAAACCGCTATCGGGAGCAGGCGCGTAGTCGATGTTCCATCCGGTGAGCTGTTGCCGAGAATCTGCTGAGGGGAGGATAACAGTTTATGAAGGGTAAAGTACATACCGCGCTTCGGTCGGCAGGATATATTCCTGCAACGGTTTTCGTACTGTCGCTCTCCATTGGGTGCGCCGCTCCTTCGCGGTTTGTGGCTCCTCCCTCGCAGGGAAAGGGGGGAGGGACGCCGAAGCAGCTTCTTCCCGAACCTATAACTACCTTTCGGCAGACCGGCATGGCTTCCTACTATTCACAAGACCTGCAGAACTATATAACGGCGAACGGAGAAGCGTACGACATGAATGCACTCACCGCCGCCCATCCTACCTTGCCTTTCAATACCCTGGTACGGGTGACCAACCTCACGAACAACCTCTCGGTGGTTGTTCGGATCAATGACCGGGGCCCTTATACCAAGAGAAGGATTATCGACCTCTCCTGGGCAGCGGCGGAAAAGATCGGACTTATTGAAGGCGGTACCGAAATGGTGGAGATTGAAGTAGTGAATCCGCAGGAGCAGCAACAACCATCACAGTAATCAGCAAGGCGAATTTTGCTGAATCGGCAATACCTTCGGTTCGTGAGGGCAGTGCATACAAAAAAAATCTGCCTGCGGATCAATTCGCAGGCAGATTTTTTGAAAAATGAAACTCTAAAAAATTACTGCCCTGTCGAACCCATTGCCGGGGCTGCTGGCGCTGCCGGAGCGGCCATTTTCTTGGCCTTCGGAGCTGGGGCGAGAACAATTTTTGTCGCGACCATTTTGCCGTCTTCAGTCTTGTAGGAAACAGTTACTTTATCGTCGGCTTTAAGATCGGCAACGGTCTTGCCCTTCGGCATGACAACCGTTTTATCGGTGGTGGAGAGGGTATCGTCGGCCTTTTTGCCCTTCGGCGTGACGATGATTGTGTTGGCGATGGCATCAACGGAGACAACGGTGCCTTTAATCATCATAGCCATTGCGGCTTTTGGCTTCGCCTTGGGAGCTGCCATCGGGGCTGCTGCGGTGGCGGCGCTGTCCTGAGCGATGGCGAAACTGCAGGCAATAAGACCTGCCATAAGGGCATGGTACAACTTCATACAAACCTCCTGAGAATTAGGTGAGTGGAACTGCTATCACAAGCCATTCGGCTTTTTTCCTTCACTGCTATCAGCATACAAACAATATCCATGCCAATCGTACAATAAGGTGACAAGCAATGCAATTTTCAATGTTTACCATAAAATAATGATTAAAAATAAGCATAAATATGGTTGAATTTTCAGATCAAAAGGGGAGGAATATGGGACAACCAAATGGGAAAGAGTCTTGACCAAAACGTTAACCTGCTATTCGTCGGTTCCCGCCAGGGAACTCTTTTCAATCATTCCGAATTTCTGAGCGCGGTATTGAAAGGTGCGGTACGTCATACCGAGAAGTCTGGCCGCCTCTGCAACATTGCCGTCGGCTCTTTCAAGCGCCTTCTGGAGCATCGACCTCTCCCACTCCTCAAAGACGATCCCCCCGTCAGGCAGTGACGGCTCCTGCGAGGACATGTTTTCCGCTGTTCCTGGTCGCTGGATCTCAAGAGGAAGATCGGAAGTCTCGATGGTTTCGGTAGCCGAGAGAATGATGGTGCGTTCCATGACCGCTTCAAGCTCCCGGACATTTCCCGGCCATGGGTAATGCGTCAGTTTCTCCATTGCCTCAGGGGCGATTCGCTTGGTCTTACTGCGTCGGCTGAGAAAAAAATTTACGAGTGCCGGGATATCGGCGGTTCGTTCCCGAAGGGGGGGAATAAAAATGGGGATCACGTTCAGTCGATAGAAGAAATCGTCTCTGAAGCTCCCTTTCTTTATCGCCTCTTCGAGATTTTTATTGGTAGCCGCTATCACCCGCATATCGACCGGGATGGCGCAGGTTCCTCCCACCCGCCGCACCTCTTTCTCCTGGAGCGTTCGGAGCAGCTTTGCTTGGGTATTGAGCGACATATCCGCAACCTCATCGAGAAACAAGGTGCTCTGACCGGCGGTTTCGATGATACCGATTTTGCGCGTCTGGGCTCCGGTAAAGGCGCCTCGTTCATACCCGTAGAGCTCAGATTCAAGAAGGGTCTCGGGAAATGCCGCGCAATTTATGCTCTGCATCGGGCGGCTTCCACGGGGACTCAGATAATGAATAAGCTGGGCGATTTTCTCCTTGCCGGTGCCGGACTCTCCGCGAATGAGCACCGTTGCATCGCTTGAGGCGACCTTCCGTGCAATATCGAGCAGGCTCTTCATCGCCGTTGATTCGGCAATAAGACCATGGGAAGACTGGTTGGCCAGCTGATTGCGGAAGCTCATACCGTCTATGCGGAGACGGTATTTTTCCGCCGCTCTTTCTATGACGAGCAGGAGTTCATCCCTTTCGAGCGGTTTAGTAAGGTAGTCGTAGGCTCCCAGTCTCATGGCTCTGACCGCGGTTTCAATGGAACCGAAGGCGGTTATAACCACGACCTCGGGCCGCAGAGTCATGCGTGAAATTTCATCGACAATGTCAAGCCCGCTTCGTCCCGGCATCTTCAGGTCGGTAACTATCACTGCCGGATCGTTTTCTTTTACCATGGCAATGGCGGCATCCACGTTGGCCGCTTCAAAAACCATATGGTTTTCGGCGCGCAGGATATTCGCCATGATGTTTCGCTGGGCATTGTCGTCTTCTACCAGAACGATCTTTATCATGCTTCATTCATGGGAAGCCGGATCACAAAGCAGGCTCCTCTTCCTTCCAGGTTTTTTGCAATGATGGAACCGCCATGCGCTTCGACTATCCGTTTCGCCATGGCGAGTCCGAGACCTACCCCATCGGGTCGCTTTGAAAAGTAAGGCTCAAATATCCGATCCAGGTGGCTCGGATCTATACCGGGTCCCTCGTCCTGCATGGCCACGGTTACCTCGGAACTCTCGCGTTCGGCGGAAACGGTGACCATGCCGCCTGCGGGGGAGACATCCATGGCGTTGAGCAGAAGATTCAAAAATACGAGGCGCAATTGCTCCTGATCGCCGTAAAGAAGGAGTCCCTGCGGCACCGTGCAGCGGAACATCAACTGTTTGGATACCAATTGCTGTTTGACCAGAAGTTCGACCTGCGCCAGAAGTTCGGCGAGTGAAAAATGTGTTTTCCGGATCCGGATGGGTTTACCAATTGCCATGAACTCCTCGACCATGGTATTGAGGTGGCGGACCTCGGCTTTGAGACTGGCGATCAACCCTTCATAGGCATCAAGCTGTTTGGAATCTTCAGGCCGGTAGTAGTGGGCAAGGTGGTCGGCCGTCAGGTTGATCAGGTTCAGGGGGTTCCGGATCTCATGCGCCAGGGTCGCGGCAGTCTCCGAAAGCACGGCCCTGCGGTCCATGATGCGGAGTTTCTCCTCAAGATCCTTGGATTCGAGCAGTTTTTCAGTCATCTGGTTGAATGCCGATGTCAATCTGCCGACTTCATCGCGGCTCCGGTAGTCGACCCGCACCGAGAGGTCGCCGGAAGCAATGGATTCGGCGGCGAGGTTGAGACGGCGTACGGGTCGTATGAGTTGATACAGCACGAAATACGAGAGAACGAAGAGGGCCAGAAACGCGGCCCCGGCCAGGGCGATATTGCGCGTGTAGAGCCGGTGGAGGAGTTCGCTGAAATCGTTGACGATGAATGATGTTACGACGAGTCCGATGACCTTCTTGTCGCGCACGATCGGCGTGGTGACCTCGTAGCGGAGGTGCTTGCCGCTGGAGTCGCTGACGCCGAATTGTTCCCGGACGATGATCCCTTTGCCGGTAATGGTTTTCCGCTTGCCGATTTTTGCCGGATTGCTGGATGCAACCACCTCCTGACTTGACGAGACGATCGAGACCTCCTTGACGGCAGGATTGCTCTTCGCCTGCTCGATTACCCGGATCAGGGCGTCACGGTCGGGTGCGCGCTCGGCAGAAATCTCCTGCGACGAGAAATGGACGGTCTGAAGAATATTCTGCAGGTCGCTGGAGATGGACATTACAATAACGCGCTGGGAGTGCAGGGAAAAGAGGAGCATGCATCCGAACGCAAGGGCGAAAAAAACCACAAAAGCGAGGACAAACTTAGTGAGGAGTCTCATAGGGATAAATTACCATAAGAAAATACATTTATAGTTAAGATTAACATTCTCCACATTTCTACAAATGATAGATGGTCGCCAATGAGAGCCCTTCAATTTGACCAGTAATTATAACAGAAACTAAATATAATTATTTGGATCATTTATTTGCCTTTCCAACAAGGCCTTCAATAGTATTTTCTTCACTTTTCTTTTGCTTTTTCAAATAATTAATAATACCCATTTTAACACGGTTGAAAAGCAAATTATTTACAAACCATCCAGTGCCTATCCCAACTGCGCTAGCGCCTGCAAGTATATATTCAATGGCATCCTGCCAATTAGAAATTCCACCAATTCCGATTATTTTTATTTTCCCTTCCTTACATTCGCGAATTTTTCGAAAACAATCATATACCATGTAGACTCCGATTGGGCGAATTGCTGGTCCAGATAAACCGCCAGTTTCATTACCTAAAAATGGTCTTTTATTGTCAATATCAATCGCCATTGCTCGTAATGTATTAATCATGCTAAGAGCATCTGTGCCACCATCAATTGCTGCTTTCCCGCATTCTGAAATATCTGTAACATTAGGACTTAGCTTCGTGATAATGGTAATCCACGAAGGAGAATTATCCTTGACCTTTTGAACTAGCTCTCTAATTATACGAGGATTTGACCCAAAGGCATCCCCCCCCTTTTTTATATTTGGACATGAAACATTAATTTCAAGCCCTGAAATATGTTTATTAATATCCATCAGCGAAAGATATTTTGCTAATTCTCCGAATTCCTCAATTGTGTCAGCAGATATATTAATAATTAGTGGAATCTGGTATTTCACAAGGTTCGGAAGTTCATTTTTCAAAAATGATTCTGCACCACTATTTTGAAGGCCGATTGAATTAATAATCCCAGATCTGGTTTCAATCACTCGCGGAGCGCTATTTCCATGCCTTGGCTTATATGTAACGCCTTTGGTAACAAAGGCACCTAACGCACTAATAATACCTTTACTATTTTTTACTTTTCCAAGCTCATCGCTACTTCCCGATGTTCCAGAAGTTGTTAAAAGCGGAGTATCTAAGTGGATTTTTCCGATTTTAGTCGATAGAGAGTTATTCTTCAAAGATGATCTCCTCTGCTTTGTATATTGGCCCATCAATGCAGACCCGAGAATAATCATAGTCTTTACTAGTTTGACTTTTAATTTTACATATACAGGAAAAACAAACACCTATTCCGCATGCCATTCTTCTTTCACGGAGGATATGCATCTTTATATTATTATATTTATTAGCAACACCCACAATTGCCTTCATCATAGGAGTTGGACCACAAGTGAAACCATAAATTTTTTCAGAACGATTCAAGTTACCTAGATACCGAGAATAGTAATCACTTATAAGACAACGCTTATAATTTTTAATATTTGGCGTTGTGGTCCCTATCTTATCAAAGGAAACAAATATGTCATCCTTAGAAAGGCCAATTTCCAATAGATCATTCACATAGAGCTGATAGTCCTCAGCATTCTCCCCATAGCTCTCAATATTTTCCCCTGTAGATTGTAATCGCAACATATCAATGCTTTCAATGCCAATAAAAGCGACGACCTTAAAACCAAATAATTTTAAAGCTTGCACCATAAATAATAATGGAGCCATTCCAACTCCGCCACCAATTACATGGACCTCATCGATTTCAGATTTGCAGAGAAATCGAGGATTATACCCTTTCCCTAAAGGACCTAAAATTTCAATTTTGTTACCTTCTTTTAAATTACGAAGCTCTTTTGTTCCAATACCATTGTCGAGAACTTTATAAAGAATATCAAATTGATGAGGAAATACGGTGTGAAGAATATTTGATAATTGTGGAGGAAGCGTTAACTGCTTTAAGTAATTTCGCTCAAAATAAGGATAGAATGCCCTATGTATACCAAATGGGCGTTTAAGATAGGATATAGGTTTCTCCCCTAATTCTGCCATTTGATTTTTACCAATTTTATTTATGCTGTTTAAAGTAATGGTTTTTCTAATAACATTTTTAGGAGGCAATGCTCTTGTGCTAAGCATAATAAATTGGCCTGGTAAAATGTTCTGCAACGCATTCAGCTTAAACTTAAGCTTATAGTGGGAAGGCGGGTTACTAAGTCCGACAGCAACCTGATCTAAAATTTCCGCTTTATATAACGATATATCCTTTGAAGTTGGCCTAAGTTGGTCCGTATTTAAGATCTCATCATTGGGAGAGGAACAAATTAAATTTGCGTCGTTAGGTGATATTTTGAATGCTTGTTTTTGAATTTCTTTCAAAGAAACAAAAAAACCGCGTTGCCATTTAACAGCATACTCAGGAGATCTGACTTCTTTCATTCTCCTATCGTCTGGTAAAATTAATATTGCAACAGTTGAAAAGGAAATATGGCCAGCATTATAAATAGTTTCTGCAATTTTCGGCAACGTATCAGGAATCTGATTATCAAAACAAAAACCTATCTTTTGAGTTTTATTTTGCGCAACGAATGAACAATCCGCTAATATACAATCATTTTGCTTGAAAGAAATATTATCTGCACAAAATGAGGCCGCACTGTCATTAAAATATAGGGGATTTAAATAACATATTTTGTACCCGTCTGCTTTAACAATAATATTAATTAGGCGAAGAACAAATTCATTATAGCTTTTTCGATTTGCTTCAGAATCTTTAATTGAATTTTCGATAAAAGATTCTAATTCTTGGGGATTTTGAGGTAATTGCCTAAAAACAGATG
>Ga0181530_10004209_pt1 | contig 15460 bp, 16 predicted proteins | sample PEATcosm2014_Bin_42_FD_119769 | JGI IMG/M metagenome (GOLD analysis project Ga0181530, IMG submission 119769) | Peatland microbial communities from MTU Mesocosm Facility, Houghton, MI, USA - PEATcosm2014_Bin10_60_metaG | ecosystem: Environmental > Terrestrial > Soil > Wetlands > Peat | place... | reverse complement strand
TTCGAGCTTCGCAGCCACCGGCTTCATGCTCATGTCCGGATTCGGCTTCCCCATGCGCCGTCTCAAATGGGACGCGAGGATGACGCCCGCGCCGTGCTCCAGAGCGGAATTGATCGTTGGTATCGAAGCGCGAATGCGCTTGTCGCTGGTGATCTCCTGCCCGCCGTTGGCGAGAGGAACATTGAAATCCACCCGGATGAAGACGCGTTTCCCGTTCAGATCAAGATCTTTGATCGACAGTTTGGCCATTTGAGATCGAGCTTAGCAAAACCCCCATCGCCGTTTGCCGCCGTTACTGCTCCGGCTCGCCCCCGAATTCGATCGAACTCTGTACGTCCGCCTTGCGAAAGTCCCGATTGGTGGCGCTGAAGGCGATGGTTCGGGCGTAGAGAAACAGCACCCGCAGTTTCATCTCGCCGCCGGTTTGGACCGGGAACCAGACATCTTTGTCGAACCGTTTGTAAGTGATTTTCGCGCCGATCTGTTTCACATTCGTTCCGAGCGCGATGGTGACGGCAGTGGGAACCTTTCCGGCCCAGGCGGTGGTTACGAGGACAGGCTGGTACTCGTTCCGTTCGATCAGGGCCTCCCCTTCCCAGTCGTCCTCCTTTGACCGAAATGTAATCCGGTAAACATCGTATTCCCGGTAGCGCTCTTCGCCTTCAAACTTGAAGGCGTACTTCTCCAGATTCTTCGATTCGAGAGGAAACCAGTACACCATCGGGCCCACGCTGTTGCGCCGCCACATGACCTCACGGGCGAACGTATCGACCAGCGCGCCGTCGATATCCGCATCCTTTTGGCGATATCCGGCTTCGGTGTAGGCGACCTCCTTCTTGCCTTCGAGGATCTTGCCTTCGACCTTGACTAACTTCCGTTGCGCGCCCTTCTCGGTTGGCGCAACGGTATATTGACGGCTCTCTTCGCGCGCCAGTTTCCCGTTGGCGCGCTTGAGACGCACGAAGATGTCCTGGTCATACACCCAGGCCGCCCGCGCCGCCTGGGCGCGATCCACGTTCTCCGAGACGCGCCGCATGATTTCGACGGCGTCCGGCGTTTGGGCGAATAGCGATGCTCCGACTAACTGCAGTGACAACAAGCGCTTCATTAGTCTTTTTTGGAATCGTCGGATTTCTTTCCGCCGTGTTCGAGCCCGATATCGGGAATCCCCAATCCGCTCAGCTTGCCGACATCGCTCATGTTCAGCGCGCCGGCTATGAAGACCACCGTCACTTCTTTAGCCTCAGCGGAGACGATAGCAAGCCCCCCAAGCCGATTGTTCGGCAGCACGTGAACATAAATTTCGCTGGTCTCATCGGTCTCTTTCACATCGACGACTTTGGTCCATTGCAGGGTCTTCAGGTAAGCCCGCAGCGGGGCCAGATCCGCCTCGTTATACTGGCCGGCTTTTGCGAATTCATAGCTGCGGACATATACCCCCGTCAGATTCTTGAGCGAGCCTGTATCATCGCCCAGAAAGCTGGTTGCCAGCTTCAGGGTATCGCCTTCAAGAGTGATGTTGGTCGACCCTGTGGCATTGGCCCCCAACTTGTCGAGCAACTTAAAATCGAAGTTCTGCTGCGCGAACGCCGGGATGGCGGCGAACAGGATCAATGCCGTTTTCATATCTTGTGCCTCGTGTTCTGTTGGATTCTTTCCCTGACATGCTGTAACTGCACTTTGGTGATCGACAACGCCGCGATCAATTGATCTCTTGCCTGGATGGCTCGCCGCTGTTGCCGATACTGATAAACCGCCGAAGGCACCAGCGCTGCCAGAGCCAGCGCCGCAGCCAGGGCAAGCGCTGCCGGCCGCCGCCGGAATGGCACAACGCGGGCTTTGGATGTTCGCGTTTTCGCCGTAACCTTCGCCGCGAAGTCCACCGGAGCAGGCTCGCGTTGTAAAGCCGCTCTCAGTTCGTCGTCGAGATTCATCGACAGATCTCCTGCCTTTCCAATCGCCCCCGCATAACCGCGAGCGAGCGATGCAAATGACTTTTCACTGTACTGATCGGCATACTCAAAAGGCCCGCGATATCCGTGGGGTCGAGGTCTTCCTGATACCGCAACAGCACGACCATCCGGGCGCTCTCCGGCAACTCCGCAACCATGCGCCGCAGCCGCTCGTTCAGCAGCAGGTCGGGATGCCGGCTCTCGGCCAGGGGTTCGGGAACGGCGTCGAGGCCGACCCTCGGCCGCAGTCTGCGCTTGCGCGCTTCGTCGATGCAGCGATGGCAGATGGCGCGCCGCAGCCACCCGGTGGCATGCGAAGGACTCTCAATCCGGCTCAGCTTCTCGTAGAGTTGCAGGAAGACATCCTGCGCGAGTTCCTCCGCGCCTTCCCGGTCGCGCAGGAAACGCACCGCGAGGCTGAAAACCATCGACTGATTGTCGGCGACGACCTGCGCGAAATCCACTGCCACATCCGCTATTACGGATGACGCGGACGGCAGATTGCAAGTATTTGGCCGGGAGACTACTGGGCGTGTTCAACTTCGCGCTTCCCGGTACCCTGGCATTGCGGGCAGTCACCGGTTCCGGCGCAATTGAAGCATTGGCCTCCATTGCTGGTTCCTTTGCAGGTGGTGCACTGGCCGGACCCGCCGCATACGTTGCACTTCACTCGGTGTTCATCCATGCCGGTGCAGCCAGCACGCAGTGAGCCATTCTTTCCCGTGACCAATCAAGTCTGTTACGATACCCGCAGATCAATGCCGATTTACGAATACCATTGCCGCCAGTGCGCCAACGAATTCGAACTGCTCGTGCTGCGGAATTCACCGGTTCCCGAGTGTCCCTCGTGCCGAAGCCAGGATATCGAACAGCTCCTGTCCGGGTTTGCGGTGAGTTCCGAGGGCATCAGCAAGTCGCGCCTCAAGGCCGCCCGCCGCAAGCTTGCCAACAGCAGCCAGGTCAAGGACCAGAAGGTGGCTGAAGTGGAATACTTCAAGAAAGAACGAGAGGAACACGGGGGCGGTTAGCGGCGCCTTGAACAACTCCGGCTACTGGACCGGAAGGGTTGCCACCGGGGAGGTGACTCCGCCGATCGCTACCGTGATGTTCTGGACGCCGGCACTGATGTTCGACGGCACGGTGACGTTGATCTGGTAGAGTCCCGGAAGGCTGGGAGTGAGACCGCTGAACGAAACGGCGGCTGCTTGGCCGCCGATGGTTACAACCGGCAGAGGGGTATTGGAAAACGGACTCGACCCGGCTGGATTTCCGCTGGCCGGTTGGTTCGAAACGGCTCCGAGGCCGTTGGCAAACAGCTGGATCGTCTGACCGCGTTGCGCGGGATTGCTCGTACTGATGAGATTATTGGCCGGAAGATCGAGGGCGTCAGCCACCGTGCCGCTGTTCATGAAAAAAGCCGGCGAGGCGGCCGCCAGAGGAACGGTTACAACGTTTCCCAAAAGATCGCCATTGATCGAGACCTTCACCTGCACCGACGATTGTCCCTGCAGTTCCCAGGGAACCTGGACGTTGACTTGGCCCCGACTCACGTAAGTCGGGTGACCGGCCACGCTGATTCCGGCGGACGGAACATCGAAGCTCACCGTAACGTAGTCGATCTGGAGAGGAAGCACGTAGCCATTGGCGACGAGAGGGTCGCTCGCAATCGTTGTTACCGGCGTAAAGCTGCTGATTACCGCGCCGTTGCTGTCGCTGGTGTTGCTCAGCCCGGTACCATAGATCGCGGCATATGAGCCGGGCACAAGCTGTTTGAGTCCGGCGGCGGCGTCCGCCACACCGGTCACCGCGGGCGGAACCTGAATATTGAAGGTGGCAGAATCTGTAGTGCCGCTCGCGTTGAATGTAACGGAAGGCATACCGGGGGTCGAGCCCAGCACCACGTCCGCGTAGGCGAAGCCGAACTTGTCGGTGTCGCAGGTGACTGTTGTGGTCGAACTAGCGGGGGTGCAGGCGGGCTCGCCGGGATAGCTGTTCAATGTCACGCTGCCGGCCGTGCTGGCGGTAAACGAAACAGGGCTGTTGGCCACGGGCACGCCATACTGATCGACCACCTGCAGAATCATGGGGCCGGTATCCGTGCCGGGCGCGCCTTCGCCGCCGGCGCCGATCACGTTGACGTTGTAAGGCACGCCGTCGCCCACCAGAAACAGGAACGGAATAACCGCGGCCACGGTCGAACCCTGCTGTAGTGTTATGGAGCCGGAGTACTCACTCGCGGAGGGAAGCGCGCCTTTCAGCGTCGCTGTAAGCGTGCTCGAAGCACCCGCGGCGAGAGCGATGCTGGCGCTGCTGAGAGTCACCGAGGTTCCGGAAAGTGTTGCGCTCGCGGCGTTGACGGAACAGCAGCTGACCGAGGCAGTGAGCGTCGCCGAACTCGATCCGATATTGGTCAGGGTGATGGATTTATTGATGGGCAGCGATCCGCCTGTCAGAATGCCAAACGAGAGAGTGGAGGGCTCGGCGGTTATGGTGGCGGTCACGGCAGAGCCCGCATTGAGGAGACCGGCGCCTATCCACTCAGCATCAACCGGACCGCTGAAGTCATCGGTCGGAACCAACCCCTGCGACGTTGAATTTACCAGCAGCGACTTGATCTGAGTGCCCCGCAGGCTTTTGCCGGGGTGCCCCAGCATGAACGCCTGTTTGACGAGCGCGGCGGCCCCCGCAGCGAGCGGCGTCGCGAAACTGGTGCCATCCGCGGCCCAGTAACCATTCGCGCTGTAATCGGTTCCCCCCGCATACGTCTGATTGGGATCGTAACTCTGGGTCGCCATGTACATCCCGGAAGGGGTCGGCAAAGCCGTGTCGTTCGGATCCGGAGAAAGAAATACATCGTTGCCGCCGGTGGCCACGAGGTCTGGTTTCAACTGGCCGTCCGGCGTGGGACCGGTCGACGAAAAAGACGCCAGCATATTGGCGGTCACCGGAGGGCTGACGCCGATGGATTGGCTCCACGCCGAGAGGTCGGTTTCCGTGCCGGCGGCATCGATGGTGACGGACTGGCCAGGATTCGCGTCAATGTAGCTCTTCAATGCAACACCGGCGGCGTTTGAGATCATGACCGCCGGCCCCTCAAAAGCCGCATCGTTCGGATCGAGGCCTTCGATTGCGATGGGAGCGGTCGAATCCGCCATGTAAAAGACAATTCCGATAGCGCCCGCACTCTCCGCGTTCGTGGCTTTTTCCGCAAAAGTGCAGGTTCCGCGCTCTATCAGGGCAAAGGCGCCATTGAGCGAATATGCGGGCAGGTTAGCGCAGGCAAGCCCGTCGTCTCCAAGCTGCGTAATATCGATCAAAGGTGCGGTTGCGGCGCCATTGCTCGAGGGATAGTTGAACGTGTCACTGGGCTGCGCGGGGATTCCTTTCAGAGTCGAGGGAGCGCCGGATGCATTAACGCTAACCGAGGGCAGGAACACGTGGGAGTTCTCGGTCGCGCCGACGGAGATCACATCCGGCGCATTGGAGGGCGAGGAAATGGTGTTGAACGCGGGATACTGGAATCCATTCTCGTTGCCGTTGCCGGCGGCGACGGTTACCACCGCGCCGGTTTTGGCAGCGGCTTCGAACGCAGCGGCGACGGGATCACTGGCGGCATCGGAAAGCGCGTATGAGCCGCTGGACATGGAGATTACATCCATGCCATCCGCGACTGCATCTTCGACTGCCTGAATCATGCCCTGATCGCTGCTGAATTCCGCGACACCTGGAGATCCGAAAATCTTGTAGTTACCCAGATATGCTTTGGGCGCCATGCCCTGAATGGTGAATGGTCCGCCCGTCTCGGAGACCGCGGGACCGGAAACAGGTGCGCCGGCCGCAACTGATGCCACGCCTGTGCCGTGGCCCTGGCGATCGCGCGGGCTATAGTCGTCGGGCAGATCGTCGACAGCGGGGTTGCTCGGGCTGGACCCCACGGACGGGATGCCCGACAATCCGACTGCGCTTCGCACGTAACTGCGCGCCACGATCACCTTGTTGTTGGTGTACGCGCAATCCTCAGGATGCCCATTCGTGCATTTGGGGAAACCGGCAGGCATGGTCAATGAGGAATCCTGAAAAGCCGGGTGCGTCTGATCGATTCCAGTGTCGAGGATGCCGATTTTTATTCCCAAGCCCGCGTTCATCATGCCGCCCACCGTGGTCCATGCCGCAGGCGCGTTCATCAACTGGGTAGCGCGATTCAGCGACGACTTGAAACGCCTCATGGGCCGGACTGCCACAACACCCGGAATGCCTTTCAACTCGTCCACGATGGTTGCGGCGCGGCTGGCGGGAGCTGTAACGAAAATGACGTTCTGGAGCACGGAAACCGATCCTGTGACCGCGATATTGCGGGAAGCCAGTTCCTTTTTGACGGCCGCCTGCTTGTCTTCGATCTGCTGGCGGTAAGCGGATGCCGCGGCGCTCTGAAGATCTTCCCGCTTGGGGAATTTGGCGGAAACAGGCGGATCTTCCAGCACCAGGATGTAGCGATTGGGAATAATCTGAGCGGAAGCCGCGGATAGGTGCAGGAGGATAATCGCCGGAATGGCGCTGAACGACAGTCTTGCAGACCAGTTTGCGAGCCGGCGAATCATGCTCGTACGACGGTGAACTAACATGCCCAGTTTCAATTAAACCCGATCCCTTCCCGTCCGGCGCGGATCAATTCACATACTTTGCGGGCCGCATTGTGTGAAGCCGCTTTCTTCGAAGAGCCCTCGGCCGCGGCGATGTAGTCCGCGCCCACGCGGACTTCCATGGTGAATGTGCGGGCATGTCCCGGTCCGTTTTCTCCCATGAGCAGGTACAGCGGCCGGGGTAATTTCCGTTCCCGTGCGAGCCGCTCCAGTTCGGCGCGAAAGTCATGCGGCGGACCCGATCCGGCGATTTGTGCAAGGTCTTCGCCGGGAGGGAGCGCGCAACGCACCAGCAGATCGCGGGCTGCGTCCATGCCCCCATCCAGATAGACGGCCGCGAGTACGGCCTCGAATGCGTTCACGAGAAGGCGCTGCTTGGTGCGGCCGCCGGCTGTTTCCTCGCCGCGGCCCAATTGCAGGTAGCGGCCGAGATCGAGATCGTGCGCGACGGCGAGCAGATGGGCGGCGCTGACGAGGTGATTCTTCAACAGGGAAAGCCGGCCTTCGGTGAAACCCTCGAAGCGCATGAAGAGCGATTCGCCGACCAGCAATCCCAAGACCGCGTCCCCCAGGAACTCGAGGCGCTCGTTATCAGCCTGCGCTTTTTCGGGTTGAATTCCCCCGGGCTGCGTCCCAGGAGGCTGCGTCTCGTTGGCACTGGAACTGTGCGTAACGGCACGGGCCAGCAGAGCGCGGTTCGTAAAGCGATAGCCGAGGGCGCGCTCGAGTTCTTCCAGATTGGATTGCAATTACTTTGCGGCCGCGGCCGCCGGGCCTTTTGCCTGTATGGCGCGCACTCTGTCCGCCTGCGCGATGCTCTTGATCTGGGCAGGGGCGTCGTTTGAGTCCATCACCTTCTGGAACCATGCGATGGCGTCATCGTATTTCCTCGCGGCGAGAAGCGCGCGGCCGGTTCGAATCATGAGGACCGGGTCGGGATTGGCCTCCACGCCTTTCTGGAAATCGGCGACGGCCTCGTCGGTTTTCTTTCTCACCAGAGCGGCAACGCCAAGCGCCTGCCAGGCGAGCGATTCACCCTGAGCCTTGGTTTTGGCCCACGCTTCGTCGCTGGCATTGGCGAACAACGGCGGTTTTCCGGCCTGGAGAGCGTCCATGGCGTCGTGCGCATACTTTTCGGCCCGCGTGAGCTTCTCTTCTTTATCGAGATCGGTATCGCGTGTGGTCGAGGCGAGGACGTTTGCGAGCAGGTTGTCGGCGTCGTAGTTCTTCGGGTCCGCCACAAGGGCTTGTTCGCCATACACGATTGCCTTCGCGTTGTCGTTCTTTTTTTGATACGCCTCGGCTTCAATCTCCAGCGCGAAGCCCTTGTAAACGGTGTCGGCGAACTTGGTCAACAACGCTTCCACCGCTTTGATCTCGTCATCGGGCGACTGTGCCTGCGATTGAATCACGGCGTTAACGGCCAAAGCTTCATCCTTCGACTTCGGGCCAAGACCTTTCTTTTCGACCTTGACCGGGGCCTGGGCCGACGGGGCCTGGGCGAACGCGGCTCCGGAACTGAGCAGAGCGGCAAGCAAAAATGTTGCCGGAAGGGCTGAGCGTCTCATAAGTAAAAATCTCCTGTAGTCATTTCTGGATTTTCTGCGATTCGGTTTGAGCGGCTTTGCGTGCCGGCTCCGAAGCACCCTGAACAGCGAGCGCTTCCTGGTAAAACTTTGCCGCCCTTTCGGGATCGTTGGCGGCCATCGAGAGCCGGGCCAGATAGACCAAAGTCCACGCCTTCGTCGGCTCGTCGGGTGACGCGCCGAGGGTTTTTTCGAACAGCTTGACAGCGGCATCGGGCTGCTTCTGCAGAACGGCGATGCGCGCCAAGCCGTACCATGCCTGCGCGTGTTCTCCGGCGCTTCCGTTCTGCTCGAGCGATTTCAGGTAAAGCTGTTTGGCGTCGTCGAGACTGCGCTTCAAATACAGATCTTCGGCCTTCTGCAGCGTCTGAGCGGAGGGAGAAAGGGTTGGTTCAGGCGCTGCTGTCGAGACCTGCTTTCCGAGACGCAGGAGCGGCGCGGCGTCAAACTTAATGGCGGCAATTCGAGTGTCTTCCTTTTTCAGATCGATCGCGTCGGCCATCTCCGGGAAATAGTAACGCATACCCTGTTCCTGTTTTTCAAACACCGGAAGTTGTTCGGCGAAAAAAGGAGCAAGAACGTAACCCTGCCGGGCGGCCTGACCGATTTCAGCCGGGTTTTTGTCCAGACGGCTCTCAACGGCTTTGATCAGGCTCTCATTGGCAAGCAGCACGAAATCGTTCTTGAAGTTGGCTTCGAGCGGAGCGGTCTGAACGAAATCGATGAGGGATCGTTTCTGGTCGAGCGCCACGCCATACTTGATCACGATCGGATCGATTTCAAAGTGCAGGTAAGCGTGCCGGATATCGAAGATGCGCGGCTTTTCGGACGGAGTGACAATCACGAATTCATCGTCGCCGTAGTTTCTGGTCTGCACCTGCTCGGGAGCGCCGAGCAGATCGACAAACACCTGGAATTTCCGTCCCAGATAGCCGCCCGCCGGGACGCGCAGATAGCCGTCGATGGCGGATGTCGTCGAGACCAGCGGGGAGTGATATTTTTCCATCTCCTTTTCGTAGGCGGGCCGGGACTGGCTCCAGGTCTCGGCGAGATTGGCCTGGCGGTAAAACTCGATCAGGAGAGGCGTGAAATCGGAGAGCGCCATGGCATCGGGCGGCACGTCGACATCGCGTGTGCGCCAGCCGAAATCGGGCGGTCCGGTCACGGAAAGGGCGTAGGAAATGTACTGGGACAGATCCTGCAGACCGTTCTTGAGCATGTGCTTCCGGTAGTACCGGGCGAGTTCGGGAAGCACCGCAATATTGCGTTTTGAGAGGTCGTCGCGCAGCTGCCGGCGCAGCGCGCTGTTATCGGGAAGCGAGAGCCCTTCGTCATAGCCGGCGGCATTAATAGCCGCAAGAACCGCAAAGAGGTTCTCATTCGCGCCGAGTTGCAGGTTTTCCGCGCCGCGGAGCCCGGGGAGGCTCAGCAGGCAGACAGCGGCAAGGAAGAGTATTCGCAAAACGTATTAGTTTACCATTTAACAGTCGTGACCCGGCAGCCCCGAATCCTTATGGTTTCCTCCGAAGCCGGCCCATGGGCCAAGAGCGGTGGGCTGGCCGATGTCCTCGGGGCGCTGCCGAATGCGTTGGCGCGCCTGGGGCACTCGGTGGCTACCGTCATTCCGCGGTATCCGGGGGCCGGGAACGCTCAGGCAACGCGCGTGATCCGGGGTCTGCGGATACCGCTTGGCGAGCGCATTTATGAGGCCTCCATATGGGAGCTGCGATCGGCTGAAGACACTGTTTTCTTCGTGGACCAGCCCGGGCTGTTCGACCGCCCCGGATTGTACGGCGTCAGGGGTGCGGATTTCCCGGACAACCACATTCGATTCGCCCTTCTCTCCAAAGCCGCTCTGGAGGTTTCACGCCGCCTGTTCCCCGCGGATATCATCCATTGCCATGACTGGCAGACTTCTCTCGTGCCGGCGTACATGAAAGATCCACGGGTAGTGGATCCGACCCGGCTTGGCATCCGGACACTCCTGACAATCCACAATCTGGGCTACCAGGGTCTGTTCGACAAGAGCGCACTGGCGGAGATTGGATTGCCTGGCGAATTCTACGCGCCGGATGGGATGGAGTTCTGGGGCAAGATCAACTTCCTGAAGGCCGGGATTGTGTTCGCGGACGCATTGAACACGGTGAGCAGGAAGTATGCCGAGGAAATTCAAACACCCGAATATGGCTGCGGGCTCGACGGACTCCTGAGAATGCGCCGGGGCGTGTTGAGCGGGATCGTGAATGGCGCGGACTATGGCAAGTGGAATCCTGAAACGGACCCGTACATACCGGCGCATTATTCGGCCGGCGATCTGAGCGGCAAGCAAACCTGCAAGCGGGAACTGCTGCGCGAAATGGGTTTGCCCGAAAGGGCGATCAACCAGCCTTTGCTCGGGATCGTCTCCCGGTTCACGGAGCAGAAAGGCTTCGACCTGATCGGAGAGGCCGCCGAGTATTTGTTCCGGGACGACCTTTATCTGGTGGCTTTGGGTACCGGAGATGCGCAATGGGAGAAACTCTTCCGCACGCTGCGGACGGAATTCCCCGGCAGAATCTCCGTCAAGTTCGGCTATGACGATCCGCTCGCGCACAGGATCGAGGCGGGCGCCGATATCTTTCTCATGCCGAGCCGCTATGAACCCTGCGGATTGAACCAGATCTACAGCCTGCGCTACGGGACCGTCCCGGTGGTACGCGCGACTGGCGGGCTGGAGGACACTATTACGGCATTTCCGGCCTCCGAAGCCACGGGCTTCAAGTTCCTTGATTACAATGGAAATGCGCTTCTCGACGCGATCCGGCAGGCTTGCCGGGGGTGGAAAGATCAAAAGGCGTGGACGGCAATGATGGTGCGGGGTATGCGGAAAGATTATTCTTGGACCGCAGCGGCGGGCGAGTATTCGCGTTTGTACCGGAAGATTGCATCTTCCGGGGCGGGAAGTGACTCTAATTTTCAGGACGAGGATTAAATGGCAGGAACAAATATAATCGGCACCACGGAAGCAAAATCGAAAACGCTTAACTTTACCGATGCAGGCTGGGACACGGAGGTACTGAAGTCGGCCGAGCCTGTACTGGTTGATTTTTGGGCTTCATGGTGCGGCCCATGCAGGCAGATGACGCCGATCATCGATCAGCTTGCCGAAGAGTACCAGGGCAAAGCCAAGATCGGAAAATTGAACGTGGACGAGCAGGGCCAGACGGCTATGCGGTACCAAGTCCGGGGGATTCCGACGCTCCTGCTGTTCAAGGGCGGCCAACTGGTGGCGACAAAGGTAGGCGCGACCGGCAAGGGCGATGTGCAGAAGATGCTGGACGAGCACTTGGCGTAGTAGAAGAGCCGCCAATACTGGCTGTAGTCGCTACGCGGGCGGCTCAGTCCTGCAAGTGGAAGAGCCGCTTGTCGTAGGCGACCCGTTTGTGCCAGTCCATCGCCAGACCCTTGGCGTCCTTATGGCGTGGATTGAATAAATAGTTCAGCGACTCCGGCGACGGCCCCGAAGGAACGGCCAGCAGGGCTGCACGGCCGGCCGCTAACCAGGAGTCTCCAGCCGACCGGGTTTCGAGGAGGTCCTCCCGCCATTTGTCCGACAGGATATCCTTCACTAACACCTCGCTCGAAACGCTGTCGGCCACGCGGATCCTGATGAGTTGGCAAGTATTCGGAAAGAGTTGAGGATCACCCTTCAGATTCGCAATCGCTTCGACCAAAGCCAGCGCGGGATGTTCGGAGAGGTAGACGATCCGCTTGCCTCTCGCTGCCGTGTGCCACTGGCCATCCGTCTTCTCTCCGCCCAGGCCTGCAAGGTCGCGATGGTTGCTGATGCGCCAGAGAACCCTTGGTTCCCCGCTCAACTATAGATGCCCTCATCGATCTGCCACAGCATGCTCTCAATCAAACGCCCGCCTGCGTCGGTTTGGAGCATGCTCAGCGGACGGCGGCCGCCTATGCGATCATCCTCGATCCGCAGCCAAAGGAGCGCCTTCGAGTGGTCGCCGAAGATATCATCCGCCAGTGCGACGATACGGGCCACTCGCACCATGCGATCTGTTTCCTCGTGCGAAAGGTGCTCGCCGCGCGCCCTGCGGTGCTTCAGGGTTCGGGGAGAGATGACAATTTCCGAGATCTCCGTGAAGCTTAAACCCTGCTGCTTCAACAGCGCAAGGCTCTCGGTCGGAAGGCCGTTCTCAACGATCTCGGCGAGATCGAACTCAGACCTCGGCGCAATGCCAATATATTCGCCGATATTCAGGATATTCAGATTTGTGCCCATAACGCCTGTAGACATTATGCCATACATTAGACCGGCAAATGGTCCTCATCAATTCGCTACACCAGGCAGATCGACCCAGGCGCGGATGCGGGAGCTTTCGAGCACGGCATCGAGAATTTCCAACTGGCGGAGGCCGTCCTCAAACGTCGGGTATTCGACCGGGGCGTCGCGGTCGGTAATAGTCCGGTAGAATCGGCGGAACACCTGTTTGAACGTATCGTCGTATCCCTCGCTGTGCCCGCCAGGCAAGTCCGCAAAGCTGCGCGCTTTTTCATGCAGTAACGCCGGGTCCTTGACGACCACCCGGTTCGGCAGGTTGCGCTGACCGATCCATAGTTCATCCGGTTGCTCGCCATTCCAGGCAAGCGACGATTTTGTGCCGTACACCTCAACGAAGAGGCGGTTCTTGCGTCCGGCCGAGACTTGGCTGACTGTCATGACGCCGCGAGCGGTATCACCCAACCGGAAGATCATGGAGCCGAAGTCTTCGGTCGCGACAGCCACTTCGGTAAACTCGCCGGGGACCGTCGTTGTTCCGGAGAAGGTCTCCACCGATCCTTTCGGTTTGCGGCGCGTCTTGTGGAAGGTTTGCAGGTCGGCGCACAGCGCTGTAATGCGCAGTCCGGTGACGTGCTCCACCATGTCGCACCAGTGCGTCCCGATATCGGCGAAAGCGCGCGAAGGGCCGGTTTCGATTCGCCAGTTCCAATCGGTGTCGTAGAGCAGCCAATCCTGCGAGTATGTGCCCTGCACGACCTGAATGTCGCCCAATTCGCCGGCCTCGCGGATGCGCCGCATGTTCTGCACCTGCGGGTAGTAACGCAGGTTGTGGAATGTGCAATTGGCAAGGTTCCGTTCCTTCGCGAGCCTGATCATTTCGCGCGCCTCGGCAACCGACGTCGCCAGAGGTTTCTCGCAGAGAACGTGTTTACCGGCTTCGAGCGCAGCCCTGGCCATAAGGAAATGCAGCGAATTGGGCGTACAAATGTGGACCGCGTCGATTGCGGGGTCGGCGAGGAATTCCCTGTAATCGCCTGTGGCGCGCTCGATCGACAGCTCATCGGCCAATTTGCGGGCCTGCTCCGCGGTTCTGGCCGCGATGCCGGCGACTTCGACATTGCCGAGGCGGCGGATCCCTTCAGTGTGAACGCGGCCCATGAAGCCCGTACCGAAAATAGCGGCCCTGATCTTTTTCATGAAACCTTTTCTCGCCAATAAACGATATCAGTTATGTACGAAACAGTGCCGAATGAGTTCCGCATCGACAGCGCCTCGGCCTCGGATTCACGTGGAGGTATTGGCACGGCGGTTATATTGGAATCTGGTGTTCGATTTATGCTTGTAAAGATCCGCTTCGGCCAGGGCCCGGTTGTTTCGCGCCGTCCCGGGAAAAACAGCCGGCTTGCGACACTGGCCGCGACCGTGCTGACGCTTATATCGATCATCTGCGGCTCGCTCGCCCTATGGCGCATCGGCACGGACCTCGAGTGGGCAGGCGATTTCGTTTTCCGCGGCGGATTCCTGTCTCACTGGCAAGTCTGGATGGGCGCGGCGGGCGCGGTACAGTATCTGGCCTGGCGGCTTGGCCTTTACGCGCGAAAAGCAACCGCAACGGAACCTGAGATCGAAACCGCGGAGAAGTCCACAACGAAGGTGCGCGCCATCGCCAATGTTTAGGACAATATCCCTGTCTGGCTGCCTGCCCGACCTGATATCCTACGCATAGAGCCGGGGTCCCCCCATGCGTTACGACACCAGGTACCGGAGCCGCAGTTCCCTCTTCAATTGGTCGTTTCCGACTGGCGTGAAGTGGCTCGTCATTTCCAACGTCGCGGTCTACCTTGTCTACTTCTTCGGCTCGTGGATCCGGGGAGAGCCCATCTTCGGCAGCCTGGAACTGATGCCGTCAGCCGTGATTCGCGGCGCTTTGTGGCAGTTGGTCACTTACCTTTTTCTGCACAGCCTGACCAGTTTCACCCACATTCTTTTCAACATGCTCATGCTCTGGATGTTCGGGGCGCCGATTGAAGAAACATGGGGAACCCGGCGATTTCTGCAGTATTACTTCGTATGCGGCATCGGCGCGGGGATTTGCGTCGTATTGGTGAACCTTGCATTCGGCAATCCCCATCAGCGGGTGCTCGGCGCCTCAGGGGCCATTTACGGTCTGCTGCTCGCCTTCGGGATGCTTTTCCCGAACCAGACGGTTCTGTTAAGTTTTCTTTTCCCGATCAAGGCCAAGTATATGGTCATGATCTTTGGCGGGATTGCGTTCATGAGTTCGTTCCAGAGCGGCAGCACGGTGAGTAATCTTGCGCACCTCGGGGGCATGATATTCGGGTTCGCTTACATGAAGACGCAGTTCGGATCGCGAATCGGGGGCAACTTCGATTTCGATTTCGAGCGGCGGTGGAAAGAATACAAACTACAGCGCGCGCGGAAGAAGTTCAAAGTTTACCTGAAGAAACACGGGACCGATAAAGATACCTGGGTTAACTAACGCCTTGGTTAACCTGAAGACCGGCGGAAACCTTCGACCGGGAGGGGGCGTCGTTCGATATCATCAATCTCTCGTATCATCTAAAAAGAGAGCGTACGTATGAAAAAGTGGATCATCAGCGCGGCAGCGGCGTTAACATTGATCGTCGGTGTGTGGGCACAGGACAACCCCGGCGCCGGTAGCGAGACGGTAGCCAGACCCCGGAAGCAGCCGGCTGCCGACACGACCGGGACCACGCCGGGCACGGACAGCAACCTCGCGCCCATTCCTTCGAAACTCAGCCCCAGGGCGACGAAGGGGAATGAAGCCGAATCGGACGCCAGTTTCAAGGCCGAAACCAACATCGTGAACGTCGATGTCCAGGTGCTGGACAACTACGGCAACCCGATTCCGAACATTCCCCGAGACAAGTTCCGCATTCTGGAAGACAACGTTCCGCAGACGCTTACGCAGTATTCAGTTGCGCAGGCGCCGATGACGGTCGCGATGGTGATCGAGTTCAGCGC
>Ga0181530_10004205_pt1 | contig 15466 bp, 15 predicted proteins | sample PEATcosm2014_Bin_42_FD_119769 | JGI IMG/M metagenome (GOLD analysis project Ga0181530, IMG submission 119769) | Peatland microbial communities from MTU Mesocosm Facility, Houghton, MI, USA - PEATcosm2014_Bin10_60_metaG | ecosystem: Environmental > Terrestrial > Soil > Wetlands > Peat | place... | reverse complement strand
GTACTAGTGTGCCCTGCTGTGAAGGAGACTATGAAGGAACTGAATGAGCATCCGCTAATGATAACTCTCAGAGACGCCATCTCTGGAGACGGGTTCTTGGCGGGTATCACCCTGTCCGGGCGAGCCTTGATGCGTAAAGAGGACGACGGAAAGTGGTGGATGTATGGCGTGCGCCCCGCCGCCCTAGCCGAATCCGGGACCACGATCGAAGAGGCATTCCTGCATTTCCGAGGGAGATATCAAGAGACCCTCTTCGATATAGCTCAAGAGCACTCTGATTTTGACGCCTTCCGCAAGGAAGTAGAGCGTTTTTTCTATGAACCTGACGCAAACGGGGAAGACGAGCGGTTATGGGAAAATGCCCTCACGGCCATCAGGTGCGGGGGTGTCGCGCCTCCGGATGAATTCTCGGGCCTGCCGCGCGAATCTCCTGAGTCGAATCCATCTCAGATCACGGTGGAGCTGCTGAACGACGTAGGAAAGCGCTTCATGCCGAGTGATAATGTGAGGGATACCTACTCTATCCCCTGCTCTCTGGCAGCATAACTGAATGTCAGTTACGGCTGCGTTCTCTGATATCAAGCGGATGCTAGAATCCTGCGCTCCAGGTCACAGCATCCGCTTGGCAACGCACAGCCGAGTAATCAAGTACAACGGCCACGTTTTTCCTTCGTTGCCAAAATTCGACAATATTGAACTGGGCCACGTCAGGAAAATGGTGCGCCATCTCGGGATCGACTGGGAGTGCGCCTCTAAATTCGGGGTCGTGTGATTTCTCCGGAGAACATACGGCGAAACCTTTTGTATGCTTCTCGCGTCTAACCACAATATATTGTCAAGTATCAAGTGAGATACTAGGCGTAAAGGCATAAACCGTTGAAATACAGGGACATTTTCGCGAGAATCCACAAAACACCCCGTGTTTTCAACAGCATATGCACATTGTAGTGGTACTCTACGTGTGATTATGTTGCACCCAGAGATGGTGGAGGATCGGTTCAAGCAGCTCGTGCACTACGTGTGCTGGGCGTGCGCCGACGACCCTACCAAACTCGGGGCGGTGAAGCTGAACAAGGTTCTCTGGCTGTCGGACCTAAATTCGTATTACCACCTAAAGCGCCCGATTACCAATTCGCGTTACGTGAAAAGACAGTTCGGGCCTGTCCCAAGTAGAGTTGTCCCGGTTCTGCGCGAACTTGAGCTTGAGGGAGTCTTAACGATCCGATCTGCCGATCACTTCGGAAAACGGAAAAAGGAATATATCGTCCGCCGGCAAGCGGGTGCCGATTTTTTGTCTCCCGAAGAGAAGGAGATTGTAGATCGCGTGATCGCGTGGGTCACGGAACGACACACAGCCAAATCGATTAGCAACTTGTCGCACGACCATATCTGGAAAGCAGCAAAGGATGGCGAAGAGATTCCTCACTTTACGGTCTTCGCCAATCCCGAAGAAATCACGGACGAGGATCGCGAATGGGCACGCCTTCAACTGGAAACTGGAAGTTAGAGCCCCATGCGAACCGTGATCGAAGAGGAAGCGGTAAGCTATGTCATCGACCGCGAACAATCAATTTATCCTCGGCTAGGGGATGCATTTGAAGCGCTCAAATGGTCGTTGGCTCACAACCCAGACGACGGGGAATTGCTTGACGACATTAATTGGCTGTACAAACAAAAGGGTGACCGAGCGCAGAAGATTCCTTCACTTGTGGTGATCTACACGTTCGATCATACCTGTGTGATACTGAGACACATTCTTGTGAGGATTCCTCCGATATCCTAAAGATCATGACGAAACGATCTGCTGAGTTTCGAAGATTCGATTCTGCGATGCATAGGATTATGACTGTGTCGAAGCAGGAGCTACAGGCCCGAATCGAAGCAGACCCGCACAAGACAGGAAAGCGGAAGCCTAAACCCGCTTCCGCTTCGGGCCACGTTTCAGGCGATCAAAGTCAGAACACTTCGCGTTGACTGTCCTTGCCCGTCAGTTCTGAATACTTCAATCGCTTTCCGACGATCTGCGATAGCGCCATCGCAAACCGATCTGAGTCATTCAGCGGATTGTCGCGTGTGGCGCGATTGTTGAAGCGGAACATCTGCTCGTCCAGATAGCGGAACAAGTGAAACGGCTCGACACTGACATACGTTCCGCCAAGTCCACGCTTGAGCAAGCTCCAAAAATTCTCAATGCCGTTGATGCTCACTTGGCCGTCAACGTAGGCTTCCATGTGATTGATGATCTCGTGGACGTATTCGTCTTTCAGCCCCAGGTACATTCTCGCTTCGTCAGTCATCACGGTAGCGCCCGGTTCGACACTATCACGAACCACGCCCTGCATGATTTCTTTCCAACGTTTCGGGATGACCTGTGCTTTTACCTTGCCGCCGCGTTCCAGCATCCCCATGACGATGGCCTTACCTTTGCCGCCCTGTAGTTGCTCAGAGCCGGGCAGCGCAGAGAGTCGGTCACGTTTGTCTCTGTGCATGTTGCGAGCCTTGCCGCCGATGAAAGTTTCATCCACTTCGACCGGAGTTCCGTCGCCGCCGATCTTGACCTTGTGCGGGTCTTGCAAAGCCAACCGGATGCGATGCAGCATGAACCATGCGGTTTTCTGAGTCACGCCCAATGCGCGATGCAGTTCCCAAGAGCTAATCCCATTCTTGGCATTGGTCAGCATCCACACGGCGGGAAGCCACTTTTCCAGCGGGATAGGCGAACCCTCAAAGATCGTGCCAACCTTCGCGGAGAACTGCCGCTTAGGGTGAACGCTCTTGCACTGCCATCGGCGCTGATTGGTGAGGAACTTAGGGTCTATCCGACCACAAGTGGGGCAAGTGACCACACCATTAGGCCAAGTGAGCGGGATCATGTACGCGAGGCAGTTATCCGGGTCGGAGAAATACAGGATTGCCTCTTGTAAGGTCTTTGGTTCTAGTACTTTATCCGCTTTCATGCTCACAAGGTATCATACTTGACTAATCAAGTCAAGAGAAATCTGATTAGCTTGCGATATTATTGCCCAATACGTTGACATCTAAGTGCTATGTGATGCCAGAGCGAGACGATGAAGAATAGGCGTGTGCCGTATGAGGCAGGAGTTTTCATGGTACCCAATTTGGTTCGCAGTGCCGGATTGCGACTGGCCTTGATCCTCGGCTGCATCTGTGTGCCGGCGATGGGGAGATTTATGGCTGTCGCGGTGTCCGCGCCTCAGGTGCAACAGGCCGGTGAAGTGCAGACGGGGCCGATCGACGAGCCGCGTGGAGCCGAGCACGAGCCTGGCGGCCCTCCCATCGTCAAGGGTATTCAGGCGATCGTGCAGCGCGAAGCGAAGTGTTCCAAGCGGCTCATCGTCAACGCCGACGCTTTGTTTGGGCCGGGCCGCTGGACGCTGAATTCGGACGCCACAGAAACCCTGGACGCGCTGGCCCCGTTGATGGTGAAAGCCGGCAAGCATCCGGTCCGCATCGAGGCTTTCGCTAGCTCGCCTGCCTCGGAGCGTGAGAACCAGTTTGTCGCCGAGAGGCGCGCGATCACCTTGCGCGGCTGGCTGATGAACCATGGCTACGTTGCGCAGAACACGCCGGTCGCGGGAATCGGCAAACACAGTAGCGTTCCGCCGAATGCTGCCACCGCAGTAACAACCAAAACGGCCGCTGGCGGGGGATCCGTTCGCGTGGGTCCCAACGATCCCGACAGCGCCTTGAGTAAACAGCGGGTGGAAGTGCTGATCGACACCTGCAATTAGAGCGAGTCAAAACCATGGAGCCGATCTTCAGGACGGTTTGGAAGTTGCGTCATGGAGTGCGGCAGATGTTGTGTCCGGCGGCAGGTGGCACCCACATCGCTCTATCCACAAAAAGCCACTCCCGCTCACCATGCAATTTTGCCCATCGGAGCCCCGTCAGCGCCATTCACTGCATACCCGCTTCACTCACCGAGGTGAGTTAGGACACTGCGCCCCGGCGTCCCGCGCGCGACAATTTCTCTATCGAGAAGCGCGGCGGTGTGCCCTTCATAACCCGTTTGCTAACACCATTCATCCGCCGTCGCGCCGATCCACTCCCAGAGGTGAGCAGGAACAGTGAGCACTCAGACGGTTTCTCCGGAAGTCAATGTGCCCGCATTGCCGGCCAACACAGGACGGCCGGCTTTGTTGCTCCACAAGCGGCCCGCGCTGCGCATTCTGCAACCCGAGCTGACCTACACCGGCGCACCCATTAAGCCGTTGCAAAAGGGCCTGCCCAAGCAGACCGAGTCGCTCTGCCCGGAGTGCAACACGGTGATCCAGGCGGATATCTTCGCCGACGGCGGCAAGGTGGTGATGGAGAAAGGCTGCCCCGAGCACGGGCAGTTTCGCGACATCATCTTCAGCGACGTCGAACTCTACCTCAAGATGGAGGAGTGGAACTTCGGCGACAATCTCGGATTGTCGAATCCGCAAGTTGAGGGCGGCACGTCGTGTCCGGCGGATTGCGGCTTGTGCAGCATGCATACCTCGCATACCGCATTGGCCAATGTTGACCTGACGAACCGCTGCAATCTCACTTGCCCGGTGTGTTTTGCGAACGCCAATGTTGCCGGCTATTTGTACGAGCCAAGTCTGGAGCAGCTGCGCGGGATGCTGGCCACGCTGCGCGGCGAGCGTCCGGTGGACGGACGCGTGGTGCAGTTCTCCGGTGGCGAGCCGACCCTCCATCCGCAGTTCTTCGCGATCCTGGCGATGGCCCGGGAGATGGGCTTCACCCACATTCAGGCCGCTACCAACGGCATAGAGCTGGCGAACCTTGAATTTGCGCGCAAAGCCAAAGCAGCCGGGCTGGCGACGCTTTATCTGCAATTCGACGGCGTCAGCGATGACATTTATCGCCGGGTGCGCGGTGAGTCGCTGCTCACCATCAAGATGCAGGTCATCGAGAACTGCCGCGCCACCGGCATGAAGATCGTTTTTGTGCCCACGATTGTGAAAGGGCTGAACGATCATCAGATCGGCGACATCGTGCGCGTGGCCATCGAGAACATCGACACCGTGTCGGGCATCAGCTTCCAGCCGGTTGCCTTCACCGGACGCATTGCCAAGCACGAGTTGCTGGCCAAGCGCTTCACCCTGGCGGACCTGGCACGCTGCGTCAGCGAGCAGACCGGCATTACCCATCCGCGCGCGGACTGGTTCCCGCTGGCCTGCGTCACGCCGTTTTCCAAGTTGACAGCGGCGCTGCGCGGTACCGGTGTGCCCACCATCTCGTCGCATCCACACTGCTCGCTCGGCACCTATTTCTTCGTGGACGAGCGGTCGAAGAAAGCCGTCCCCATCACGCGCTTCGTTGACGTGCCCAACATGCTGCAGGACATGGAAGAGTTGTCGCGCTCGGCGGGCAAAGCGCGCTTTAAGCTCTACAGCAAGGTGAAAGCCTGGAAGTCGCTACAGAAGCACTTCAAGCCGCAATTTGCGCCGCCGGGACTGACGTTCACGAAATTCCTGCAGACGCTGCAAGGCATGACCAACAAAAAGCTGGGCCGCGACGGCAAGGACGGCACCTTCACCTATCGCACGCTGCTGGTGGCGGGAATGCACTTTCAGGATGCTTACAATTACGACATCGAGCGCGTGAAACGCTGCGTCATCCACTATGCTGCACCCGATGGCAAGCTGTATCCGTTTTGCACCTATAACTCGGGCCCGTGCTACCGGGAGAAAATCGAGCGCCAGTTCTCGGTGCCGTGGGATAAGAAGCAGCCATTAGCAACTGGCGATTAGCCACTAACAGTTAGTAACTACAACCCATCTCACAAATTGCTTTGTGTCAGGCCGCGCGGCCTCAGCCGTGCCTGTCGGCTACCATAAGATCTGCTATTGACCTGTGGAACCGCGTGATTCAGGCGCAGTCAAATGGGGCTGCATCTGATCCGCTCAGGAGTTGCCCAAGCCACCCTAGCGCACTGAAACTGAACAGCAATCCACCAACTCCACGCGGCTCAAAATTCGGAGTTTGGGACCTTCCGGTTTCGCTTCCCGACCAGCTTCACAGGCCCGTCGCTCCAGAGTTCGCTTTGGCAGCGAACGGCTTGCCGCGGCTGGAGAATGCGGTTGGTAGTCAAGTTTAGGCGAAAGTGTGCCGATGAAACGTACTGCGAGCTTTTTCCTGGGAAAAGGAGTGATACAACATGATCCGGAAACTCACAGTACTTCTTGCCATGCTTATGCTGGGCAGTCTGCTAGTTGTCGCCCAGCAGGACAATTCGAAGTTCGACGTGTTTGGCGGCTACTCCTATCTTAACGGTAGCAGCTCGGGAGCCAACGGCCGTTTCAGCCTGAACGGATGGAACGGGCAGGGTACCTTCAATTTCACCAAGTGGTTGGGAGCGACTGCCGACTTTGGCGGCTACTACGGTTCGCCGTTCAAAGTCAGCGCCCATGACTACACCTTCTTGTTTGGCCCAACCATCGATATACGCACGCCGCACTTCATACCCTTCGTTCATGCCCTGTTTGGCGTGGACCGTTTTCATGTCGCAGCCCTGGGGGGATCGATCAATGATTCCGCCTTTGCCGTCGCGGTAGGCGGCGGAGTGGACATTCCGGTGAAGGGCATCTTCGCGATCCGCGCCGGCCAGTTTGATTGGGTGCGCACGGAGCACTTCAGCAATACGCAGAACAATCTGCGGGTTTCGACTGGAGTAGTCTTCCGTTTCGGCGAGTAATACAACCGCTATGAGCAAGACAGGCGCACGTCCGCCGCGTGCGCCTCTTGTCGTTATCCTCTTGCCGGCGACATCAACGTCTAATCCGCCGGGACCAGCCTTGCCTTCGGCCAGGCTGCGTCCTTCGCGCGCGGCTTGAGCGGTCCGCAGGTGGTGCTGCGGACAAACTCGGGCGCATGATCGTCATCGCGCCTGAAGATGTAAGCGCGGATCTTGTAGCAGATGTCGCCCGAGGGCGACAGTCCGTTATCGGCGCGCGGCTCCGTCGGAGTTAGTTGGAAGGGCTGTGCATCGCCACCCCCATCCAGCAACGGTGGGTTCTCAACGCTTGCAACCATCGGCGCGGATGCGACCGACTGCGCCGGCTGAGCGGCTGTCGCTACACCGGCTGACATGATCATCGACAACAAAAGAAGGCTCGTCAGAGGCATGGGTAAGCCCTCCTGACGCGAATCATAGCACCGTCGCAGACGCCTGAAAGCGCGATTGGGACGAGTTGCACCGCCTCGTCCTGGATCTTAGGCGGCGGGTTTGCGGCGCGAGCTTTTGCTCTTGGCCACCGCCCTTACCTCGGACTCGCGCTGCGCAGCCTCCACGCGTTGCGGAGCCTTCTTGGGCACCTGCGCCAGGCTTTCCTTCAGTGCGGCCATCAGGTCCACCACCGGAGCCATCTTCTTCGGCTTCTCCACCGGCGTAACTTCTTCGCCTTCCAGGCGCGCCTTGATCAGGGTCTTGAGGTTCTCTTCGAAGGTGTCGTGGAACTTCTCCGGCTCGAAGTCGCCGGCCAAGGCTTCAATGAGCTGGTGCGCAACTTTCACCTCGGCGTCCTTCAGCTCAACATCGGGACGGCCAAAGCCCTCCAGATCCCGGACCTCGTCCTTGTAGTACATGGTGTGCAGCATCATGCCGCCCTTGTACGGGCGCAGGAAGACGGTGTATTCGCGATTGTGCATGGTGAGCTTGGCGATACCGACATAGTTGGTTTCTTCCAGGGCCTTGCACAGCAGCGCGTAGGGACGGCGACCAGCTTCGTCCGGCGTTACAAAGTAGGAGGATTCGAAGTAGATGGGATCGACCTGCTCGGCCTTGACGAATTCGAGGATCTCCATGGCTTTGGCGGTCTTGGGCTCGATCTTCTTGATCTCTTCGGGCTCGAGAATGACGTATTCGCCTTTGCGGTATTCGTAGCCCTTCACAATCTCGTTGCGCTCCACCACCCGCTCGTCATGCGGGCACCAGAGCTGCTGCTTGATCCGCGTGTTGTCATCGCGGTGCAGCATGTTGAACGAGATGTGATTGCCGCGGGCGCCGGAGAACAGCCGCACCGGCATGGAGATCAGTCCAAACGTCAGATAACCAGACCACACAGAAGATGCCATAAAGTCGTCCTTTTTTCGGGCGAAATTGCTGCTGCAAAACTGGGCATAATATCATCCGGCGCTTCGCCGAGGTTCGTCAAGAGTTATTCTGCCGCCGGACCCCCATCACCGTTATTCTTGAAACACCTGGACGCAAACCGATAACAGCTTACTGGGATGCAGATTATGGCAGAGTTTGCTGTATAAGCATGGGTCGGAACTGGTTACTAAAACCTACTGCGGCCATGCGATACTGAGCTTCGCGTGACAAGTCTGACTCATGCACAGGGATTGCCTGCCGCGGTTGTGGCCATTGGATTCGCCTTGCTGGCTCGCGTTATGGGCGCGGTCACGGACGGCGGCGCGATGGCGGGTGTGCTGGCGGCCTTTGTCCTGATGCTGGCGGGCGGATTTTCCGGATTCATTCCACTGCTGACGCTCTTCCTGCTGACCATGATCTCCACCCGCTGGGGCTATGAGCGCAAGCAGCGGTTGGGGGTCGCCGAGCGCAGACGCGGCCGACGTGCGTCGCAAGTGACCGCCAACCTAGCCGCCGCGACTGCCTGCGCCCTGCCGGTAATTTGGTTTCCGGAGCTGGGCGAGCTGTTGCTGGTCGGATCAATGGCGGCGCTGGCCGAGGCTGCCGCCGATACGGTTTCGAGCGAAGTGGGCCAGGCCACGGCGCGCGGAGCTTACATGATCACCGACTTCCGCGATGTGGCCATCGGCACCAACGGCGCCATTAGCGTGGAAGGCACCATCAGCGGATGCGTGGCCGCCTGCATCGTTTCCTGGGTGAGCGCCACCTCCGGTTTGGTGGAGTGGCGCTGGACACCCGTGATTGCCTTCGCGGGAATCGGCGGCATGTTCCTCGACAGCCTCCTGGGCGCGACCTGGGAAAACGCGGGCAAAATCGGCAATGACACGGTGAACTTCGTCAGCACAGTATTCGCCGCCGATGTCGCGCTAATCGCGGCGCTGATCATGGGACGCATGAGCGGCTACTAACGGACCGCGGAAAAGTCGTTGTGCTGAAGCGGTTTCACCGCTGGCATATAGGGATGGGTGGAGCACGCCTTCAGGCGTGCATTGCCCAGGGGAATTTGGGATTGCGCTTTAGCGCCTGAGGTAAGGGTTTTCATTGCCTCAGCGGCTAAAGCCGGTTTCCTTGCCATCAAGAATGCACCGCTGAAGCGGTGCTCCACCCTATACACCGGATGTGAAACTTGCTATAGCGTGCAAGGCGCAGCCTTAGCTGTGCGCAGGTGTTGCCTCGGGAAGCGAGCCCGAGGTCCGCTGCGGCCAAGGCGGCAGAAGCTTTATCAGCACCCACAAGAACAGGAACGGAAGAAGGGTCAGCACGATTGCTGTCAGCAAACCTTCGCGGGCGACGAAGCCCATCTTGTACGAGGTGTATCCCAAGAAGCTTTTAGAAAAGAGCTGTCCGCCGATCACGACATTCCAGCGCATGGCGAAGATGCCGATCAGCGTGAGGCATCCCGAAAGTACATAGATCTGTTTGCGGACCATGGGAGCCAGCTTCAATACTTGCGTCAAGCCCAGCAGGGTAATGGGCAAGAGTGTGCCTATAAAGATCTGCAATACAACCTGCGAGAAGTACATCCGTGTGTGGACCATGAAGTCGAGGCTGCGAAACGATTCGTCGGCTTCGTAGATGCGGTGGACCAGGTCGAGCATCTCCAGGCTGAAATCAATGACGAAGGTGTAGAACAGGTACTTGGCAACCGTGTCGACGCAGTCCATGTCGATTGGCTCGTGCCGCATCGAGGTCACTAGCATGTACAGCAGCATCACCACCGCAATTCCGGAAACCATGGCCGAAAACAGAAACACCACCGGCATCAGCGGCGAGGACCACCAGGGATTTGCCTTCACCGAGCCGAAGATGAAGCCTACATAACCATGCAGCAGAAATGCGGAAGGGATGCCGATCACAGTGATCAGCCAACCAGCTCGCTCATCGACGTGCAATGCGCGCGGGCTGATGTTGGTCGAGCCCAGCGTCAGTATGCGATAGATCAGCCGCCTCCAACCGGTGGTGCTTTGCGATAGCAGAACGATGTCCCGCCGGTAGTCAAGCCAGATCTCCAGTACAAGCACTGCCAGCAGATACCACAGATACACGAAGCCGAACATGGCCATGGCCGAAGAACGATGCGGCGTCAGGTACATCTCAAATGAACGTTCAGGATGCCCAAGGTGCAACTGTAACGGCAACGGTGCGACGAGCAGGAAGGCCAGCGCGGTCAGCAGCGCCAGCCGGTAGGTAGGCTTGACCGCCTCCACCTGGAATACGCGTTCGAGCGACGCCAGAATGAATGCTCCGGCCACCAATCCGGTGAGAAACGGATACAGAACGATCAGCACGCTCCATTGCAGTTCCACCTCGTTGGGGTACATGAATCCTTGAACTGGAATCTGCACAACCGTCTCCTTATCGCACCGACCCATCCAGGCCGTTGTAAAAGCACTTTGAACCTGTGGCCAGGTGCGGCTTCAGAACCTGCACACTGTGGGTCCGCAGGAATTCGTGAATCGGGTCCTTCGGGTCCTTCAGATTGGCGAGCTGCCGCGCGCCCGTGGGACAAGCTTCGCAACACGCGGTGGTCAGGCCCTTGGTGATCCGGTGATAGCAGAGCGTGCACTTGTTAGCGGTCGCCGTCTGCGGATTGATGAAGCGGCAGCCATAGGGGCAGGCCTGCACGCAGTAGCGACAACCCAGGCAGTATTTCTGGTCTACCAGCACCACGCCATCGGGACTGACGAAAGTCGCTCCGACTGGGCATACCTGGGTGCAGGGAGAATCCGCGCAGTGATTGCACAGCTTGGGGACGAAGAAATTCTTGCCGCCGGTCTCCTTCGCGTCGGGAAAGCCGTTCTTGCCACCATCGGGAGAATCCACTTTGGGATACTCCATCTCCCAATCCTCGATGTGGTAGCGCTCGACCCAGGTACGGTAGTAGCCGTCAGGAACATGGTTCTCCAGTTGGCAGGCACGAACGCAACTGCCGCAGCCGATGCACTTGGGGATGTCGATGAGCATGGCCCACCAATGTTCCGTCATCTGGTAGTTGGGAGAAGCTTCCGGCGTTCCAGCCAGTACATACTTCCAGGCAACCGCGGCGGCGGGCAGAAGAATGAGCATTTGGCGGCGCGTAATGGTCATTGGTTGCCTCCGGCGCCGATCGCGGGAGTGTGCGGCTGATGGCAGGTATTGCACGCCGCTCCGCCGGAGTGCTCAGCGGCATCTACTTGGGGAAAAGTCCTGGGCTTGGCGAGGTTAGCCTGGTGGCAGCGCGGGCAGAGGACCGAGGTGTCCAGCTTTGCCGGTATCACGGAACCGGGGTCGTCGGCGTGCTTGGCTTGCGGCCCATGGCAGGACTCGCAGGCTACGCCCTTGTGCACACCCTTGTTCTTCACATCGACGACGTCGCTATGGCAAGTCTCGCAGGCCTGATGACCGGCATAGGAGATGGGCAAAGCTGCAATCTCGGTTATGGCATCCGCGCGGTAATGCCCATAGCGGCCGAAGCTGTGCGGCACCAGAAGACTGCGCAGTATCAGGAATGCAACGAACCCGGCAAGGAAAACTGCTGCCACACGGAAGAGGTGTCCCGTATCTTTGAACGCCTTCATTGGTTGTGTCCACAAGAAACGGCCAGGCGCCCTGGGCTTGGCTCGCTCATCTCCCTGCCGATGCCGCCGCAGGAAAATGATCCCAATCCTTGTGCTAGAGGTATAAGACGGACGCCGGCCAAGACGCGGTGTTCTGGGTCACAGGCGGTCGTGACCTCAGTCACTTGGGCATCGGGGGCGGTGCGACTTTACCCGGGCCTGACCCGCGTACGCCGCCTGGCGAAATGGCCGAAGAAATCCGGGTTCACCTCACGGAGTGTGGCCGGTGCTGTGATGAGAACCTGGCTTGGGTTTTTTCGATTGTGACTTGGAAGCAGTTGCCGCCCAATCCGAAAGCGCCTGCCACTGCGAGCAAGTGCCGCCTGACTGCTGCGCGCACACTTCGAAGTTGTACACCGGATGGATCTCCCAGCCTGACAGGCGGCTGGGATTGTCGCTGGCTGAGAAGCCCTGCTCGCCGCAAATCTTGTGGTCCGCGTCATACATAAGCTGGCCCGACACGCGCACCAGCGTGGTGTGACCAATCTTCTGCAGATAGGTTACATTCCAGCTCGCGGGCCGGTAATGCGGGATCATTTCTGCACTGTTGCTCTGGCATTGGTTGGTAACTCCCGGCTGCGGCGCCAGGGCAATGTGGATGTCGTTGGAAGCTTCGTCGTCTTTTACTTCGCAATTGACACTCTCGCCGCTGGTGAGATCCGCATAGTGGGCCTCGACCACGTAGCCGACAAACTGCACTGCCGTGCCTTCACCCAGACTCACAAAGTCCGCGCGGCTGGCCGGCATATTTTCCTGATCCCATTGCAGGTATCCCGGAAGTGCGGCTACTTTGGCCTGTTTGCCAAGAATGTCTTGTTGCGTAATCGTCTGATAGGTCGTGCCCGCGCAGAAGTTGTTCTTGGTCTGGTTCTGCAGCGCCGATCCGCCTTTGCCGGTGCCCGTAAGCCCGCATGAGCTATCGATCGGATGCTGTACTTCGATTGATTGGAATGGATGGCAGGTCATGGGAAACTGCTGGCCAGCCGCGAACGTGCAAAGCACCATCATGATTACCACAAGCCACTGCAACCTCATACACCCTCCTACGCGCAATAAGCCGCTGCGCTCTTGCGGTCGATTTAGTGGTTTACAGTACTCGAGCCGTACAACGACACCGGAGATAATCGGTGCGCCATCTCGTAATTCATATTTGGCCCGAGTCTGTCGCGGTAAGCATACCAGTTAGCGTGGTGCCTGCACATAGATATTGTGCGAGCCCTGGTTCACGCATACGCCTCTGAATAAGTTGGGTTTGAAGCGGATTCTCAGCGAGAACTCATCTTGTAAATCCCCCAGCGGCGGAAACCGAGGTACCGCAGGGGCTAAAGCCCACGAATTTGGCGGCAGGTTTCGGCACGGCTGAAGCCGTGCCCTGACACAAAGCATTTATGGGATGGCTTCGTCGGCAGAGGATGCAGCGCGAATGCCGGCCTCGGTCTACGGCTCAGTCCCCCGCCGCTATCGCAGGTGCGATCTCTTCCACGTCCACCAGCTTGGTGGGGTACTTGCCGGTATAGCAGGCGGTGCAATAGACCTTCTCGTCGCCCTCGCCAGCCGCCTTGCGCAGGCCCTCCAACGAGAGGTACGCCAGCGAATCGGCGCCAATGTATTCGCGAATCTCCTCGACTGATTTGTTGGCCGCGATGAGCTGGTTCTTGGATGGAGTATCCACTCCGTAGTAGCACGGCGAAATGGTCGGCGGGCAGGAGATGCGCATGTGTACCTCTTTCGCGCCCGCATCGCGCACCATACGCACAATCTTCTTGCTGGTGGTGCCGCGTACGATGGAGTCGTCGATGAGCACGACACGCTTGCCCGCCAATACATGACGTACGGGATTCAGCTTCAGCTTTACGCCGAAGTCGCGCACGCGCTGTTCCGGCTCGATGAAGGTGCGGCCAACGTAGTGGTTGCGGATCAATCCAAACTGGATTGGGATGCCGCTCTCGTGGGAGAAGCCCATGGCCGCGGTCACGCCGGAGTCGGGCACAGGAACCACGATGTCAGCCTCTACCGGGGACTCACGTGCAAGCTGTCGCCCCATGGCGTCGCGCGTCTGCTGCACCGCGCGTCCGAAGACTATGCTGTCGGGCCGCGAGAAATACACATGCTCGAAGATGCAACTGGTTTGCGGCTGCTGTGGCGAGTAAAAACGTGAATGCACTCCCTCCGGGCCAACGATGATCAACTCGCCCGGCTTGACCTCGCGTTCATAGGCCGCACCGATCAGGTCGAAAGCGCAGGTCTCGGAGGCGAAAACAATGGTATCGGCGCGGTGAGCCGCCTGGCCGGAGATGCGGCCCATGACCAGCGGCCGAAAACCCCGGGGATCGCGCGCTGCGAAAACCCGGTCCTGGGTAAGCATCACCAGCGAAAACGCGCCTTCCAGGCGGCGCAGCGAGTCGGCCATGGCGTCGGCCAGGGTCTCCTCGCGCGAGCGCGCGATGAGGTGAACGATGACTTCGGTGTCGCTGGTGGTCTGGAAGATGGAACCTTGCTGGTCCAGTTGGCCGCGAACCTCAAGCGCGTTGGTGATATTGCCGTTGTGGGCCAGCGCGATCTTGCCCTTGTTGCACTCGACCATGATGGGCTGCGCGTTGAGGAGCGCCGAATCGCCGGTGGTGGAATAGCGCGTGTGACCGATGGCGAGCGAACCGGGAACGCGGGCCAGGGCGTCGGCAGTGAAGATATCGGAGACCAGCCCCATCGACTTGTGCAGGCGAAGCTGCTCGCCGTCGGAGGCCGCGATACCGGCCGACTCCTGCCCACGATGTTGCAACGCATACAGGCTGAGGTAGGCGAGCTTGGACGCCTCGGGGTGGCCGTAGATGGCTACCACGCCACATTCTTCGCGTAGTTTATCGGATGGAATCAGCATCGCTCACCTGATCGAGAGTTAGCTCTTCTGCAGCGTCTCCGGCACAAGATGCTCTTCAGTTTCCACGTGCAGAGCGCGCTGGAGCGCGTGTGCCCACGCATCGCGCAACTCGGAGACGCTCGCCGCAGCGGCGACCACCGCCGCCACCCGGATTTCCAGCTTGTCCTGAATCGTTTCCCCTATATTTTCCGCCGAGAGGCCATATTTTACCGCTACTTCTTGGATTCTCCCCACATTTTGCCGGTCGCAGGAAATCAGGATTCGGCTGGCGTCCTCGCCGAAAAGGACGAACTCAGGGACTAGTCCGTACGAACTAAGGTCCACCAGCGCTCCGATGCCGCGCGCGAAGCCGCATTCCGCCAGCGTCACCGCGATGCCTCCCTCCGAGCAATCCTTCGCCGAGTCGATCAACCCCTGATTGATCATCTCCACAATCGCCTTCTGGAGAGCGGCTTCTTTTTCCAATTCCAGCGACGGCGGGAAACCCCAAATCTGGCCAAGGATCTCCTTGGCGTACTCCGACGAGCCAAACTCCGCCTCGACATCCGACGTGTCACCCGGCTCGCAGCCGCAGAGCACGACCAGAGCACGGCCCGTCTGGCAGAAGTGCGGGCCGACGGCTTTGTGCACATCCTCCAGAATGCCGACCACGCCGATGACCGGAGTCGGGTAGATGCCCTCGCCCAGCGTTTCGTTGTAGAAACTGACGTTGCCGCCAGTGATTGGCGTCTCCAACTCTTCGCAGGCCAGCCTCATGCCGTCGATGGTCTGGGAGAACTGCCACATGATGTGCGGCTTCTCGGGATTGCCGAAGTTCAGGCAGTTGGT
>Ga0181530_10004200_pt1 | contig 15476 bp, 17 predicted proteins | sample PEATcosm2014_Bin_42_FD_119769 | JGI IMG/M metagenome (GOLD analysis project Ga0181530, IMG submission 119769) | Peatland microbial communities from MTU Mesocosm Facility, Houghton, MI, USA - PEATcosm2014_Bin10_60_metaG | ecosystem: Environmental > Terrestrial > Soil > Wetlands > Peat | place... | reverse complement strand
GGGGGTTGCCGTCGCCAACAAGCAAGGAAATGATCAAGCATGGACTTGGTCGACATTTTCGATCACGGATTCCAAGGTAAAGGACGAATTTGCGAGAGAGATTTCCTTCTGGCAGGAGCATGTTAAAGATTTGAACAGCCGACCCGATCCCAAACATTGATCGTTTAATCTGTACTTACGAGAAGCTCCGCCATCGAACTGTCCCGCTTTCAATCGCAAACTTAGGCTTGGTGGCGGATGCCATTGAATCTCCATCGAATCTCCATCGAATCTCCATCGCGTCATTTCGCCATCGTCAATTATTACACTGGGATGGTCCGGCCGTACTCCTGCCCCGCCAGCGATCGAAGCTCGCCAGAGGGGCGCGCGTTTTGCAGTCAAAGTTATGACAGCTAGATAGTTGTTCACTTTGGCGGCAGTGCAACAGCCAATAGGCCAAAACACGGATAGTGTCTGTTGTATGTTAGTAACGGGGTGGCGCCATGAAGTACCTCTTTCTTGGAAGCCTTGTCAGTAAGCGGTGTTTTGAACCCACCTTCTTTTGAGAGCCGTGATCGGCGATTGTGACGATCTCTGAATGGGAGATCGGCTTGTGTCTACGCTTGACCATAAGCTTGAGCCTGAGGTTACGACGGTCCATCGGCTGGAAGTGATTAGCGGGACTGGGCGGCGGCGCCAGTTCACCGAGGACTTCAAGGCGCGGGTTGTTGAAGAGACGCTTGCGCCCGGGGCCATCGTCTCGGACGTCGCTCGCCAGCATGGGCTTACGCCACAGCAGGTCTTCACATGGCGCCGGCAGGCGCGTCAGCCACCGGCGAATACCGAGAGCAAGGCGCCGCAGTTCGTGCCAGCCATTGTGGCACCAGCGGTACTACGAGGAAGGCAGCGCAAGCGGACCGGCCAGGCCAGTCGAAGCTGCGGAAGCATCGAGATAGAGATCGATGGCATGACCGTGCGGATCGGCCGCGGGGCTGAGGCGAAGACTGTGGCGGCGGTGCTTCGAGCTTTGAAGGCCGGGGCGTGATCGGTCCGAGCGGCGCGGTTCGGGTTCTGGTAGCGACGAAGCCGGTCGACTTCCGCAAGGGCGCCGAGGGCTTGGCGGCGCTGGTGCGCGAACAGATGCAGGCCGATCCATTCTCGGGCGCCGTCTATGTGTTCCGGGCGAAACGGGCCGACCGGGTGAAGTTGATCTATTGGGACGGCACAGGGGTGTGTTTGTTCGCCAAGCGGCTGGAGGACGGCAGGTTCCGGTGGCCGAGTGTGCAGGATGGAGTGATGCGGCTGGGTGCGGCGCTGACCTATGCGCGGCGCTATGCCTTGTTCACCCTGGTCGGGATTGCCGGCGAGGACGACGTGGATGCGCCAGATCTGTTGCCGCCGGAACGGCAATCACCAGCAGTCGAGAGGCCGAAAGGAAACGGCTCGCTCAACGGCGGCAAGCTAAATGCGCCCTACCCCGCGCCCGGTCGCTCGAGTGCAAACGTCCGTTTGGTTGGGCGTGAGCCGGTGCTCGACCCGAATGCATCGGCAGAGCTTCGCGATCGGCTTTTGGGCGAACTCAATGAGTTCAAAACCGGCGATGACGCCGCGCTGTGGGCCCACCGGTCCCTCCGGCAGAAGAACAGGCTCACGACAGCCGATGCCCAATGTTTAGAGCAGGCCTTCCAGGCGAGGATTATGTCTTTCGCTTCTCCGGCAGAGCCACACACGTCAGCGCAAACCGAGCATCAAGCGAATCCGGACAGGTCCAAAGCAGCCCAACCAAAGAAAAAGCAATCGCAACCAAAGGGTATCGACAAGAGCACGCTGCGCGTGGCTGAGCCGCGACGTGTCCGCGATCGCGAGCATGTCCGCTATGTTGCGAAGCAGGAGTGCCTAATCTGCGGCCGCACCCCGTCTGACCCGCATCATTTGCGCTTCGCCCAAACCCGGGCACTCGGTCGCAAAGTCAGCGATGAATTCACTGTTCCTTTATGCCGAGGCCACCATCGCGAGGTGCATCGCTGTGGCGACGAGGCTGCGTGGTGGCGGAAAGTAGCAGTAGATCCGACCGTTGCGGCGCGGGCGCTGTGGCTGGAAACGCGTCCGCCCTCAACCGGCCCGCATCATTTGACTAGCGTCATGCGCGAGTAAATTCTTCGTAACCGCGCAGACAATGTCCGCTTTTAGGGGAGAAGAAGTGGCAGACGGATTGACCGAGACCGACTCATCCGTGCTTACTCGCCGTTGTGGGGCGCGCTGAGGACGGTTAGTCGATGCGCACAGGAGCTCGAAGATATTCGCTTTTTCGTCGGATCATGCATCGGGGAGTCTCGCGGTTACGGACGCCCATGCCGCCAACATGCGGCGAAGGAATACTTCTGAACACAATGCCGAAATCAGGCAGCGTTTATGTCCAGAAGTCGCTGTCGAGAATCTTGGGTTTCGGGACCATGTATCTTGGCAACTGCTATGGCTTGATTGATCAGATTAACATTCAAAACACCCGTACTTTTAGCCGCGGCGGATTTGTCTCTCAGAATCATCTGGCGCCATCCCCCGAAAATTTGCAAGTTCTGCGGCACTTCAAGCTGAAGATGGTTCTGCATATGCGTGATCCGAGGCAGGCCTTGCTGAGCTGGGTCTACCATCTTCAGTACGTTACCGGCGGCAACGACACGAGCGAGGAACTGCTCTATGTCACGCCGCGGCCGCCGTTCGGATATTTCAAGCGTTCTCTCTCCCGCCAGATCGACTGGCAGATCGATAACTACATGCCACAACTGGTCCTTTGGGCAGAGCGGTGGGTAGAGATTGCTAACCGGGACAACATCCCCATTTTGATCACTCATCAGAATGATCTCAGGACCGACGAGAAAGCCTTCTTCGACAAAATCCTCGCATTCTACGACATCGATCTTGATTACGCCCTGCCGAACCTTGCGAGGACAATGAATGAAACACACTTCCGGCTGGCCGACCCGACGGAATGGAGCCGGACCGTCACGCCAGACCAGGCGATCCGTGCCGCCTCGATGATTCCAGAGTCATTGAGCATTCGGTTCGGCTGGGAAGATCCAGCTTACACAGCGCTGCAGTCCGGCCTGTCGCGGCGTATCGCCTGACGGCCGCGCTTGGTTCGTCGGCGATGAGAAAAGCCGCACTGTATTCGGGGCGAATATGCCGCTCATGGCCCAAAGCGCCACTTAGTGCAAGGCAGCGAAATGTCCGCTGATCTCTCTGGTAACGCGATCATCGAACAACTTGCCTCCGACGACCTGCTGGACAGCACCTATGAATGGCTGTGTCGGCGGCGAAAGATACTTCGAAAAGCCTAATGGGCGATGGTCTTGATAGCGAACCAGCGGCTACTTGACACCACCGCCCAATCTCCCCCAAAGAATCGAGAAGAGGATTGGGGGGTGGAGGTGTGTCTGTTCGGGACGTGGCGTCGCGGAGCCGCAGTCACGGCGGCGTATTCAGCCTAAAATCTGGATGGATGGTCGTGTGGCGGCCGAGCATAGGCGCACTCCTATGAGCCCCAGTCTGCTGGATGACGTCGCGCCTCTCGTTCAGGTGCACGCCTTCCTCGCCCTGGCGGCGGTCGCGCTCGGCCTCATCCAGTTCTTCGCCCCGAAGGGCACGATTTCGCATCGCGCCTTCGGATGGACCTGGGTAGCAGTGATGATGGGGGCGTTCATCACCGTTTTCGCGAGCCACGACCTCGTCACATGGAATCCGTTCAGTACCAAAATATGCTGCGGAGCATCTGACGTGTGCGGCGGAGACCGCGTTACGTGCGGATCGATACACACGCTGGCACTCTTCGTTTTTCTGAGCCTGCCGTACGCGCCGCTTCTTGCGCGTGTCAGCGTCACAAATCACCGACGTGTCATGGTTCTACTTTTCCTTGTTATGGTGGCCGGCGGTGTTTCATTGATGATGCCTCACCGCATCTTACATGACGTCGTTTTCGGACCATCGCGATCACAAGCGCAAACCGCGCGTTAGCCTCCGAACGCGCCCCCGTACACGCCACGATCAATTTCGATTCGGGGATATCGCGTGTTCGGCCGCCCGCGCGGCTTCGCGCCGGCGTGCAACGACGATTCCAAGCCGGTCGATTGACGCCAATCAATAAAGCTCGGGCAGGACGTAGATGGCGATCGCGTATCGGGCGAGAATGATGATAGCAATCAGGACGATTGGCGACAGGTCTATGCCCCCGAGATCGGGGAGAAGATAGCGGACCGGTCGCCGCGCGGGTCCGGTCAGCCTGGAGATGAATCCGTCGATGACTACGACGGCTTTGTTATCGGCGCTGACCACATTGAATCCGACCAGCCAGGAGAGTATCGCCGCAGCAAACAGAATCCAAATATAGATCGCGAGAGCGGAATCTATAACAATCACTGGGGCGCGCATGGAAGATTGAGCTGCCGGCTTGGCTCGTGGTTTACATTCGAGGTGCAGACTACCGGAGGATTGAACTCTGCGCGAATCGACCGTCACTAAGGGTGCGCCCTACTGCTGCGCGGCGCGGAGGCCGCGGATTTGCAGCAGGCGAGATGGGGTTCAGAGCCTTTTGCGAAGCAGCATTTATTGACAAGTGATGTCGGCTTTGGGTCAATTTCACCATTCGACGATAGTCGCGCCAAGTCGGCTCACACCCCAACACCCGACATGACGTTCGCACGCCGACGGGCCGCGAGGTTCCAGAAGCCGCAGGGCCGTATCGGCACGGCGCTTGCGGCGTGGCAAGTTGGATTTCGCTACGTAGAGGGCGACTGCTCGCGTTCGACCAGCGTGGCCAGGTCGCGGCGGAAACGTAGCGATCCGGCGTCGAGCGCGAGATTGATGTGAGGGGTAGCGGTGGTGGCCATGCCGTGCTGCACCGCTTCAAGCACGCGCCGGTCCTCCTCGAAGGCGTTGCGCGCACTCGCTGCAATCTGAGCCGTCACCGCTGCGTCGTGCGGATCAGTGTTGCGATGTTGCAGCCAATAATAGCGCGTTCTGTCCGTGTCGGTCGGCGTCAGAAAATGATAGGAGACCATGACGTAGGCCTCGGGATGCAGCGGCTTGCCGGCCCCCCCGCTGCCCGCCGGTGTGAAGATCGACTTGTTGATCCCGATCGAAGGATAACGAACCTCGTAGTGCTGCAGCCGGTCGCAGCGGCCGGCGAACTTGACCAGGGGCGCATAGTAGGGCGGCGGCTCCTGGTCGAGGATCCAGCGCCAGACTACGACGCCCCGGTCACTTGCGTCGATATTGAGCGGCGTGTTCTCCGCCCCCCCGGCGGCAAAGGTCGTGGCGTGCACCCACGCGACGTGCGAGGGGTCCAACAGATTATCGGTGAGATAAAGGTAGTTGCAGCTGCAGATCATAGCGTCGCCGCCGCTCAGGCACCAGCCGTGGGCATCATGGTTATCGATCGAGACGATCTTGTCGCCGTCGGCCAGCGCCGGGTTCCCCATCCAGATCCACAACATTCCCCAGCGATCGATTGCGGGGTAGCAGCGCACTCGCGCACCCGCAGGGAGGCGGTTCTGGGTCGGTGAAGCGATGCACGCGCCGGTGCGGTCGAAAGTGAGGCCGTGATAGCCGCAGACGACGTGATCACCTTGCCGGCGGCCCATGGACAGCGGCAGCTTACGGTGGCAGCAGGCGTCTTCGAGTGCAGCTGGCTCCCGGTTCTCCGTGCGAAAGACGACGATGTTCTCACCGAGCATGCGCAGCGGCGTGAGGCTCTGGCCGACGTCAGATGATCTCGCGGCGACGTACCAAGCGTTGCGCAGGAACACCGGCGGCTCCTCTCCTTGCGGCCAGCCAGCAACATTAGATGCGGGTCTGGTCCAAATCAAAACAGCGGTCCGAATTGCGGCGCGCAGTGCTGCGCTGAGACTTGACTATAACATCACGGTCAGGAGAAGCGGGAGATCAGCGAACGGGCATTACCATCGAGGACGAGCGCTCGCTCGGCCCCGTCGATCTTAGCGCGCGCGACCGTGTCGGTCGGCGCTTCGGGTGCCAAGATCGGGTAGTCAGTTCCGAGCATGATCCGGTCCGGGCCGAATACTTGAACAGCGACTTGCAAGGCGCGAGGTCCCAGCGAAGCGGTATCGTAATAGAGGCGACGCAGCCGTTCACTCGGAAACGGCGATTGCGGATCGCGCGAGCGGGCGACCGCCTCCAGGCGCTCGAGGATAAACGGGAGCGTGCCACCGAGGTTGACCAACTGGATCGCGACGTTACCGTGGCTGTCGAGCAAATCGCCGAAAATAAGGGTGAGGCACATCTGCGAAATCGACGCCTGCAGCGCCAGAACCGAGGAGCGATAAAGCGAGCAATCTGGAAATGGTGCCGGCGGATTTTCACCCGGAGCAAGGCCCGGGTGAATCATGAAGAGTGTGCCCACCTCATCGGCGGCCGCGAAGAGCGGACGCAGCGCGCCGGCCCGCTCGATCGAAAGAAAAAAATTTCCGGGCAGGATAGCGCCGAGAAGGCCAAGCTCGCGGCGCGCCCGCCGCAGCTCCGCAACCGCCATGCCGACGTCAGCCAGCGGCAGTCCGGCCAGTCCGACGAGCCGGCCGGCGGAGGCGCGGCAGATGGCGGCAAGGCGGTCGTTGAAGGCGCGGATCGTCCCGGCCACTTCGGCGACCGGCATCACGTCGAGGCCGAGCGCGCCGGGAAAGGTCATGAGCTGCGTACCGATCGCAGCGGCATCGAGATATGCCAGTCGGGACGGTACGTCCGTGTATCCGGTTGAGACGGTCGTGCTCGCGGTCATAGCGTTGAGTACGTCACGACCGTCGACATCCGGAGCAATGTAAGGACGCAACGTCCGCTGGCGCAGCGCCTCGACGAGACCGCCATAGTAATGCGAATGCATGTCTATGGTCACGGCTCGCCCAGAAAAGTGCGATAGTCTTCTGTCCCGTCGGCGATTGCAGCGGCAAGAAGCTGACGGCCGTGCTCGGGTTTGGCGAGCGTCGGGTCGGAACCGACGCGTCCGTCAGGAAAGCGCCGCCGGTGCTCCTCGGCATTTCCGTGCTGGTCGCCAGCGTGATCGCGCAGGAAAGTGTCCGAAAGTCTTAACGGTGGCGCTATGGCGTGCGCCACTGCCCGCTCGCCGTGCAGCGCCTGCGTTATCGCGATTTCGCTGGGCGTGGCGTGCATTCCCTCCCATTCGCCGTAGAGTGCGCGCCGAGTTCGGTCAACGCTCGGGTATTCCCACCAGCTGCGCAGGCGTAAGCGCAGGCGACCAACGCTGCCTCGGGCATCGAAGTTCTCTCCCACATGCAAATCCTGGAACGCGGCGCGCAATGGGGCGATGTTGCCGCCATGCCCGTTGAGGAAATAAAAGCGCTCGAAGCCCTGACGCGCGAGCGAGCGCACGTAATCCTCCACGAGCGCCATCAAGGTCGTCGAGCGAGTCGAGATCGTACCGGGAAAGGCGAGATTGAAGGGACAGACGCCGAATGCGATGGCCGGTCCGACCAGCGTGCCGGCCGCCTCGGCAATCCCGCTGGCGATCGCCTGCGGACAGATGACGTCGGTGCCTATCAGGCCTGTCGGGCCGTGCTGCTCGATCGAGCCGAGCGGTATGATCACCCCTTTCGAGTGCTCAAGATAAGCCTCCACATCCTCCCACGTCGATTGAAGCAGGTCCATCGGCTCAATTGCTCTGCAGCCATTTCTGATCAAGGCGGTCGAAGAATCCCAACATGCGCTTGATGGTGATCCAGTTGTTCACGTAGTTGAGCCAAACTTGGTCGTTCTGCGGCATCAGGAAACTCGCCGGCCGCCGGCTGCGCGCACGATCGACCGGAGCAATCACCAGTTCCGAGTAGCGGCGCACCAGCGCGGCGGCGTCGACGTTGCTGGTGATGGTGACATCAGCGCGGCCGGCCAGCACCTCCTGGAAACCCAGCGCCGGCGCCTCCACCTGCTTGAGCGTCGCCAGCTTGAAGTATTCACGCGCCTGCGCGTCAAACACCGTACCCAGCGTGGTGACGACCGTGACCCCCTTCTGGTCGATGTCGGCCCAGCTCTTAAACCGTTCGGCGTTCTTCTTGCCCAGCACCGGCACCGTGCCGAATTCCATATAAGGCTGTGTGAAGCCCGCGACCTTTGCCCGATCCACGCTCATCGAGACGCCCGACATCACGATGTCGTACTTGTCGGCAACCACGCCGTTGATCAGTGTCTTCCAATCGGCCGGTACGAACTGGGCCTGGACGCCGAGGTCCTTGGCGAGCTCGGTCCCGGCATCGATGTCGTAACCGACGTAGCTTTTCGAATCGGGATCGCGTGATGTCATCGGCGGGAAGTCGCCGGTAGTGCCTATCCGCACGGTGCCGTTCTCAAGAATGCGGTCGAGGTGCGAGGCGTGCGCCGCATCGGGGCGGTCCTCCGCGCGCGCCAGCACCAGCAACATTAGCGCGGCAGCCGCCGCCAGCATACTTGTGCGAATATAGCTCATCGCGACTGCCCTCCCACCCAGCATCTTCATGATGGTATCATTCTATAGACAAAGCGACAAAGCAGGTGCAAGCTTCTCACCTCCGCTTGCAGGCAAATTCCGCGCAGTGTACTGCGCCATCACGGGAAGCGCGATGGCGATCGGTTCCGAAGCCCCAGTCATGGTCGACGTGCAGGGCGTAAGCAAGTGGTTCGGCGCGTTTCAGGTGCTGAAAGACATCAGCTTTCGAGTGAAGCTCGGCGAAAAGATGATTGTCTGCGGCCCTTCAGGCTCCGGCAAATCGACGATGATCCGTTGCCTGAATCGCCTCGAACGGCACGACAGCGGCAGAATCATCGTCGACGGCATCGAACTTGCGGACAACCTTCGCGATCTTGCTGCCGTCCGACGCGACGTCGGCATGGTGTTCCAGCAGTTCAACCTGTTCCCGCACATGACCGTGCTCGACAATCTCACGCTGGCGCCGATGCGACTGCGCCGCTTGTCGCGCGCAGACGCGGAGGAGCTGGCGATGCAGCTTCTTAAGCGCGTGGACATCGCTGATCAGGCGCGCAAATACCCGGCGCAACTTTCCGGCGGCCAGCAGCAGCGTGTGGCGATCGCCCGCGCGCTGTGCATGAAGCCGAAAATCCTGCTGTTCGACGAGCCGACATCGGCACTCGATCCGGAAATGATCGGCGAGGTGCTCGAAGTCATGATCGGCCTCGCTCGCGAGGGTATGACCATGATCTGTGTCACCCATGAAATGGGTTTCGCGCGCCAAGTTGCTGACCAGATGGTGTTCATGGACCGCGGTGAGATCGTCGAGGCAGCGCAACCGGACGAGTTCTTCGCCGCCCCGCGCAGCGCGCGCGCCAGATTATTTCTCAGCCGGATTCTATCGCATTGAAGGCTTCCACACATGTTTCGACCAGATCGACTGACGTGTTGCGACGTGCCGCGCCACATCGGACGGAAACGTGTCACTGCGAACGACGCAACGCGCATTGTGCTCGTCCTTGCCGCCGCCGGTCTGCTTTCCGGCTGCGGCGATACCTATAGCTGGGGCTGGCACGTCATCTCGCCATCGCTTGCGCGCGGGCGCGGCAACATCGCGTTTCTGCTCAGCGGGATCGGCTATACGGTGGCGGTGGCACTCTGCGCCATCATCATTTCGGTCATGCTCGGTCTCGTGGTCGCGCTGCCCGGCCTGTCGTCCAACCGGGTGGCGCGCACCCTAAGCCGCAGCTACGTTGAGTTCCTGCGCTCAGTGCCGATGCTGGTGATGGTGCTTTGGGTCTACTACGGCCTGCCACTGATCCTCAACATCAGCCTGGATGTCTTTACCTCCGGGGTGATCGCCCTGGCCCTGTGCGACAGCGCCTTCGAGGCGGAAATTTTTCGGGCCGGCATCCAATCGATCGACCGCGGCCAGCACGAAGCCGCCGACGGGCTTGGCCTCGGCTATCTCGACAAGATGCGCTTCATCGTATTACCGCAAGCCATCCGCAGGGTGTTGCCGCCGCTCGGAAACCAGTTCGTGTACATGCTCAAGACTTCTTCGCTCCTTTCTGTGATCGGGCTCACCGAGCTCACGCGCCGCGCAAACGAGCTGGTCGTCACCGAATACCGGCCGCTGGAAATCTACAGCTTTTTGATCCTGGAATATCTCGCTCTGATCCTCGTCGCCGCCGCGATGGTACGTTGGCTCGAGCGACGCATGGCGGTCGCCGAGCAAACGACGGCACCACGCTCGAATCTCTAGGCGCGCATAAGCCGCCGATGTCTGCTCGGGCTCAGGACCGACGTTTTTCGACCACCTCGCCGCGGTCCGCTATTCCTCCCCGGACGTGCAAAATCCGACGCTAAGGGCCAAAAGCGACCGTGAGTAGGTGCAGCAAATCTTTGAAGTAATCCCGAAATCGCGTGAAGGGTGTAGATAAAGAGACATTCTCCAATTGACAAAGCAATTTAGAAAAAACTTGTCATGAACCAATACGGAAGCCTCATAATTTGAACAGACACTATCTACAAAGCGCGACCTTGCAGACCTTGGCCGCGTGGATTTGGTAGTTGAGACGCTTATCAGCCAACCTACAGTATCATCCAATGACCGGGCTTACGACTATTCTCGATGCTGTCGTCGCCAACCACGCGCAGTGGCCTGCGAACCGACATGAAAGCGGGTGCGAGGAGGAAGATTGTTACGATTCGTTCGTCAGAGAACTGGGTGGACATGGTGCTCTAAATGATCGCCGTGCGCCCGAGTACCGAGTGAGCTCTCTCGACGACCACGCGAGATCCGAGGTGCTACGCAGCATCCACAGAATTCGGATGCTTAGAAGGATTAGGCGCCCACTTGATAGTCCAAGGCCGACAGCCGAGGAACTCCGTAATCTTGGCAGAGCATTGGCGGAGGTTGCGTTCACAACAGCACAAGCTACAGCCGCTCGCGAGCTCGAAGCGCTTGACTGCGAACCGCCTGAGTTAGCAAGTGCGATCAAATACCACTGCGCTGAGGAGGCGTGCTACCTCATCGGATACTTTTCCAGCAGACCGAGAGATCATTTAAACAGTTCGGATCGTGGGGCATTCTACGTCATTACAAAAAAGCTCTTTGAAACGGTCACCGGCGAGGTCGATGCTGATGTGAGCCGTGCCTGCGATCATGTTCTTAAGAACTGGCGCCGGTTCGCACCCAAAGGATAGTTAGTCGGGCAACGAGGATAGGGCACTGTTCCGCCCCCGGCTCAATGTCCGGTTAATCGAATTAGGCATGCAGTGTACCGGCCGGTTACAGCGGACGGGGAGGCTCGGTGCCCGCCGGTACAGTCCCTCCCCCAGATGCCCAGCAGCACCATTGTCCACAGCACGTCAGGTCGGGGCGCATTTTTACCCCGTTCGCCAGTTGCAAACAGCGTGGTTTCTCTTGTGTTCACGTGATTCTCCGCAGTTTTGCAGCGGGCCGCAGAACGCGCACAACGACAATTGCAATTAGCTAAGTCGGCTAGTTCGCGGGACGTTCCGCGTATGCGGATGCCGTTATCCACAGACCCACTTATTGTTGCGCGGCCGGGAGCGACGCGGCGAATCCGCTACAATGGTTGGTATGGACGAGGACACGCCCAGAGACTGGGATCCACTCGGCGTCGCCTTGGTTATAGTCGATGCCGTGAGCGCTTTGTTTGTTCGGTGGTTTCGTGGATAAGCGCTGCGCCGGGATTCGCCGTCAATTGAGTTATCAACGTGAACGGGGGCCGGCTATGCCGAAGCTAACAGAGCCAGGGAAGTGGTACTTCGTGGTCGATTGTTTGGCTTGCGGGAATCCCATCCCGCTGGCAGAAGCGCCTTCACCAGAGGAGAAGCCCGACCCTCTCCGATATCGGGCGGTTGCCGGCGTGCGCTGCCCACACTGTGGCAATTTAGGCGCCTATGTACCACGCCAAATGTCGCGCCGATTGGTCGAATGAGACGATTACAATGCGACAATCAGAATTTGATGAAATCAACGCGGCTCTCGGCCGTGCCGAATTTGCCTTGGAGGAATTGCGAAAAAGGGCGGACGAATTGCAGCTCAGGTCGACCGTGGCAAAATCGCTGGAAGCGATTGCAGTCCTGAATTTAGAGGCGACCGAACTTTTGCAGCAGATAGTAAAGCTCAGCACTGCAGTCCACACTGGCAATCCAGCCCCTCATCTCCGGCTAGTTTCCGATGCAGAATAAAGGGCGGCACATGCAGCGCGATTGGCTTCCCTACGCCGTGGCTGCCGCGGCAGCGATAGCCATTGCTGCGGGTCTCTGGCTGTTTGGTGTGTGGTTTGGCGGATGAGCGGGCGCGAACGGAAGCAAAGATCATGCATTTCGCGTCAACTGATTTGCAGTTTTGCGGGGCAATCTAGAAAATGGTTAGCGACAATTGAAATGATGTCCTAGGAGATTGGGCGCAAGATTTTGCCAAGGGCGAGCTGAGTTACGCCCATGCATGATTGGCATGACTGGATGCTCATAGCGGCGCCGCTGGCGGCCGTGTTGTATTTCCTGGCCTTCCAAGACCAGTTCAGAGAGTTATTGTTTTGGGTGAGCACGCTAGTAAATTAGACCGCCGCAAATCACACATCAGCCGCCCTTGCTGCCGCCAGCGCCGCCGGTGTCAAGGCCGGGAACGCCCGCAACGGTCGGACTCTCGACGCCTAGGATGCCAGCATTCGTCGCGGAATCGTTACCCCACGCGAAATTGTCCTCGATGCCCCAGACCCGGTTCGTCACTTGCCAGTTGTAGCCAGCATAAACGCCCCCCAGACCGGGGCGCTGTTGAACGTGGGGCGACCAAAGCAAAAATGATTTTTCTGGATCGACCTCTAATAAAACTGCGGGAACGCACGGAAGTAAGCGCTCGGTAAATAGCCAGCAATCGAACCAAACAAAATCGTGCCTGAGAATAACGCCAATCCACCGAAAACTGCGAACCGTGCATGATACATCCGACCATCCCGTAACATGCTGATGGCCGCCAGCATCACCATAGCTGGGGCTGCTGCGACGAGATAACGACCAGGCGCCGAATATCCCGGCTTGAGCGTCGTGATCCCATAGAGCGTGGCGTAGAGCATGACCGCTGTTAGAAGATAGGCTTGCACATCGAGGCTTCGTCGCCACCATAAGAGTCCAACAACTGCCAAGGCTGTCACGGGTGCCCAAACCCATTCACCGTTCTCGCGGTCGATAAAGGCAGCCCAGAACTGATGTGAAAGTCCAGCGGGCTCGAACTGCTGAGGCCCCGCGCCTGTTCCGATTGAGATGCTCCAACCGTAGACTGCGATCCACAAAAGTACGTAGCCGGCAGCCAAAGGCGCTGCCGCGTAGGTAGCGGGGTTGATCCGAAGGCTGCGGTTTGCAAGGAGAAGCACTCCGCTCGCCACCGCGAGTGCTGCATACTTAAGATAGACCATCGGCAACAGGAGTGTAACTAGCCCGGTCGCTAAGGCATATGCCCAATGTCTCGTCTGTTTGAAGCGCAGATACGCTGAGACAATTCCCATTGTCATGGTGCCGGCGAGTATTTCAGGAATTACCAGCCCGACATGCACCTCCCAGGGCATCACCGTTGCCAGCGCCAAGCATGCCATTGCTGCGCTGAGACGAGAGAGTCCACACCAAACGCAATTTAGAAAAAGAAGAGGGAAAACCAAGATATTGACCGCAATCAATGCCACTCGCGTTCCGGCAACGCCCAACACGGCATAAAGCGGAGCGACAAAGGCAGGGAACCCGAAGCCGTGCTCTGGCGGAATGAAACCATTAACAGGCGGCACCTGCCAATGAAGGTCGTTAAGCCCAAGAGCGAGGAAGTCACGTTCGACGTAGCTCGGATAGACGTTTAGACTGTGATGTTTGATTATAGAGATCACCGTCATCAAGATGGATGATTCATCACCGTTGAATCGCAGCTGAGAATTCCATAGCCCTATTTGAGCAATCAAAACTACGAGAATACAAATTGCGACAGTCAGTCGAACTAATGTGACGTTTCTCCCACATAAAAATTCGCTCATGGCGTCAGCCGTAAAATTAGCCCCTCTGGGTTACTTACCAGCAAGCGAGCACCAACATCTGGGATTTCGTGCTCAATTTTTTCTCGCATGTCAGGAGAATAATCATCAAAGAAAAGCACAAGCGTGGATATACCAAGCTTACGCGCAAAGGTCGCCACGTCGGCCAAAGAGGCCTCACCATGGTGCAATCGCTTATCCAGATCGATCAGCTCATTGAGCTCAGGGGTTTCGCGCGATCCAGCTCCGTCGACTAGCCTATTCCATAAAATCATGCTGCTTACCAATTGTCGGAGGCGGGCTCTCCAGGTAGCAACCGGATCTGGACCGGCGATCGGCAATTCGATAATCGGCTCCCCTTGTTTGATCAAAGGCTTTGCGGCGCGAAAGAAATCAGCGTGATCAATGTTGAATGGATAGATTGCGATATTCGGCAATTGATCGATCAGGACAACGGCAGCAAGGAGCGCTGCACCGATCGTTGTGGCGAGCCTCCATCGCGTTCCCCACCACCGCGCGCTGAGCACGGCGATCAGACCTAAGGGCAATCCGAAGAACTGGGCAAATCGTCCGGGTGCGCGAACATTGGAGACGCCCGGAACGAAGTGAGCAAAAAAGAGGTACGGCAGATCCAGCTGGAACCCACTGCAGCAAGGCCGCAACCACGGCCCCCACGAGAGCACCCAGCAGACGGCGAATACGGCTAGAGCGTAGGCGGCCAACGAGATCGCCGGCTTGTCTGTAGCATCCAAAGACACTCCCGGCGCTCGCCGCAAGAATGCAAACCCGCCGACACCAGCGAGCAACAATAGAGAGAATCCTGGAAACGCCGTGCGCTCCCAATATCCCCAGGTCATTGGCCTGGGTTTGTACCACAGTGAGCGTGAACTTGCGTCCAGCAGTATCGACCACGGTCGCGCGGAATACTGAAAGGTCTCCGACAGCGATTGTGGCGGCAACGAACGGAACAAGGAAAGGTATGGCAGCATCTGGACGACAAAGAATACCAATAGGATTGCTAGCGAAGCCGCAATACTTTTCCAACCGAGCGCACGCACGACGGAGACTCCGCTCTGGTACCTCACCAGGCGCGCCAAAAATATCAGACAAACAAGGACCGCAACCAAACCTGCCATTGGGACAAAATAGGTTGCGAAGCCCCCAGCAAGGCAAAACAGGATCGTAACAAGAACTAAGTCTGTGCCGTGCCATCTGTTGAGCAGCCGATGCAAGACGAGAAGAAATGGCGGCGCCAGCTGCATGCCGAACAACTGAAAATTGACAATCAAGAATACCGTTATCGGAAGAGAGAAATGCGCGGCACCGATAGCAAGCGCGCGCTCGCCAGCCGTGAATTGGTAGTCTCGCAGAAGGTGGTCAGTAAGAGTCGCGCCGGCAACGCAAACGGCAGCCAGCGTCAAATAAAGAGCAGGCAGAGTCGAAATGCCCAGCAATCGGAGCGGCGCATACAGCAATTGCGCCGACAG
>Ga0181530_10004196_pt1 | contig 15482 bp, 15 predicted proteins | sample PEATcosm2014_Bin_42_FD_119769 | JGI IMG/M metagenome (GOLD analysis project Ga0181530, IMG submission 119769) | Peatland microbial communities from MTU Mesocosm Facility, Houghton, MI, USA - PEATcosm2014_Bin10_60_metaG | ecosystem: Environmental > Terrestrial > Soil > Wetlands > Peat | place... | reverse complement strand
TATTCGGCTTGATTAAAAAGCAGCACGACGTCGGTCGGGGTGTGGCCTGAGCCGTCGGACCCGCCATTGTAAACCAAGCCCATCCCGCTGGCGAAATTGCCGTTCCAGCTACTGCCCTGCTGGCGGGTTTCGAAATTTTGACCGGTCGCATTTAGCCCTACCCACCCCGTGTCGGAGCCCGATGAAACCCACGCAGTGGGAGTCGGGAACGATCCGGCGCCCGGGCAGGCCCCTGTGAATTGGCACCAGTTTATGGTGGTTGGGAAATCCGCAGGGTTGGTATCCAGCGTTCCAGCCCACGTCATGCCGGCCGAAACCGTCAGGCCGACTAATACAATCCGGAGCTTCCGTTTCATGAATCCTCCGTTCCAGTCGCGGCTGCCGACTTCCGGCGCACTCCGGACCTGGAAGCGGTATCGGTTTATTGTCCGCTGGAATTGAGTGCATGTCAATCTGCATGGGTGTGCGACACAGAAATGGCGAAACTCTCCATTCCTTGTAAATTCGCGCGAATCTGAGCGTAGAGCTACGCTAGGCTTCATTCGATTCTGCTTTGTATCAGGACCAACCACCGAACTCCACTTCTATGTCGCACACCCATCTGAATTACGGCTTCTTCGACTCCTGACTCCCAAACTTCCGATTCTCGGAATGGCCTGCAAGGAATCTGAGCTACCATGAGACTTGTCTCAGCCACTGCCCCGTCTGCGCCCGACCCTCGATTTCATGCCGTCTCCCTCCCCGGACAATCCCGGCCTGTTCGTGCGCGATCCCTACAAGTTCTCCGACGCCATGCTGATCGTTCCTCCCATGCTGGTGGAATGCCTCCGCTCGTTCGACGGCGCCCAGACCGAGCTCGATCTGCGCGCCGTGCTGGTGCGCCTCACCGGCAGCCTGGAGGTGGAACAGATCGCGCGGCACCTCATGGAAACCCTCAGCGCCGCCGGATTTCTGGAAGACGAAACCTTCGAGCAGATGCGTGATGCCAAGCGCCGGGCTTTCGCCGAGTGCCCCATCCGGGAGCCCGCTCACGTCGGTTCCGCTTATCCCGGCGACGCCGCCGAACTTCGCGAAACCATGCAGGAATACATGACGGCCGATGCCGCTGCGACCCCCGACGGCGCCGGCGGCAATCTCTTCGCCATCGCCGCCCCGCACGTCAGCCCCGAAGGCGGATGGCAATCCTACCAGTCCGCGTATCGCATGCTGCGCCCCGAACACCGCTACCGCACCTTCGTCATCCTCGCCACCTCGCACTACGGCCAGCCCGATAAATTCGGCCTCACGCGCAAGCCCTTCCGCACGCCCCTCGGCGACTGCCAAACCGATACGCGCCTGGTCGATTGGCTCGCCCAGCGCGGCGGCGGCGCGGTGGAAATGGAAGATTACTGCCACTCCTTCGAACATACCGTCGAGTTCCAGACCATCTTCCTGCAGCACACCATGGGTCCCCAGGTGCGCATCCTGCCCATTCTGTGCGGCTCCTACGCCCGCAGCATTTACCAGGGCGGTAGCCCCGAGGATTCCGGCCAGGTGCAGCGCTTCCTCGATGCTCTCGCCGAATTGCGCGAACGCGAAGGCGACCGCCTCTTCTTCGTCCTCGGCGTCGACATGGCCCACATGGGCGCGCGCTACCAGGACCCCTTCGAAGCCGCCGCCAATCAGGGCCGGATGACCGAAGTCGGCGCGCGCGACGCCCAGCGCATCCAGTGCATCAATGCCGCCGACGCCGCCGCCTTCTGGGACCTGGTGCAGCAGAATCACGACGACCTCAAGTGGTGCGGCTCTTCGCCCTTCTACACCTTCCTGAAGATCGCGCCCAAAGCCCGCGGCCGCCTCTTGCGTTACGAGCAATGGAACATCGACGAAGCGAGCGTCGTCAGCTTCGCCGGCATGGCCTTCACCGAGTAGACCGGCGCCGCAGTTTATAGCGCTTTCCCCGCCACTCGATGCTGTTCCCAAACGCCGACGACAGCAGCGCCACCAGCCACACCCAGGTTGCCAGTGGCGTCCAGATCGCGTGCACCCACAGGTGCCTTTGGAACCACGCTTCGCATTCCGGCAGCGCGGCCTTCGCCAGCGTCGCCCGGTTCAGCCCCTTCAACATTCCCGGTGAAAGCTGCGCGACCAGCGCCCACTCCGCCAGCCGGTTTCCGCGAATCGAGGCAACCGCCGACGCCGCCATCCCGCCGCAATAAAATAGGTGCGCCATCAGCGCCGGCCACCACAGGCGCGCGTCGTAAACGCGCGTGACCGTCATTTGCCGGCGCATCCAGCCGAAGAACCGGCCCACGCCGATAGGTTCGTAGCACGGCACCAGGGCGCCGGGAGCATACGCGATCGCTAGACCCGTCCTCCGCACCGCCGCGCTCAGCGCGTAATCGTCGCTCACCGTGCCCTTCCAATAGTCCGGCACGCACGCGTCGTAGAACACTTCTTTGCGGATCGCCATGGCGCCGCCCCAGGCGAAGCGGTTGTCGCCCGGCCCCAGCCGCCCGCCCGCCGTTGCATCCCAGACCCCGCGCATCAGGCTCCAGAACGTCGGCGGCACCGGCGTGAACCAGCGGTAGCCGGTGGAAGCGCCCACGCCTTTTTCCTTCAGCGGCGCCGCCAGCGCGCGCAGCCATCTGCGCGTCACGCGCCCGTCGGAATCGGCGAATGCCAGGATTTCCGTCCGCTTGCTGGCCTCCCGCACCGCCATCGCCAGGTTCTGTACCTTTTCGCCCGTCTCCGCATCGTCGCCGTGCGCCAGCACCACCCTGCACTTGTGCGGCAGCACTCCCGGCGGAATGTCGGACGCCGCATGCGCCACCACCAGCAACTCGTAATCCGGATAATCCAGCGCCGCCAGCGCCGCCAGGTTCTCGCGCAGCCCCTCGTCCTGGCCCTTCACCGGCACGATGACGGTGGCCGGCGGCCACTGCTCGCATGTTTCGGAGAGCCGCCGCGCTACGTAGTCCGCGCGTTTGCGCTCGCCGCGCAGCGAGAGAATTGCCAGCAACAGCGCCGGCCCGGCGAAAAACCAGTACCAGAAGATCAAAGAGGTAGCATAGCAGGCCCCACATCCGCATCATGACAGCATGGCAAATGATGCTATGATGCTAGTATGCGAACTACAGTCACGCTTGATGCGGACGTCCAACGCATCCTGGAAGACGCCATGCGGCAGCGTGGCATTTCCTTCAAGCAGGCGCTCAACGACGCAGTCCGCTCCGGCCTTCTGCCCGCCGCGCGCCGCAGGCGCCGCTTCGTTCAAAGAACCTACTCGCTCGGTTCGGAACAGCACTTCCGCTGGGATAAGGCCCTGGCCGCCGCCGATGCCATCGAGGATGAAGAACTCGTCCGCAAGCTTTCCCTCCGCAAATGAAAATCCTCGACGCCAACCTGCTCCTTTACGCCGTCAACCGCGACACGCCGCTACATGCCAAGGCCAAGGCATGTCTGGAGCGCTCTCTCACGGGCGATGAACCCGTGGCTTTCGCTTGGAACGTAATCCTGGCATTCCTACGGCTCACCACGCGGCCGGGTCTCTTTCGACAGCCCCTGGCGCCGGACGAGGCCTTTGACTTGATCGAGTCCTGGCTCGCTGAGCCAACCGCCCGGCTCGTCGCGCCCGGTCCGCGCCATCTTTCCATCTTGCGCACCCTTCTTGCGCCGCTCGGAACTGCGGGCAATCTCACTTCCGACGCACATCTCGCCGCTCTGGCCATCGAGCAGAATGCCCAACTCTGCTCCTGCGACGCCGACTTCGCTCGTTTCCCGGCGCTCGACTGGCAAAATCCCCTGAGGTAGGCCCGGCCATGAAAATCCTCCTCTTCTCCGACATCCACAACGATTGGAAGCGTCTCGAAGAACTGCTCTCCATCGAAGCCGACCTCTACATCGCCGCCGGCGATCAGTGCACCTGGAACAAAGGCATCGACCGCTACGGCCAGATTCTCGAGCGCCGCGGCGACCAGGTCTACGTGCTGCCCGGCAATCATGAGTCGGCGGACAAAATCGTCGAGCTCTGCGCGCGCCATGGCCTCCACTATTTCCACGACGGCCATCTGCAACTCGGCCGCTGGCACGTCGCCGGCCTCGGTTACTCCAACCCCACGCCCTTCAACACTCCCAGCGAATACAGCGAGCCTCAGCTCGCCGAACACTTGCAGCCTTTCGCGGCGTTCTCACCGCTGGTTCTGGTCTGCCACGCTCCGCCCTACGGCACCGCGCTCGACCAGGTCCGCCCGGGCCTGCACGCCGGCTCGCGCTCGGTTCTCGAATTCATCCAAAAACACCAGCCCGCGTATTTCTTCTGCGGCCACATCCATGAGGCCGAAGGCGCCAATATCGAAATCGGCCGCACGCGCGCCCGCAATGTCGGCAAAGCCGGCTATTTGTTAGAATTGAATTGAACCCCCATGACATTCGACGAGTTAGAACGCGCCTATCAGCCCCTCCGCGACCAGGCCCTGGCTGTGCGGAGGTATCTTTGACGCCCCCGCTCAGAAACAAAAACTAGCGCAATCCGAGAAACAAATCTCCGCCCCCGACTTCTGGAGCCAGCCCGAAAAAAGCCAAAAAGTGATGCAGGATCGCAAGCGCCTGGAAGAGGCCATCGGCAACGATGAGCGCATCCGCACCCTGACCGACGACCTCGATACCATGTTCGAGCTGGCGCGTGAAGGCGAAAAGGTCCTGCCCGATATCGAGCGCGATCTCCAAACCTACGGCGAGTTGCTTGAGCGTCTCGAAACCGCCATGCTGCTCTCCGGCGAAAACGACGGGCGCAGCGCCATCATGACCATTCATCCCGGCGCCGGCGGCACCGAAAGCCAGGACTGGGCCGAGATGCTTCTCCGCATGTACCTCCGCTGGGCCGAGCGCGCCGGATTCCAGGTGGTGGTCACCGATCGCCTGGAGGGCGAAGGCGCCGGCATCAAGTCCGTCACCTTCGAGATCAACGGCGACAACGCCTACGGCTTGCTGCAATCCGAAATCGGCGTCCACCGCCTGGTGCGCATCTCCCCCTTCGACTCCAACGCGCGCCGCCATACCTCGTTCGCCTCGGTCTTCGTTTATCCCCAGGTGGACGACGAGATCAAGATCGACGTCAAGCTGGACGATCTCCGCATCGATACTTTCCGCTCCTCCGGCGCCGGCGGCCAGCACGTCAACATGACGGATTCGGCGGTGCGCATCACGCACTTCCCTTCCGGCATCGTGGTGCAGTGCCAGAATGAGCGCTCGCAGCACAAGAACCGCGAGACCGCCATGAAACAGCTCCGCGCGCGCCTGTACGAGCGCGAACTCGAAAAGAAGCGCGAGGAGACCCGCAAAACCGAGGACACCAAGCTCGAAATCAATTTCGGCAGCCAGATCCGCAACTACGTTCTGGCGCCCTATCGCCTGGTCAAAGACCTGCGCAGCAAGCTCTCCCTCGGCGACGTGGACCGCGTGCTCGAAGGCGATCTCGAGCCGCTCATTCACGCCTACCTGGTGTGGCGCAAGACCGGCAAGATCGCCGGCGACGACAAAGACGAGCCACTCGAGTGAGCGTGGAGCGCGCAGCCGCGTTGATCCGCGCCGGCCGCCTGGTGGCCTTCCCCACCGAAACCGTCTATGGCCTCGGCGCCAATGCTCTGGATGCCCAAGCCGTGGCGCGCATCTTCGCCGCCAAAGGCCGCCCGCGCTCCAGCCCGCTGATCGTGCACGTGGATTCCATCGGCATGGCGCGCGCGCTCGTGTCCCAATGGCCGCCGGCCGCCGCCTTGCTCGCTGGGCGCTACTGGCCCGGTCCGCTCACCCTGGTGCTCCCCAAGCAACCCTGCATCCCCGATATCGTGACCGCCGGTCTCGCCACCGTGGGCCTGCGCATGCCCGCGCACCCGCTGGCGCTCGCTCTCATCCGCGCCGCCGGAGTCCCCATCGCCGCGCCCAGCGCCAACCGCTTTACCGAGCTTTCCCCCACCGCCGCCGCGCACGTGCCGGAATCGCTCGCCGACTACTCGCTCGACGGCGGGCCCGCGCGCGTGGGCATCGAATCCACGGTGCTCTCTCTGGTGGAAGCTCCCGCGCTGCTGCGTCCCGGCGTGATTCCCGTGGCGGAACTCGAAGCGCTGGTCGGCCCCATCCGGATCGCCACCGCCCCCACTTCTGGCCCGCACGCTTCGCCCGGCATGCACCCGCGTCATTACCGCCCCGCCACGCCGCTCTTCCTCTTGTCTCCCGGCCAGCCTCCGCCCGCCGGCCGCGGCGCGCTTCTCCGCCTCGGGCACGAAATGCCGCCCGATCCGCTCGGCTATGCCGCCGCTCTGTACGCAACGCTGCACCGCCTGGACGCCCGGCATCTCGATTGGATCGCCGTGGAGCAACCGCCCGAAACGCCCGAGTGGGCCGGCGTGCTGGACCGCCTGCGCCGCGCCTGTGAGATCCTATGAAACGTGACAAGCCCTTCCCTTTGGTGCATGGTCGCCATGTTCGCTTTCTTTCCCCAACCAACGCCCCCGCCCGGTCTGGACGGATCCTGGCGCGGCAGCCTCAACACCGGTGTGGCTGATCTGGGCCTCTTGCTCACCGTGGAGAAGTCCGGCGACGGTTACACCGGCAAGTTCAACAGCGTCGATCAAGGCACGCTCATTCCGGCCGATACGATTCGCGTTGATGGCGATTCTGTCCACCTCGAGTTCAAGGCCGTCAAGGGTACCTACGACGGCAAGTTCGATGCGGGCCATTCCACGCTGACCGGAACATGGACGCAAGGCAAGCCACTCCCACTGGTGTTCACGCGCGAAAACCAAGCCGGGGTTGCTCCCAAACCCGGACACGAGGTCGATGTCGAAATCCCCATCGCGCCCACGGCCTTTCCGGGCGGCGGCAAGACCCACCTGGTGTATGAACTGCGCATCGCCAACTCCAGCCCGGCGGAGATCAACCTGAAGCAGGTCGACGTCCTCGGCGATGGGCCGCTCGCCAGCTTCTCAGGCCACGATCTGGACCGCATGATGAAGACCTCGACCCACATCGCCGCCGGCTCGAACGGCCTTGCCTATGTCTGGGTGACCCTGGCCGGTAACGCCGCCGTCCCCGCGAAAATCCGCCACAAGCTGACCTTCGATAACCGGACTTTCGAAGGCGCCGAGGTCGCCGTCTCGACTGCACCCCTGCCGGTGCTCGGCCCGCCCCTGCGCGGCGAAGGCTGGCTTGCCGCGAACGGTCCGCAAAACGAGTCGGCTCACCGCAGAGCTTTGATCCCGATTGGCGGCAGCGCCCACATCGCGCAACGATTCGCCATCGACTGGGTGCAAGTAGGCTCCAACAGCCAGACCTACACTGGCGATCGCAAGGACAACAAGAGCTACCACGCCTATGGATCCGAAGTGCTTGCCGTAGCCGACGCCGTGGTGGTCACCACCAAGGACGGCATTCCACAAAACGTGCCCGGCGAAAACTCGCGCGCGGTTCCCATGACCATTGAGACCATCGGCGGCAACCACATCATTCTCGATCTCGGCCAGGGCCGCTTCGCCTTCTATGCGCACCTCCAGCCCGGCACCCTGCGGGTGAAGGTGGGCGACCGCGTCACCCGCGGCCAGGTGCTCGCGCTGGTAGGCAACTCCGGCAACTCCACCGAGCCGCATCTCCACTTTCATGTGAGCGATGGAAACTCGCCGCTCGCATCCGAAGGTGTGCCCTACCTGCTCGAATCGTTCGCGGTCCGCGGCAAAGACAAGCAGTACGAAAAGCGCGAAAAGCAGCTCCCGCTATCGGGCGACATGGTCAAGTTCGACTAATCCTGAAATCCAGGCTGATGTGCGGCGGGATGCCATCCTGCGCATCGATTGTGAATCGATGCAGCCGGGCGCAGCCGGGCCGGTTTGCCCCCTACCCGGCCCCCGCCATCGCCCGCCTTGGCTCGAACGTATACCCGAAGCCGCGCACCGAGTGGATCATGATGGGGTTGGCCGGATCCTGCTCCACCTTTTGCCGCAGCCGCAGAACGTAGACGTCCACCGCCCGGTCGGTAATCGCCCGGTCCTGCCCCCACACCGAATTCAGCAGTTGCTCGCGGCTGAAGACCACCCCCGGCCGGCTCATCATGAACTCCAGCAGGCGGAACTCGGTAGCCGTCAGGGCCAGCGGAGCGCCCTGCAGACGAACCTGCCGGCTGGTCGGATCGAGCTCCAGCCCGGCCGCCTCCAGCACGCGCGTCGGCGCCGACTGGCTGCGGAACTGCAGCTTGATCCGCGCAATCAGCTCCCGCACGAAGAACGGCTTCACCACGTAGTCGTTGGCGCCCAGTTCCAGCCCCACGATGCGGTCCGTCTCCGAGGCCCGCGCCGTCAGGAAAATGATCGGAATGGCCGCCAGTTCCGGCGTTTTGCGGATGCCCTTGCAGATGTCCAGGCCGTCCGAATCCGGCAGCATGATGTCCAGCAGGATCAGGTCCGGCCGCACCTGCCGGCACAGCTCGATGGCCCCCTTGCCGGTCTGCAATCCGCTGAGCGAGAAGCCTTCCTTCTCCAGGTTGTACTTCAACAGCGAAAATAAGTCCGCATCGTCTTCAATCAGGAGGATTTTTTTCATAACGATTCCCTAGGCGCCGCTTCTAGTTATCAACCTATCAGCGCCTCGGTTACGAATTCGTTAAGAGGCCGTGAATTCTGGATTAAGCTCTTTCGGCCGGAGTGCGGATTCTTCCGCCGGCAGCGTGAAGTAGAATGTCGAACCTTCTCCAGCCCGGCTTTCCACGCGCGTCACCCCGTTGTGCGCCGCCACCAGGTGCTTGACGATCGAAAGCCCCAGCCCAGTGCCGCCCAGCTCGCGTGAGCGCGCCTTGTCCACCCGGTAGAACCGCTCGAACAGGCGCGGCAGCTCGTCGGACGGGATGCCGATGCCGGTGTCGCGCACGTGCACCTCCATGTATTGGCCGGCCGGCCGCGCGCCGACGCCGATGCGCCCGCCCGCCGGTGTGTACTTGATGGCGTTGTCCAGCAGGTTGCTCAGAATCTGCGAGACCGCCTCGCGGTCGCACCACGCCGCGGCATCCTCCGGACCCGGTTCCAGTTCCAGCCGGATCTCGCTCTTCTCCGCCATGGGCCGCATCAGCTCGATCGCTTCCTTCAGCAGGCCGTTCACCGCGAACGGCCCAAACTCGAACTTCTGGCGCTTCTGCTCCACCCGCGAAAGCGTCAGCAGGTCTTCGGTCAGCCGCGCCAGCCGTTCGGCATTGTGGCGGATGATGCCCAGGAACCGCATGTTGTATTCGGGATCTTCGAGCGCGCCGTCCATCAACGTCTCGGTGTACCCCTGAATGGAAGCCAGCGGCGTGCGCAGCTCGTGCGATACGTTGATGACGAAATCCTTGCGCACGCGCTCCACCTTTTCGAGCTCGGCCTGCTCGTGCTGCAGCTGCGCCATGGTCTTCTCCAACGCTTCGGCGGTCTGGTTGAGCGTGGTCGAGAGCTGGCCGAACTCGCTCGCGCCCGGGTGCGGCAGGCGCGCGCGGAAGTTGCCGCGCGCCAGTTCGCCGGCGTGCGTCATCACCGCGGCAAAACGCCTCGAAATCAGCCGCGCCAGCCAGGCCGCGATCGCAATCGCCGGCAGGAAGGCCAGCGCCGTGCCGGTCAGAATCTTCGCGCGGATCTCGCCCACCTGCCGGTCGATCTGCGCGGTCGGCATCGCGATGCGCACCGCGCCGCCGGGCATCGGCACGGCCACGTACAGGAATTCCGTTCCCAACGTCGCGCTGCGCCTCCGTTCCGAGCCGGCTTGGCCGCGAAATGCCTCCACCAGTTCCTTCCTCTTGCCGTGGTTCTCCATGCGGGCGGCATCGGCTTCGGAATCCACCAGCACTTTCCCGTCGGAGCGCACAATCGTGATTCGGCCGCCCACCGCCGCCGCCAGCCGCCGCACCTCCTCCGCATCCATCCCCGCCGCGTCCGGGTGGATCAGCGCCATCAGCCGGCCTTCGTCCGCCAGTTGCCGCTTGAGGTCTTCCAGGTACGCATTCTTTGCCACGCTGGTGGCGAATGTATCCACCACCGCCAGCGCCACCAGCAGCAGGCAAAACACGCCGGCGATCAGCTTGAGAAAGATTTTGCCGGTCACGACGGGTCCTCGAAGCGATATCCGAACCCGCGCACCGTAGTGAGATAGCGCGGGTTCTCGGCCTGCTCTTCAATTTGCTCGCGCAGCCGCCGCACGTGCACGTCCACGGTTCGCGGCGTGACGTTGCGCATCTCGCCCCATACCGATTCCAACAATTGGTCGCGGCTGTAGGCCCGGCCCGGATGCGTCACGAAGAATTCCAGCAGGTTGAATTCGGTCGAGGTCAGCGCCAGCTCGCGTCCCGCCAGATATACGCGGCGCCCCGTGCGGTCCAGGCGGAAAGGCCCAATCTCCATGGCGGCTGGCTCCACGTCCATGTCCTCCCGCCGCAAATGCGCCTTCACGCGCGCAATCAGCTCGCGCGGGCTGAAAGGCTTAGTCATGTAATCGTCGCCGCCGATCTCCAGCCCCAGCACGCGGTCCACTTCGTCCGACCGCGCCGTCAGGAACAGCACCGGCGTCCGCCCGAGCACCGCCGATTGCCGGATCTGCCGGCACAATTCGAAGCCGTCCATATCGGGTAGCATCACGTCCAGCACCACCAGGTCCGGCTTGTGTTGCTCGAGCGCTTTCAGCGTCCCCTTCGAGCCGTTGAGCACCTGCGTCTCATAGCCGTGCCGCGTGAGATTGTAGTCGATCAGCGAAGCCAGTTCCGCCTCGTCTTCCACGATCGAGATGCGTTTGCGCATGCTTTACATCTCCGGCGAGCGCCGGCGCTCGCTCAGGCGCATCAGCCAGTAGACGCCCAGCGCCATCCCCAGGACCGCGCCGCCCAGCCCCCAGATATTGCGCCGCAGAAATGGCTCCCAGCCTTTCCCTAACTGCACGCCCAGGTAGGCCTCGCCAAAATAGCGGATGATCCGCGCCGCTACCAGCACCACCAGGAACCGGCTGATCCGCGTGTGCAAAGCGCCCGCCGAAATCACGAACACCTTCAAAGGTAACGGAACGATCGGCGTCACGGCGGGAACAAAAACCGTCAGCAGCCCATATCGGTGGAACCACCGCTGGAACTTCTGTCCCCTGGCTGAGAGGGGCTCGCCTTTGTGGTACAGCCTGCGCCCGTGGTGCGCCGCCAGGAACAGCGCCACGCTGCCGATGGAGGAACCGATCACCGCCATCAGCGCCGTGAAATAGGCCCGCTGCGGCGCGTCTACCGCTACTGCCAGCATCCAATAGTCGGTGGCCGCCGGCAGCGGAACCCCCAGCGAATCGATCACGCCGATCAAGAAGATGCCCAATGGTCCAAAAGCAACCAGCGCGAGGGTGATTTTGTGAAGCAATTTGCCGGTGACCCGTTTAGATCATGTCCGCGAAGGACTTCTTCAGTTTATAAAACCACGCGTGGCCGAGCACGAAGACCACCGCGGCCAGCAGCCAGAACTTCCATAACGCGCCGAATGCCGGGTGTTGGTTCTCCAGGAAAATGGCGCGATACCCTCTTACCAGCACATACATCGGGTTCTTGGCCAGGATCGGAGCCTTGGCCAGCATATCCTTCTCCGGATAACAGATCGGCGTCATGAAGAACCAGATCGTCAGCACGAACCCGATCATCTGCCCCAGGTCCTTCACATAAGCGCCCAGGCCCGCCAGGAACCAGCTCACGCCGGTGGTGAAGAGGATCTGCGGGATCAGCAGCACCGGCAGCCAGACCACCGCCGGCGGAATACCGTGCCGCAACGCCAGCAGGAAGGCGCAATAAAGCGCCACTGCAAACAGCTCCGTAACCAGACCCGACGCCACCAGGTTCACGGGCAGCGTGTCCACCGGGAACACCAGCTTCTTAATCAAATTGCGATTTTCCAGAATAACACCCGGAGAGCGTCCGGCGGCTTCGCTGAAGGGCAGCCACGGCAACATGCCGGCCAGGAAGTACAGCGCGAACGTCCCGCCGCTGCGGTGCGGATCGCCCAGCAGATATCCGAAGACGAAGAAATACGTGAGCATCAACAGCAGCGGGTTGATGATGGTCCAGAACGCGCCGCCGAACGAGCCCTTGTACCGCCCCATAATGTCGCGCTTGGCCATCACGCGGATCAGCGCCCGATTGCGCCAGATGGTCAGAACCGGGTAGAGGAAGGCGTGGCCCACGCCGCGCAGTTCGCGCTCCCGGCGCAACGCCTGCTTCTCTGTCACCCGCATGGGGTGGAGTGTCGCCACGCCGTCTTTCGTGGTCGTCTCCACCAGCAGGAACCCCCAGCCGCGCTCGTAGTACCAGCAGACGTCTTCGCGCATGGGCGAGATCACCGTCTGATACTCGCCGTCTTCCGCGGGCAGTTCGAACTCCACCCGCACGTGCGCCGCGCCGCCGGGCTCCACGTCGCGCTCCAGCCGCACGCGCGCGCCATCCACAATCAGCGTCCCGCTGGTGCGGTCGAACAGGTGGTAGCCGATGCCGAATCCATCGGCGGCCCGCCAGGTCTCTTCCGTAAGGTTGCGGATCTCGAATTCGGCGCGCACCGTGCGTGTCGCGGCGTCCAGCGTCGCCCGCGGATTGAGCCACGCTACGCTCATGAATACAGCCATCCGGGGTAGCGTTCCTTCACCGGCCCGGTCTTCCGCCCTAAAGCGTAGATGCCGTCGCCCCGCAGGTCCGTCTCCAGGCGGTAGTGGCGCAGCAGGTGCGTCACCCAGCCGTATTCCGGATGCGGCAGGTCGAGGAATTCGCCCGTCTCCAGTCGTGCCACCGCGAAACCCGAAATATCCAGCAGCCGGTGGATTTCGCGCGCCGTGTACTCGCGGTTATGCCGCGCATCCACCTCGCCCGATTCCGCCGCCGGCTTGATGTACGCGTGGAAGAATCCGGGGTGATAACCCAGCAGAATGGCGGAGATGCCGCGCAGCGCCGCCACGTTGGGAGTGGTCAGCACCAGGTGTCCGCCCGGCTTCAGAATCCGGTTCACCTCCGACATCAGGTGCATCGGATCTTCGAGCAGGTGCTCGATCAGCTCGCAGCACAGCACCGTCGAGAAATGTTCGTCGGGATATGGGAAGCGGTCTTTTTCGGCGTCGAAGTGGTCGATCTCGCAGGTGAAGGTCTCGCCGTCCGCGGAAGTGACGGTGCGATGGTCGATGCGGCCCGCCGGCCCGTAGTAGCAACCGCGCACTTCGCCGTACCCCAGCTTGTTGCGCAGCGCCGGCGTGACCTGGAGGTACGCGCCCATTTCCAGGACGCGATCCTCGGGCCCGCCCGCCGGCGTGATCTCCAGCGTTCTCACCAGGCGCGTGCGGTGCGTGTCCAGATAGTGGCGCGACGCCCCGTCCACCGCCCAGCCGCGCAGATACTGCTCCACCTCCGGCAACTCCGCAGCGGGCGCGGCTTCCTCCGCGGCCGGCCGCTGTTCCGCCCCGCGGTATTCCTTGCCTTCCACCACGGCTTCCAGAAATGCCGCGTACTGCCGCGCCACCGCGCCCCAGTTGCATTCCCGCGCCACGTAATCGCGGGCATTCGCGCCCAGCGCCTGCGCCACTTCCGGACGCGACACCAGCAGGTTCATGTACTCGAAGATCAGGTCTTCCTCGCCCGCCCCCACCGGAACCTTGAGGCACACGTCCTCCGGGAATTCCTGGAACGACCCCACGTCGGAAACCATCACCGCCTTGCCCAGCCCGAGCGAACGCAGCAGCGTGCCGGAACTTTCTCCCACCGTGGGATATCGCAGGTTGAGTACGATGTCGCACGCGCCCAGATAGCCCACGAATTCCTCCATCGGCGCGAACCCCAGCACCCGCACGTTGGCCGAAAGACCCATGCTGCGTATCGTCGCCGCCAGCGGAAACTCCGCGTGCGGTTCACCCACCAGGATCATCCGCGCCTGCGGCGCCAGGCGCGCCAGGCGCCGGAACGCGCGCAGCGATTCGGCGATGCGCTTGTACGGTTTCAGGTATCCGAAGATCCCGATCAGCGGCGTGATTTCATCCAGGCCCAGCTTCTGCCGCCAGGCGTTGCGATCGGCGTCGGGTAACCAGGCGCCGTGCGGGATCACCGCTACCGGCCCCGTGAATCCCGCGGCCCGCACTTCCCGTTCCATGTACCGGCTGTGCACCACCACCCCGCGCGCCCCCTCCAGCAGCCGCCGCGTCATCGGCAAGCCTTCGTAATCCGGGCCGACTTCCAGTTTGCGCGCCCGCTCGGCATGGGCGCGCGCCGCCGCCCCGCCGTTGTACTCGCACTCGCCCACGTAGCCGTCCCAATCGTCGCGCCGGATGGTGAGGTCCGCAATCAGGTGGTGCAGATTCGATTCGTGCAGCACCACCACGCCCGCGTGTCGCAGCGCGGTCTCGTACACGAAGTCGTGATACTGGTTGTTGCCCACCTGGTAAAGCGCGATGTCGAAACGCGCAGGGTCAAACGCATCTTCCGCCCGCGCGAATACCTCCAGGTCCACCAGCGGCCGCAGTTGTTCGATCAGCGCTTCGGAATAGTCCGCGATCCCGCTGCGCGCCGGCGGCAGCGGAGAGAAAAAGGCTGCGCGCATTTCAGCGCACCAGCTCCATCGACAAGGTTCCCACCGGCTGTGGAATCTTGATCAGGAGCGGCGTCCGCGCCGCGTCGCGCGCGTAGAATACCTCTACCGTGAAATCGGCCCTCGGCCCCTTCACCGCCACCATCAGGTGGTCCGTGACTTCCTGCTTATTGCCCACCGTGATGGTCTGCGCGCCCGTGTATTCCATGCGCACCGCATACGCCGAGCCGAAGTAGCTCTGTTGCTCCGGGGGCACCCTGCCCTGTCCCAGCTCTTTGCGGCCGTAGTAGACGTACGCGATGGCGTCGCGCGCGCAAGCCGAAATAGCGAAGTCGCTCGTGCCGCCCTCCGCCGGGTATTCGGTCGCCCGGTGGGCCGTGCCTTTCTCCTGGTCGAAGGTGGTCCTCTCCTTCACCTTCCTGGCGCCGTGGCTGATGTCGCGGCTGAGCTCCGTGGAACAGAGCGCGGCGGTGGCCGAGGACTTGAATTTGTCCCTGATGGCGAAACCCGGGACGGCCGCATCCAAACCGACTTCGAAATCCCAGCCGTTGGCGGTGTGGTGCGCCGAAAGCGTGGCGTCGCCCAGGCTGAGACCGCTCGGCCAGTTGACCGTATAATGCAGCCCTTCATCCTGAAACGGAAAACCCGTCTGCGCCGCCGCCGGCGCCGCTGCCGCCAACGCCGCCGCCATCAGGAGCAAGAAACCAGGGGTGTGCCTCATCGGTGAATTATGCTGGGAACCGCCGCGCGCTGGCGTAGCGGCCTCGTCTGCTCCATCACTTCGTGGAATACTTCCAGCGTCCGCTCGGCCGTCTTCTGCCAACTGAAGTGCGCCGCCCGCTGCAAACCCAGCCGCTCCATCCGCCCCCGCAGTTCCCCGTCCAGCAGGATGTCCGCGATCGCCCGCACCATCTCCTCCAC
>Ga0181530_10004194_pt1 | contig 15485 bp, 14 predicted proteins | sample PEATcosm2014_Bin_42_FD_119769 | JGI IMG/M metagenome (GOLD analysis project Ga0181530, IMG submission 119769) | Peatland microbial communities from MTU Mesocosm Facility, Houghton, MI, USA - PEATcosm2014_Bin10_60_metaG | ecosystem: Environmental > Terrestrial > Soil > Wetlands > Peat | place... | reverse complement strand
TTCACCACTATGCGCCCGCAACCCCTTGCGGGTCAATGTTTTTGTGCGAAGGAAGACATGAAATCCTCAAGATTTATCTGTATTGTTTCTAATGAGTTACACTACACACCGGTGAATCTCGTGTGGATAAAACAGGAGTGCCGTGTCTTGGTTTTGGGCCGGGTTTGCGATACTGGCCTTAGTGCGGCGGCTGATCATCCGGTCGGGAGGGATCGGGGACTTCATCGTCTCCCTGCCCGCCATGGAGTGCCTGCGAGCGGATTACCTGGAGGTGTGGACGGCGTCGGCGCACGTCCCGCTGGTGCAGTTCGCCGACGCGGCGCGCTCGATGACAGGCACCGGCATCGACCTGTTGGGCATCCGTGAGACCGGCGGGTTGGAACGGCTGATCGGTGAATTGCGGAGCTTCGATTCGATCGTGTCCTGGTACGGGACTGGGCGCCAGGAGTTTCGCGACCTGGTGAGGAAGCTGGGATTGCCATTCCGATTTTTCCCAGCGCTTCCGCCGCAGGGATCCCGGGTGCATGCCACCGATTTCTACCTGGAACAGGCGAGGAGCATCGCGCCGTGCGAGTGCGACGGCGTGCCGCGAATCCGGTGCGATGGGGCGAGAGGGCTATCCTGCGAGGAGAGCAAGAGCGCGACCGGGGGGTCGCGCGCCGACCAGGGGGTCCGCCCTCCTCAAGCGGAGGATTACGCAGTGATTCATCCGTTTTCCGGGAGCGCGCGGAAGAATTGGCCGCTGGAGAAGTTTCGCGGCATGGCGGCGAGGCTGGCACGGGTGATGCCGGTCCGGTGGTGCGCGGGCGCGGAAGATCCGCCGCTCGAAGGGGCGGTGCGAATCGACGATTTGTGGGAACTGGCGCGCTGGCTGGCGCGAGCGCGGTTATACGTGGGAAACGACTCGGGGATCACGCACCTGGCGGCGGCGGTAGGGACGCCCGTGCTGGCGCTGTTCGGGGCCAGCGATCCGCGGGTCTGGTCTCCTCGAGGGGAAAATGTGCGGGTGGCGTGGTGGGGTGGCGGGCGGTAAGCTGATGATGTGCCATCGATGGGCGCGGAGATTGTCGACCTGCGGCGGCTAAGCGCACGCGAACTCGAAAGCCTGCTGGTGGAAGAGACCGCGGAGTGGCGCGAGACGCTCGATTGGGAATTCGAAAAATCGGCGGACCTGGTGCGGCGGTTTGTCGATATGCACGCGTTGAACGGGAGCGCGCTGCTGGAAGACGGGGAAGTGGCCGGGTACCTCTACTATGTGCTGGAGGATAACAAGGGGCTGCTGGGCGACCTCTACGTGCGGCACGAGCGCCGGACGGTGGAGCGCGAGAACCGGCTGATGGAAGCGGCGCTCGAGGAGATCATGCAAACGCCGGGCATCACGCGCATCGAATCGCAGCTCCTGATGATGGAATATGGCAAGGACCGCGTGGTTCCGCGGGCGGATTGCGTGAGCACGTTCGAGCGCAACTTCATGCAGGTGGATCTGAACCGGGCGCTGCTGGGGGCGGGAGCGGTGCGCAAGCCGGTGCGCATCGAAGGCTGGAACGACCAATGGAACGAACTGGCCGCGCACCTGATCGCGGCGGCTTACGAGGGCCACGTGGACAGCCGCATCAATGACCAGTACCGGAACGTGGCGGGGGCGCGCCGGTTCCTGTTCAACATCGTGCAATATCCGGGGTGCGGCGTGTTTCACCGGCCGGCATCCTTCGCGGCGTTCGAGCCGGAGAGCGGGGCCTTGTGCGGGATCTCGCTGGCGAGCCTGATCGCGCCGGATTGCGGGCACGTCACGCAGATCTGCGTTTCGCCGGCGACGCGCGGGACCGGCGTGGGGCACGAACTGATGCGCCGGTCGCTGGCGGCGCTCCGCGGGATGGGATGCCGGTCGGCGAGCTTGACGGTGACGGCGGCGAATGAGGACGCCGTGTCGCTGTATGAGCGCATGGGCTTCAACACCGATCGGAAGTTTTTCGCGTGTGTGTGGGAAGGATACCATCGCGAAAAATGAAAGCTGGCCGGCCGCCGAGATTTGAACTCGGGGCCTCTTGCACCCCAAGCAAAAAAATTTCAATCACTACAGACAGCCGTCAATGAAAAAAAGGGTTGAGCCCCGCCTTCGAGAGATTTTGACCGAAATATCGTGAACAAATCTGCGGCTCGCCCGTCTTAAGGGTAGGAGGTTTCGACCCTCTTGGAACCACTCGTGTCGCTATGGCACGACCTTCGCGCAGCCATTCGCGTGTTCGCGAAGAGCCCGGGACCTACGGCGCTATCCGTACTGTCAATGGCCTTGGGGATTGGTTTGACCGGCGGCATCTTCAGTGTAGTGGACGCCGCACTGTTGCGGCCGATCGCCGTGGAACGGCCGGCGGAACTGGTGCAGGTAACGTCCCGCGCGGATGACGGCCAGCTTTTTGACTCCTATGGCTGGCCGGATTACCAGGACATGGTCCGGGCGGGCGATGGCCTGGCAACCCTGGTGGCCTTCCAGCGGCGGGGTTCCATGTTGGGCGGCGCCGAAGAGAATTCGTTCCCTCTCACCAGCCCGGTTACGCCGAATTACTTCTCGGTGCTGGGGGTTCGGGCGGAACTCGGCATGGCCTCGGTGGAGACGGCCGAAGGCCGGCCCCAGGCCGTGTTGGGCCACAAGCTCTGGCAGAGGCGTTTCGGCGGCGATCCGCAGATCGTCGGCAAGACCATTCTGCTGAACCAGAAGGCGTTCCTGGTGGCCGGAGTGATGCCGTCTCAGTTCACGGGGCTGGCGCGCGGCGTGGTTACCGACATCTGGCTCAGCACCGACGCCTGGTTCACGGTCTTAGGCAACCGGGGCGATCAACAATCGCGAAACGGTCAATTCTACCTGGTGGCGCGTCTCAAGCCGGGAATCAGCGCGCCGCATGCCGCGGCTGTCCTGGATGCCGCCATTCGCGGCGCAGGAAAGCACAAGCCCGCGTCGGCTGGCGCCACGGGCACGATTCTGGAGTCGAAGTACGCGTTACGGTGGACGGCCAACCTGATCTTCGGCGGCGGCCTGCTGCTGATCCTGGGAGCCATCCTTTTTGTGGCTTGCGCCAACGTGGCGCAGTTGCGGCTGGCCCAGGCCGAAGCGCGCCGCAAGGAACTGGGTGTGCGGATGGCGCTGGGCGCAAGCGGATGGAGGGTGACGCGTCAACTGCTGGTGGAGACCGCGGTGCTGAGCGTCGCAGGCGCCGGGCTGGGCATCGGGGTGGCGGAGATATTCATGAAGAAGGTCGCTCAGTTCATCTCGGCTGCCAACGTTTACCTGGATTTCGGAATCGCCTTGAACATGCGCGTGCTGCTTTACACCGTGGGCGCTGTGCTGCTTTCGGTGCTGCTGGCTGGCGTGGCGCCGGCCCGGCATGCGCTGCGGCTGAACATTTCGGAAGTGCTGAAGTCCGAACAGGGAGCCACCGGCATGCGCGGCGGCTGGCAGCGGAGAGTCCTAGTTGTGGGACAGGTTGCCGTGAGCGTGGCGCTGACGGGTTGCGCGGTGCTGTTCATTTCGAGCCTGCGCAACGCCGCCGCAGTCCGGCCGGGCCTCGATCCGCACAAGAACCTGTTGACACTGGCTGTCAGTCCGGGGCGCGACGGAACTGCGGCTACGTGGTGCGAACCGGCTTGCCAGCGTCTGGCCGCCCTGCCGGGAGTACGCGGCGCGACCTACGCACGGCGGTTGCCGCTCTCCGGTTCGGGTGGCGGGTGGTCGGTCCGCGTGGAAGTTCCCGGCCAGCCGCCGCTCGCTGTGTTGGGAAACAATGTGGGCGGCAACTACTTCTCATTGCTGGGAACGCGGGTGATGGCGGGCCGCGGCATAGACCCGAGCGACCGGGAAGGCAGCCCGCCGGTTGCGGTGATCTCTCAGACACTGGCGCGCCAGATGCTGCCCGGGCGGAATCCGCTGGGCCATTGGATTTCGGTCGATGGCAAGAAGCGCCAGGTGGTGGGGATCGCCGAGGACGCGCCCTCCAACGCGCTGCACGAAGAACCCTCACCGTATCTTTTTCTGCCGTACGCCCAGATGCCGTTGGGAGACGTGACCCTGATGGTGGAGACGGCCGGCGAGCCGGCGGCGCTGGAGCGCGCGGCGCGCCAGGAACTGAAGCGTTTCGACTCGCGAAGCGTGGTGTATGAGGCCGGCACGCTGCGCCAGCAGATGGAACAAGCGCTTTCGTGGGACAGCATGATGGCCTCGGTCGCCACCGGCATGGGAGTCTTCGGCGTCTTGCTGACGGCCGCTGGCCTGTTCGGCGTCGTGCAGTATTCGGTGAACCGGCGGACTCGTGAACTCGGATTGCGCATGGCGCTGGGAGCGCGTCCTGGCGACATCCAGCGGATGATCTTGCGCGAGTCGCTGCGCATGGCGGCGTGGGGAGTGCCGTTGGGACTGGGGCTGCTGGGCCTGGCGGCCTATTACGCTCGCACGATCGTGCTGGGGGTTTCGGCGCTGGACCCGCGCATCTACGTGCTAAGCGGGGCTGCCGTCACCGCGCTGACGGTTGGGGCCGCATGGCTGCCGGCTCGGCGGGCGACGCGCGTAGACCCGATGGAAGCTCTGCGCTCCGAATAGGCCGGTTTACGGTAGCGCGGTTCCGCGCGTCGATCCGTCTGAGGAGTTTTGGTCGGGCCGCCGGGATTTGAACCCGGGACCTCTTGCACCCCAAGCAAGCGCGCTAGCCAGGCTGCGCCACGGCCCGAAGACTCTATTTTACATGGTTTCAGTCGCCCAGGATGTCCAATGCCGTTTGCATCTCTCCCCGCGCGTGCAAATCGCCCTTCCGCGTGGCTGCGGCGATGCCTTCGCGATACATCGCGCGCGCTTCCTCCAGCCTCCCCAACCGCTCCAGCGTCTGGCCGCCGTGAAAATAGGCCGCCGAATAATCCGGGTTCCCCGCGAGCAGCGCGCGGAATTCCACCACGGCCGCCTCTAGGTCGTCGGCATTCCGATACTCCATCGCCAGGCCATAGCGCAAAAAACTGTCGGTGGGGCTCCGCGCCACCATGCCCTTGAGGATGTCCAAACGGGTGCCCGCCATGTCTCGTGCTACTATACCTCCGAAATGGCTTGCCCGTATTTCGACCCCGTACGGCCGCGCACCATTGCCGCCGGCGCGCCCGGTGCGATGCTGCCGCTGGGAGACGATTGGGTGGGTCTCTGCCGCGCCACAACGGGCCAGCCGTGGGAGCCCGATCCAGCCTCGCTCGCGACACTCTGCAACCTGGGCTATGCGCGAGGCGCCTGCCCGCGCTTCCCGGCCGAGGAAGGGGATCGAGGGCCCGACGCCGTTCGCTTCGCTATCTCGCGCGACGACGGCCGCTCCGTCGAGGTCTGCTACGCGATCGAGCGCGACCACCATCCGTTCGCGCACGGGAGCCTGGAATTCTCGCGCGCGGCCGCGGCCTTCGTGGCGCCGCCGCCGGCGGAAACCCTGCACCGCCAGGCGCGGGCTTACGTGACCAGTTATTTGCGGCGAAAAGCCGAAGCGGCGGCCCATTGAGCCGCATCAGAAAGAGTCAGCATGATGGAAGGTAAGAGAGTCAAGGAATCCCTCTCCGAGTACTTGGAGCTGGCGCTCCCCAACGACGCCAACGGCCACGGCAACGTACTGGGTGGAAAGGTGATGCACCTGGTGGATGTCGCGGCCGCCATGGCCGCCATGCGCCATGCCCGGCGGGCGGTGGTTACCGCCTCCGTCGACAGCCTTCACTTTCACCACCCGGTACACATTTCGGAGTTGATGATTCTGCGCGCCTCGGTCAACCGCGTGTTCCGCACGTCGATGGAAGTCGGCGTCAGGGTGGAGACCGAGAATCTCATAACCGGCAAGCGATTGCATACCTGCTCGGCCTACCTGACGTTCGTGGCGCTGGACGAACAAGCTAGAACCACACCGATTCCTCCGGTGATTCCGGAAACCGAAGACGAACAGCGGCGCTTTCGCGAGGCGGGTGAAAGAAGGGAATACCGCTTGGCCTTGCGCAACCGGGTGAGGGCGGATCGCGGCGCCTGAAGGCGCGCTCACAAGATCAGGCTCAGGACTCCTTGTACATGTACTTGATGCTGGGCTTGTAGAGCAGCAGGTTGGGGCCTTCGGCGCGATTGACCTTGAGGCAGCACTTGTCGTACCACTCGATCACGCCGTGCAGGGTCTCGCCGTCGCGCAGCACAAAAACCATCGGGGTTTTAGCCTGCATCTGCTTGACATAGTAAAAATTCTCCGCATTTGTCTGGTCGGGCGGCACAGGCTTCTTTTGCGCTGCGGAGACTCTCCGCGGCGGCGTGATCTGCTCCTTGATCTCGTTCAGAGACGGACGAATGAGTTTACGATTAAGGGCTTCCACGGGACGCCATCCTTTAGAAAAGAATATGATTGACCGTCGCGTTTTGGCGGGGCGGCTTTGAACTCATAAATAACACAATGGATGCGCCGCCGCAACGTCGGGTACCGGGGGTGTCTGAAATGTGCGTTGATCGCAGATTGCAATAGCCCCGATCCAGCCGGGCGAAGTTTACGCCATGGCCCCTGCGGCTGGAAGTGGACGCAGCCGCCGGCGAATGGCGGTTCGCCCCGCCTCAGAAAGACCACAGAACGCTGGTATAACCCGTATGGGCGTGAAAATTCTGATAATAAGACAGTAATCCGAAGGTTTCCCCATAACCATAGTATTGATAGCCAGCGTTCCAGCGGACTTTCGGGCTGATGCGGACGGACAGCCGCGCCAGCGGCGACTGGTAAGTCAGCGGAAATGTCTGCACGGAGTCGAGCAAGGTCTGGATCGGATCGGATGTGCCGGCGGGCACCGCCGTGGCGCGGCCGTCGCCGGTATCCTTCGTGATGCTGTAGCCCAGGTATAGATCGGCGCGCCGGCGGATGGCGAAGCGCACACCCAGGTTGGCGGCGTGGACGTTGCTGATGTAGACGGAGCGGTAGTTGGCCTGCAGAGTGGGACGGTTCGCGCCCGCAAAAAAAGCCAGGAACGACGAGCTGTCGAGATGCTGCTTCTGATAAGAGGCGTCGAGCGAAAACCAGTCGCGAGGGGACCAGGACGCGCTGGCGCTATAGCCGCGCGAATGCGAACTGAACAGCGAAAACGACGAATTGAAATCGTAGGATTCGCGATACCCCGCCGAGAGTTGCACCTTGCGGACGCGGTATTGCGCGCGCCCCCCCAAGGTCTGGAAGTTCTTGTCGCTGACGGTCGTGAGCGGGTTATTGGTCCGGCCGATTTCGCCGTCCAAGTTGATGGTGAACGCCTTCCATGGCCGCAGGCGCACCCCAGCCAGGCCGGATTGGAGCTGGTTGCCGACTTCGTAGAAGTCGTTTTCCGAGGAATTGGCGAAGGCCGGAAGGGTGAATCCTTCCACTGTCTCCACCCGGCGGTCGGCGTAGTGATAGCCGCCGTAGAAACCGATCCAGCCGGCCACGCGGTAATTCACATCCGTCGAGTTAGTAATCGTGCGAATTTCCAGATAGCGGAAATAGATAGTCGTGCCGAGATTACTGCCCGTCAAAAACTCGGAGTAAGTGGAGTCGCCATCGATGCGATTATTGGAGATCGACGTATTATTGACAAATGTCAGCCGGTCCGTCGGAAAGTAACTTAGGCTCAGGTCGCCGGCCAGGTCCTGCCGGCCGGCGTCGCCGCCCACCACGATCTGCCGGCTGGCCGGGCTGCCGAATTGGTCCACTCCCAGAGCCGATTCGTCCAGCGCAAAGTCGTTCTTCCCGTTCCGGTAAGTCAGACGCGCGTTCAAGCCCCACCGCTTGCGGCGCGTGTGCAGGTTCCCGAGCCACCCGGGACTCGATCCGTGCACCGGCTGCGAGCGGTTGAACTGCTGCACCACCGTCAGATCCGCCGGCGTCCCAGCCGCCTGAATGCCGTCGGCCGTAGCCGGCGTGTCGTCTTTGAAAAAATCCCAGCGACGCTCCACCGTGAACTGAAAGCCCGCAAAATGCGCTTCCGCGCCCATGCGGTACTCGTTCCACTGGCGCCGCACGTCGGTGAAAATGGGGTATGCGGAGCTGGTCAGGTTGAACTCCTGCGCGGTGGAAAGCGCCGGTCCGTCCTCGGTATTGCGGCTATAACCCAAATGAAAGCGCACGTGAGACTGCGGCAGCAGCGTCAGGTCGTGATCCTGCAGGCGCCGGCTGGTGTCCGCCAGATGTTCGCCCCCCGCCACGGTGAGCCCCGGATTGAAGTAGTCGCTCAATCTCCAGGTCATGTCATAGCGGTAGAGCCCGTTCTTTTCCACGCGCAGAATGGCCGATTGGTAGGGATCGTTGCCCAGGCCGCTGGTGTTGAGGGTGATTTGGTCGAACCACTTGCCGTGGCCGTCTTTCGAATTCATCGCGAAGCTGCTGCCCAGCAACCGCAGGCCGTTGCCGTAATTGGCGTCGCTGCGATACTCTCCCAGGTCGCCGCCTACCAGGTGAAAACGGTAGCCGGTTTCGAAGGACTGCGTGACGTTGTAGTCGCCCCAGCCATCGCCGCGCGCGGAGCCCACCGTGTCGGGCGTGGGAGCCACCACTTGCTGCGCCGCCAAGGTTCCGGCAACCGCGAAAATCGGGAGCAGTAATTTGAGCATGGCGGTCATCTCAAAAAGTATTGGTCGGCGTTCGAACCGTGAATCCGCACGTGGCACGTGGTGCACTTCTGGTACTTCGGATCGAGCAGGTTATGCCGCGCCGATTGCAGATCCACACCCAGGTTGCGCGTCCCGGAACCGGCCGCGTTGTGGCACTCCAGGCAGAGCGTAAACACTACCGGCCGCTTCAGCAGCCTGGCATTCATGGAGCCGTGCGGGTTGTGGCACATCGGGCAGCCTTCCACGGCCACCGAGGGGTGTTCGTAAACGAACGGCCCGCGCTTGTCCACGTGGCACTTCAGGCAGGGGCTCTGGTTGTCCGGCGCCTGCTCCACCATGTGCGAACGCTGTCCCATGCCCCAGGTCGCCGCGAAAGAGCCATGCGGATTGTGACAATCGCTGCACTGCATGAAACCTTCGTTGACGCGGTGCTTCGAGGGCATCTCGAACTGCCCGCGAACCCCCGAGTGGCAGGAGTAGCAAAGCTCGTTCTGTTTCTTGGCGAGAAGGCGCTGCGGCGTGGCGGCGTGGTGGATGGAATGGCAACTGGTGCAGGCCACGTCGTGCTGGGTGTGCTCGGAGCGTTGTATGTTGGCTTTGTCGAAATTGCTTTCGTGACAGGCGAGGCACGCCTGCAAAACCTGTTGGGGACTCAGCAGGGAAAACGCCCGCCCAATCGTGGCCTTGCCGCCGCCGGCCGCGACGTGCGCCTGCCCCGGCCCATGGCAGCTTTCGCAACCGGTGCGCTCCGGCGGCTGCCCCCCGGAAGCCAAGGTCTTGAAATGCGGGTTCTTGTAAAAATTGAGCCACACGTCGGCGTGGCAGGTCTTGCAGGCGTTCGATCCCACGTACCCCGATGGCGGCGCCGCCGGCGGCGGTTGGCCCTGCGCCACCGCGACAACCAGCGGAAACGGCAGCAGCAGTGCGGCGGCAATTGCGGCGCGAACCATAAAGAGAATGATACTGCCTCCAAAGCCCGCCGCTTCCGGTTTCCGCGGGGATTTTTCGACTGGTTAAGCCCGAACCGGCCCGGAACTGTAATTTTGCATCCGGCCGTCCGAAAAAACACTTTTTGCTTGCGGGTTTACAAGTGGATGCGCCATATTGGGAGTGGCGACGGAAAGCTGTGTAGAGCGCACTGGCAGGACTCAAGTCGACAGCCGCACGAAATCGCGCTCCGATGGTCTGTCGCCGGGGCGTTTTCGATGGCGGAAAACCTGCTTTTTTATACCGAACTGGTGTCCATGCCGGTGCTGGATATCAAGGGCCGGCGCATCGGCCGGGTCAAGGATGCCGCCCTCGTGCCGGTGGCCGACGCCGCACGCATCGATCGCTTTCTGGTGGGCGGCGGCTATACCTGGCTCACCGTCCGCGCCGACCAGATCCGCTCCATCACCCTCGCCCGCGGCATTCAGCTCTGCGACGAGCAACTGCTCCCCTACCACGACGACGAGTACATGCTGCGCATCGGCCGCGACCTGCTGGATCAGCAGATCATCGACGTCACAGGCCGCAAAGTCGTCCGCGTCACCGATGTCACCATGCGCGTCCACCATGACGGACAACGCGATATCCTCACCGTCTTCGAGGTCGATATCGGCCTTCGCAGCATCTTCCGGCGCCTCGTCCAGGGCCTGCTGCCGCCCACCTGGATCCGCCGCCTGCAACAGCCCATTCCCCCCAACTCCATCCGCTGGGAATTCGCCAACGTGCTGGAACCCGACCCGCTCCGCCGGCTGCGCCTCAACATCTCCTACAGCAAGCTGGAAGGCATGCACCCGGCCGACCTGGCCGACATCGTCGAGGAACTGAGTCCCGCCGAGCGCGAAGCCATCTTCGAAACCATCGACAGCGAAGTGGCGGCCGACGCTCTCTCCGAAATCGATCCCAAGATGCAGGCCAGCATCCTCGAATCCCTCGAGCCCGAAAAGGCCGCCGACATCGTCGAAGAGATGGCCCCCGATGAAGCCGCCGACGCGCTCTCCGAACTTCAGGACGAAACCTCCGAAGAAATCCTGGATGAAATGGACTCCGAACCCAAGTCCGAGGTGCGCGAGCTGCTGGAATTCGAAGAGGACACCGCCGGCGGCATGATGAACACCGAGTATGTCGCCCTGCACCAGAACGCTCTCGTGACCGACGCCCTGGCCGGCTTGCGTGGCAACGAGCACCTGCTGGAAAGTCTCAACACCTTGTTCCTGATCGACGCCGAGGAGCATCTCACCGCCGCCATTCCACTCGCCCGCCTCTTCCTGGCCCAGCCCGACGCGAAATTGCAGTCACTCGCCAGCGAAACTCTGATACAGGTCAACGTCGACGAATCCCAGGACCGTCTTACCGAGTTATTCGATAAATATAACCTGCTGACCTTGCCGGTTGTGGACGAGGACGGCAAGCTGGCCGGAGTCATCACCGCGGATGACGTCATCTCCGTGTTGAGGCAGAAATAGGAATGCGGCAACTACTCAGCCGTTTCCGCTACCATATCCTGGTTTTCCTGGCCGTTATCGGACCGGGCTTCATTACCGCCAATGTGGACAACGATTCGGGCGGTATCTTCACTTACTCCGCCGCCGGCGCCAAGTACGGCTATTTGCCTCTGTGGACCCTGCTGCCCATCACGCTGGTGCTCATCATCGTGCAGGAAATGTGCTCGCGCATGGGCGCCGTCACCGGCAAGGGCCTTTCCGACCTGATCCGCGAGGAGTTTGGCCTGCGCATGACGTTCTTCATCATGACGCTGCTGGTCCTCGCCAACATGACCAACGTGATGGCCGAGTTCGCCGGCGTCGCCAGCTCGCTCGAGTTATTCCACGTCAGCCGCTATATCTCGGTTCCGCTGGCCGCCATAGGCGTCTGGATTCTGGTGGTAAAGGGCAATTATAAGAGCGTCGAGAAAGTTTTCCTGCTCGGCTGCCTGATTTACGTCACTTACATCATTTCCGGCTTCCTGGTAAAGCCCGATTGGAAAGAAGCCGCTATCTACAGCGTCACTCCCAAGCTGATGCTGGATTCGGGCTACATCTACATGCTGATTGGCATGGTGGGGACCACCATTGCCCCGTGGATGCAATTCTATCTGCAGTCGGCCGTCGTCGAAAAAGGTATTTCGGTCAAGGAATACGCGGCCTCGCGCCTGGAAGTCATCGTGGGCTGCATCATGACCGACGTAGTGGCCTTCTTCATCATCGTGGCCTGCGCCGGCGCCATCTATAGCGTGCACCCCCGCGACATCCAGGACGCCGCCGAGGCCGCCCAGGGACTCAAGCCCTTCGGCAAATATGCCTTTTTGCTCTTCAGCGCCGGGCTTCTGAATGCCTCGGTCTTCGCCGCCAGCATCCTGCCGCTTTCCACGGCTTACTCCGTGTGCGAGGGCCTGGGCTTCGAAGCCGGGGTAAACAAGCGCATGCGCGAAGCCCCCATTTTCTACCTGCTCTATACCTTGCTCATCGTGGTGGGCGCCGGCGTGATCCTGATCCCCGGCTTCCCTCTGGTCCGCATGATCCTGTTGTCGCAGGTGCTGAACGGTGCGCTGCTGCCGTTCATCCTGATCTTCATGATCAAGCTCATCAACAAGCACGACCTGATGGGCGAGTGGACCAATTCCCGGTGGTTCAACGCCATTTCCTGGAGCACGGTAGTAGTCATGATCGGCCTGACACTCGCCCTGGTTGGCATCACCATCCGCGGCGGCTAGTCCTTTGGGCCTGCCTCAGGCTCCGAACTGAAAGGGCTGCGGTAGCTTCAGCCTCGTGCCTGCATCATTCTCTCCCACGCCTCCACACCGCCCCGCAACGGGCGCACCCGCGTGATGCCCTGCGATTTCAAGAGCAGCGCCACACGGGCGCTGGAGGCTTCGTTGGGTCAACTACAGAAGACAATGATCTCGCGGTCGCGGGGCACCTGTTGCCAGTTGACGGTCAGATCCGCGGTGGAGAGGCGGACCGCACCGGGCAGAGTGCTGGCTTCGCTTGCCAGGCTGCTGCGAACGTCCACGATGAAGAAATTTTCGCCGGCGTCCATGCGGTCGCGCAGTTCTTCGGGCGCAATGCGGGCCACTTCGATCTGCTTGAGGAATCGCCGTCGCTGGATGAACTTCCAGAGGATCCACGCTGCGAACAGGCCAATCACCAGGATCACAAGTCCGGAGCCCAACCGCTGGGCATAGGCGAGCACCAGTTCCAATTGGTCGCTAAAGACGAATCCGACGCCGATATAGGTGGCGCTCCAGACTACGATCCCAAGCGCGTCGACCGCCAGAAAGCGGACGGCGCCGACTCCGGAATCGCCGGCCAGAGGAGCCGCCACCGCGTTCAACCCCGGAATGAATTTGGCGAAAAGCAGCGTGTTGAGGCCATACCTGAGGAAGGCGTTCTCCGTCTGGCGCACGCAGGAATCGGGCTCGAGGGACACGCGGCAAAGGAACCGCAGCACGCTCTTGCCGCGGCGGCGCCCGAAATGAAACCACACGCCGTCCGCGAGAAGCGCGCCGGCCACGCAGCACGCGACCGCCAGCGCCGCGTTCAGGCGCCCCGTGCGCGCCAGCGCCCCCGCGGCAACCAGGAGAGGGGCCGAAGGAATCGGCAGCGCCCCCTGTTCGGCAAGTACCCAGAAGAACAGCAGCGCGTACCCGTAGCGCTCGACGAAATGAATGGCTTGCGTGACCGCAACGTGGCTCATCTGGTGTGGCGCTAATCATATTGACATCAAGGTGAAGCGAAAGATGCAGGAAAGTTGGGCTGGCTGGGACGCAGGGATTCGAACCCCGATACGCGGCTCCCGTTTTCTACCTGCTCTACACCGGTGCGCTCCTGCCGTTCATCCTGATTCTTATGATCAAGCTCATCAACAAGCACGACCTGATGGGCGAGTGGACCAATTCCCGGTGGTTCAACGCCATTTCCTGGACCACCGTAGTGGTGATGATCGGCCTGACGCTGGCCCTGGTCGGCATCTCCATCCGCGGCGGTTAGGTCTGGGGGGCGGACCGCTTGGGCCGCTGGGACGCACATCGCGAGCGTTCTTTGCCGAATTGGGCGCCGCGTGCGGCGGCCGCGGGGAATACAATTGGAATTGAATTGAAATGCTCCGGACAGTCATCCTGCTGTTTGCAGCCGCCACCGCGGTGCTCGCGCAGAAGACGGCATTCGACCGCCTGAAGCGGGAAGCAGCCAGCCTGAAAGCCGTGCCGGAAGAGAAAATCACGGATGACCACGTCGCCATGGCCGCTCCACTGCACTTGGCGCTGCGCGACTGGATCGAATCGCGACTGCCTGAGGACAAGGGTCTCCTGTCGGTGACGTTCGGCAATCTCGAATCCAGCATGCAGGACGAATTGAAGGCCGGGTTAACGAGCCCGGGTGCTTCGCCTGCCGCCACGGATAATGCGTACCCTGACGGATTCGGCGCTGTTGACGTCAAACTCACCCGCTTTCCGGAGATGCCCGACTCTTTGTTTGTGACCGCCGGCGTGGGCGTGCCTTGCGGTGAGGACGAAGCCGTCTACAAATATGACTTCGACGCCGACTCTCGGAAACGTGTTCTGGAAGATCACCCGAAAAGTGAATGGGGATACGCGGGCGCGGCGTTACAGCTATCAGACCCCGATCCTCAGGGAAACCGGCTGCTGCTAGTTCATCGGATATCAACACAGTGCGCTTCCCTCTGGATGGGCGTGGCGTACTCCGTCTACCGGCTTGGTTATCTGCCCGGCACCCCCGAGCCGTTGCTCTCGGGCGAACACGATTTCTATCTGACTGATGACGGGCCGGGGTTCGTTTTGAAGCCGAATGAACTGATCATGGAATTCCTGGGTAGCAGTGTCGATGTGGACATCCTCATTCGGACACAGATCCATCGCTACAACTTCGCGATTGGATCGCAGCGCCTCGACCCCGTGGCATTCCAGCCGCAGGACTTCGTGGAGGAGTGGCTGACACGGCCCTGGAGCGAGATGCAATCCAGGTCCGAGCCGGAGACTAAAGACTGGCACACCAAGATTCATGCTGATTTCGTCCTTGCCGATTACTCCAACGTGGTGCCCTGTCTGTACAGACTTGGCCGCTGGCTGATTTCGCTCGACATCACAAACATCGGTGAAAAGAAGCTCGACGAACCGCTGCAGGCCCATTTCCTGGTGCGGGAACTTGGAGACTACCACTACCGGATGGAAGCGGTCAGTGAATCCGAGTTACCGGGATGCCCTGGTGAAGGCTCTGCCAGCGAAAAGCACCCGTGGCTCTCGGCCTCTGACCTGAAAGCGTTGAGGTAGACCTCATAGCAGGAAGGTGGTTTGGCTGCGATCCTGGAAGTCGACCCGGGCGCAAATCATTCACTCAAAGGGTGCGCAGGCAGGAAAGCCAGGCAACGGGGTTGTGTGGCTGGGACGCAGGGATTCGAACCCCGATACGCGGCTCCAGAGGCCGCAGTCTTACCGTTAGACGACGTCCCAACGCGACGATCTCTATTTTAGCAGAGCTCGCCTCCGCGAATCCAGACGCCTGCCGTAGTACACTGAAAAATCAACATGAACAAGTGGTTGCGGCTGGGCGTCGTGCTGGTCATGGGCGCTTCGGCCGGCCGCGCGGTCGATTGGAAAGCGCGCTACCCGCACCCGGAAGGCTACGTCAGCGACTTCGCGCGCGTCATCGACCCCGCCGCCAAGAGCCAGCTCGAAGCCTACGGCGCGATTGTCCAGCGATCCACCGGCGCCGAGATGGCCTTCGTCACCATCCCGTCGCTCGAAGGCGAGCCCATCGAAGACGTCGCCAACACCGTTTTCCGCGCCTGGGGCGTCGGCCAGAAGGGCAAGAATGAAGGCATCCTGCTGTTACTGGTGATCAACGAACACCGCAGCCGCCTGGAAGTAGGCTACGGCCTC
>Ga0181530_10004189_pt1 | contig 15502 bp, 6 predicted proteins | sample PEATcosm2014_Bin_42_FD_119769 | JGI IMG/M metagenome (GOLD analysis project Ga0181530, IMG submission 119769) | Peatland microbial communities from MTU Mesocosm Facility, Houghton, MI, USA - PEATcosm2014_Bin10_60_metaG | ecosystem: Environmental > Terrestrial > Soil > Wetlands > Peat | place... | reverse complement strand
CGGGTCATACTCATACGCGGGCTTCCTGCTGCGCCAGAGTGAAACGACCTCTCTCGCCGCCCCATCCAGCAATACCTTACATCACTCTCGCCTATTTTCGTCCTTCGTTGCCGGGCTGAAAGCCCGGTGAGCTACTCGTACCTCAGCGCCACCAGCGGATCCACCTTGGTCGCCCGGCGCGCCGGGAGGTAGCAGGCCAGCAAAGCCACTCCGATGCAAATCAGAGTGCTCGCAACGTAACTGAACGGATCGGTCGCGGCCACTCCATAAATAAAGCGGGACATCAGTCGAGACGCAGCGAGCGCCCCGGCTAGGCCGACGGCCGCGCCCACCGCGGTCAGACGCAAGCCCTGAGCCAGCACCAGCCTCAGCACGTCGCCACGGCGCGCTCCGAGTGCCATGCGGATGCCAAGCTCGTGCGTGCGCCGACTGACAAGATAAGCCACCGCCGCGTACAAGCCAACCGCGGCCAAGACCATTCCCAGAATGCTCAGGCTGCCGAGTAGCTCAGCCACCGAGCGCTCACCAGCCAGCTCCTCGCGCATAGCTTCCTTGAAGGTCATCGCGTTTACGATAGGGAGGTTCTTAGCCACGGCCGTAGTCGCTTCCAGAATGGCCGGGATCGTCCCACGCGGGTCGCCGGCCGTTTCCACAAACAGCGTGCACTCGAACGAGGGCACTTGTGTGAAAGGAAGGAACAAGTAAGGTTGGACGGTCTCATGAAGGCGGTTGTACCTGCCTTCCTCGACCACGCCAACTACTCGAAAATCTTTCTTTCCAATGTGGACTGCTTTTCCGAGCGGGTCTCGTCCAGGCCAAAACCTACGTGCCATCGCGTCGTTAATAATAACCACCGCCCCCGTGGTTGGACGATCGAAATCGCTGAATTCACGCCCTTCCTTGAGCCGAGCGCCCGCGGTGGTAAAGAACTTCGGGCCGACAATGTTGAAGCGAATCTTAAAATGATCGGTTCCGGCAGGCGGCTGCACTCCGGGAATCACGACCGGCAGCATTTCTCCTTCTTCCTCGTTAGTCAAGGGAGGACGCCGGGCATAGCTGGCATTGATGACCCCAGGCACGGATCCCACACGCGCGGCCAATTCAGGGTAGATGGCGTGCGCCTGAACGTCGCTATAGCCGTAAAGCTGAGGCGGCGCCACTGAAAGCATCACCACATTCTTGTTCTTGTCAAACCCCGGATTGATTCGCTGGCTGTACCGCAGGCTACGCAGCAGCAAGGCCGAAGCGACCAGCAGCACCACGGAAAGCGCAATCTCACCGGACACCAACAGACTGCGTAGCGGCACGCGCGCCAGAGTTCGTCCAAACCGAGGATCGTCGCCCTTGAGGACCGGCACCACGCCTGACCGCGAAACCCAAAAACCCGGGACCAGGCCGAAGACGAGCGCGGATAAGAGTGAAATAGCCGTCGTGAAGAAGAGCGCGCGGGCATCGAGCGTGAGGATGGTATTGGACAGGCCGGGCACGAGCGCAGGCAGAATCTTTGTGAGCCAGGCCGCCAACAAGGTTCCCAGCGCACCACCGGCCAGGGCCAAGGGGAGCCCTTCAGTAAGGAGTTGAAGAGCCAACCGGCGTCCCCCGGCGCCCATCGCACGGCGCATCGCGATCTCTCGCTGCCTCCGCTCCGTTTGCGCGAGCAGCAGATTCGCGACGTTGGCGCAGGAGATCAGGAGGACTAAGCCCACCATCACCATGAAGTAGAGTCCTGCCCCCACGGTTTGGAGAGTCAACTCGAGAGCCGGGCGCGCGATAAAGTTTACGCCCTGATTTGAGGATGGATACGCCGCGGCAAGCCGCTTGGCAAGGGTCTGGAGTTGCGCCCGTGCTTCATCAATCTTGGTACCGCGGCGCAGATGGCCCGCTACGTCGAACCAGCGATTGTCGCGGGCGTCGTCGTTTTGCGCCTCGCCGGGAAGCATCGTTTCCCAGCCCTCTTTCGTGACCCAAATATCGAGGGCTGCCCCTCGCAGTCCGGAGAACTCTCGGGGTGCGACACCGATCACCGTGAATTGCTTATCATCGAGGAGCGTGATTTTGCCGGGCAGCGAAGGATCGCTACCGAAGTACTTTTGCCAGAGATTGTAACTCACCACCACTGAGCGACCCTCGGCGGCTGCCTGGTTTGCCTGGGGGGAAAAGGCACGCCCAAGTGCGGCTCTGACACCCAGCGCGTCGAAGTAGTTTTGCGAGACCACTTCGACGGTTGCCTCGAGTCCCTGCCCCCGGCCCTCAACACTCAGAAAGCACCCCCGGGTGCCGTAGGCTACTAGGTCGGAGAAGGCGGCGACCTGATCGCGAATGTCAAGATAATCGGGATATGAGACCGAGCTGAAATCAAGTTTCGGCGAGTCCATCGTGATCGTGGCCAGGCGCCCAGGGTCTTTCACCGGCCAAGGGTTGAGAAGTTCCTTATCCACAATACTGAAGATGGTAGTGTTGGCTCCGATTCCCAGCGCCAGCGACAGAACAGCAACCGCCGCAAAGCCGGGGTTCTTCGCCAACATTCGGAGACCGTAACGCAAGTCGTGAAGTAAGTTTCCCATGGCTCACCTCGAAAGTTCGCAAGCTGTCAGCCATCAGCTCTCAGCTTTCAGCGGACAACTGGTGGGCCGCTTGGTGGCTGATAGCTGACGGCTGAAAGCTGATGGCTTTATTCGTAACGCAGCGCCTCCATCGGATCGACGTTCGCCGCCCGCCGCGCCGGCAGGTAAGCGGCGAACAAGCCTGTTAAAGCAACCAGCAGACCCGACAAGCCCAGGACCACCGGATTCAACGACGAGATGCCGAACAACATACTTTGCAGCAAGCGGTCCGCGGCGAGCGATGCAGCAAGCCCTAAGCCGAGCCCAGCCGCGAGCAGCACCACCGCCCGCTTGAGGACCATGGCGAGCACCGTGGAGCGGCTTGCACCCAGCGCGACTCGCACTCCGATCTCACGCGTGCGCCGCGACACGGAATAAGCCATGACGCCGTAGAGCCCCACCATGGTTAGCAGCAGGGCCACACCCGCGAAACAGCCGAGCAGCACCGTGTGGAAGCGTGGCTCGGTCACCTGAGTGGATAACAGTTCCTCCATCGTCCTAATTTGAAATACGGGGACTAGGGGGTCCAATGTTCCCATTTCTTTGACAACGGCGGATTCCAGGCTACGAGGTGGCAAAGCGGTGCGCAGCATCACGATCGGCGGTTGCCAAGCAAGCTGTTTGTAAGGGAAATAGTAAATGGGCTGAGGCTCGGCGTCGTCGGCAAACAGCTTGGCATTGCCGACCACGCCTACAATTTCATGCGCGGTTTCTTTGCTCTCGCCGGGACCGGTGGCGCCGGGCGTGATGCGCTTCCCGATCACATCCTCACGGGGAAAGTATCTGTCCGCGAAGGCCTTATTGACAATCAGCACCCGCGGCGCATTCAGATCGTCATGCTCAACGAAGGTCCTGCCTCTGAGCAGAGGAATGCCCACGGTCGAAAAGTAGCCCGGCGTAATGAGGGCCATGCGGGCGGAAGGCTGGTCGGCAGGCGCAGCCGGACGCTCTTCGATATCGAACCCAATCGAGGCGTTGTCGCCGCCGAGCGGCATCGGCCACGCTCCCGCGGCTGATTCGACGCCGGGTAAAGCGCGCATGCGCTCCAGCAAGTGGTCGTAGAAGGCGACTTCTTGAGCGGCGTTGTACTGCGGCTCGGGCAAATTGAACCAAAAAGTCAGCAGATGGTCGGGCTTCAAGCCCAGATCGCTTTTTTCGAGGCGGAGAAAACTTGCCATCAGTAATCCGGCCCCAGTCACAAGAACCAGGCCGAGGGTCACCTGAGCGACCACCAGCACGCCGCGAATCCGATCGTGCTTGCCGATGCTGCTCCTGCTTCCCTCTTTTAGGGAAGAAGCAAAATTGACCTTGGACGCATGCAGTGCGGGCATCAAGCCAAAAAAGACAATGGTCAGGAGAGTGAGCAGCAATGAAAACCCAAGCACCTGCGAGTCGACGCTGGTCTGCGCGAGGCGCGGAATGCTCCTCCCGCCCAGGGGTAACACCGCATCCAACACATACTCCGCCAGCAGTGTTCCGGCCGCACCCCCGAGAATGGCGAGCAGCAAGCTCTCAGTCAGCAGTTGGCGGACGACTCGACCGCGACTGGCACCCATCGCAGCGCGCACCGCCATTTCCTGCTCGCGATTGGCGGTTCGCGCAAGAAGCAGATTGGCGATATTTCCGCAAGCGATCAGGAGCACCAGGCCGACCGCGCCGAGCAGGATCAATAGAGGTGTGCGCGATTCGCCGACCAAGGTTTCGAGCTCCGGCCGAACTGAGGCTTGGGCGTGATTGGTGTTTGAGTCCGGATACTTCTTGGCGAGGGCTGCTGCAATCACGTTGAGGTCAGCCCGGGCTTGCTCAATGCTGACGCCGCTCCGGATTCGTCCGAGCGCCCTCAACAGGTGAGCGCCGCGCTGCTCCGTGATGGGGGTGTCGCCCTGCGGCGATTCCCGATCCACGGCAATCGTAGTCCAGAGCTGGACCTTAGGCTCGTTCACCGGAAAGGCAAAGCTGGGTGGCGCCACGCCCACAACCGTGTAGGGCTTTCGATCCAGGGTGATCGTCCGTCCCACAATGCCGCGATCGCCGCCGAATTGCCTTTGCCAAAGCGCGTGACTTAACACCACCACGTGCTCTCCCGCTGCTTCCTCAGACTGCAAGAAGCCGCGCCCCAACTGAGGTTGTATTCCGAGGGTTGGGAACAAATCCCAGGTAACCATCTCGCCCTCCACCTGCATGGGCGTCCCCACGCCGGTGAGCGCCAAGCTGGTGTCCCGGGAGGTCACGAGGTGCTCGAAGACATGGTTCTGCGCGCGAAAGTCAAAGAAATCCGGATAAGAGAGCGGGTTCGGATGCGGTCCGCCGCGCGTCGACATTGACTCGACCCGCACCAGCCGGTCGGGTTGAGCGTAAGGCAGCGGCTTGAGCAAGACGGTGTTAACGACGCTGAAGACCGCAGTGTTGGCGCCGACTCCCAGCGCGAGCGTGAGCACCACCGCGAGCGTGAAACCGGCATTCTTCGCCAGCATGCGTATTCCGTAACGGAGGTCTTGGTAGAGTGTTCCCATCATTCACCTCGTTCAGAAGCTGCCAGCCCTCAGCCAGCAGTTCTCAGCAAACATCCTCTGACTCGCCGGTTGGCCGATAGCCGGAAAGTGACAGCATTACTCGTGTCGCAGCGCCTCCATGGGGTTCACGCGGGTTGCCCGATGGGCGGGAATGTAACACGCGACGAGCGCCACCAGGCAAAGCAGAAGAGCCACCGCGGCATAGGTCCCCAAATCCGTAGCGGCAACGCCGTAGAGCTCACTTTTTAGATACCGAGTCAGCGCCAGTGAGATTGCAATGCCGATCCCCAAACCGTCGAGTGTCAGCCACAGCCCCTGAGCCAGCACCAGTCTCAAAACCTCCGCCCGCCGCGCTCCCAGCGCCACACGAATGGCAATCTCGCGAGTGCGCTGGCGCGTGGAGTAGGAGATCACTCCGTAGATCCCGACAGCCGCAAGGACGACAGCCAAAAAACCAAACGCTCCGGCAAAGGTTCCGGCCACTCGTTCAAAAACGCTCCCAAGCTGCATGCTGGATCGGAGAGTGGTCACACCAAACAACGGTAAATCGGCGTTGATTTGATGGACGGTTCTTTCCACCACTCCGGCATAACTCCTCGGATCTCCGGACACCCGCGCGTGAATCGTTACCGGATCGCGATAGCACTGATCGAGGGCAGTAAAGTAAACAGGCTCGGGGGCATAAACCAGGCGGCGATACTTGGCGTCTCGAACCATGCCCACCACCGTCAGCCACTGGTCGTCGTTTCTTATCCTCTTGCCGATAGCGTCTTGCCCCGGCCAATATCGGTTGGCGAACGCCTCATTCACAATCGTCACGATCTGTGACTTTTCGGTGTCCTGCGCGGTGAAGTCTCGCCCTGCGAGGATTGGAGTTCGCAGGGTGTGAAAGAAGTTAGGGCCCACCACACCGCGACTGACTTCCATGGATTCACCCGGCTTGGCAAGGTAGCCCTCGGGATGGGCGTTGTCGCTGTGGATCGAAAAACTGAGCGGCGAAAAATCCGCCAAAGTCACCGACTCGACTCCGGGCAGAACTGAGAGTCTTCGGAGAAGTTCACGGTTGAAGGCTTTTCCCTCCGCTTCCGAGTAGCCCGCGGGTCCGAGTTCATAAGAAGTCAGCAGGATGTGGTTGGGATCGAAGCCAGGGTCCGAGCGTTGAGCATTCTGCAGGCTGCGGATGAACAGACCGGCGCATATTAACAGAAGCAGTGAAAGGGAGAGTTGCGCCACGACCAGGGCGCGCGAGAGGTGCGATTTGTGAATTCCGCTCGAAATACTCCCCGCCTCCTCCTTCAGCACGGCGATGGGCGCCAAACTCGAAGCGCGCAGCGCAGGCAGAATGCCGAACACCATGGCGCTGAGCAACGAGATGGCGATTGTGATGGCGAGTACTCTGTGGTCAGCGTGTCCGTTGATGCTGAGCGGCACGTTGGCAGTGGGCGGAAAGAAAGACGCCAGGGTCCCCGCAGTCCATTGGGTCAAGAGCAAAGCGCCCGCGCCGCCCAGCAGGGCTAACAGTGCGCTCTCGACCAGAAGTTGGAGCACGAGTCTCCAGCGGTTAGCGCCCATTGACAATCGCAAAGCAACCTCGCGCCGCCGGGCCACGGAGCGCACCAGCAGCAGATTGGCGATGTTAGCGCAGGCCAGCAGCAGCAGTACCGCCGCCAGCGCCAGGAGCATGGGCAACGACTTGTACATATAGACATTGGCGCCGAAGGGCGAACGCCACAGCGGGTCCAGCGTGATTTGGTTGGGGCCACGGTGCGAATCGGGAAACTGCGCGACGATGCGCTGCATTTGAAGGTCCAGTTCCTTCTCCGCCTGTCCTCGACTGACGCCGGGCTTGAGCCTGCCGAGGATCTGGAGCCAATGGTCGTCGCGCTCGCTGAGCCCCTCATCCGCATAGGCCAAGGGGAACCAGAGGTCGGTTCGCAGCCCCGACTTGCATCCCTGAAAATCCGGAGGACCCACTCCCACAATCGTGCCCACGTGGCGGTTGATCTGAATGGCTCTGCCGATAATCGAGGGGTCTGCGCCAAAATGCGTCTCCCACCAAGAGTAGCTGATCACGACGGCAGGCAGACCCCCGGCGTTATCTTCTTCGCCACGCTGGAAACCACGGCCAAGGCTGGGCCGTACGCCGAGCAAGTCGAAATAATTCGCAGTCACAAACGCAGCATAAATGCGCTCAGGCCTATTGGTACCGGTTAGGGACACGAAATCGTCGTGGTACGCCAGCATTCCCGAGAAGCTCTGCGTGCGCGCGCGCAGGTCAACGTAGTCCGGATAAGAAAATGGCGGCGTGGGGTGTTCGCTCCGCTCCCCCCTCATGACTGAAATCAGCCTGCTGGTATCAGCAGCGCCCGGAATAGGGTCCAGAAGCGTCGAACTGATCCAACTGAAGATCGTGCTATTCGCTCCGATGCCCAGCGCCAGCGTGATGGCGACCATCACGGTAAAGCCCGGCGTCCGAGCCAGCATTCGAATTCCGAAACGAACGTCTTGAAGTAGCGTGCCCATCGATTCCTCGATCATTCGAAAGCTATCAGCCGTCGGCTCTCAGCTATCAGCGAGCAGTGCAAGGTACTTGCTGAAAGCTGACGGCTGAGAGCTGACAGCTACTCATACCTCAGCGCGATAATTGGCTCTACCTTCGTGGCGCGCCGGGCCGGGATGTACGTGGCCAGCGCCGCCACCGCGGCGAGGAGCAGTGTCGCCCCCACGGAGATGAGCGGGCTGGTGGCTTCGAGACCGTATAGCATGCTGGAAACAAGGCGCGTGGCGGCAAACGCCAGCCCCAGCCCGAGCACGACCCCCGTCGCGATCAACGTCAGGCTCTTGCGAAAAATAAGCCACAGGATAGCAGGACGCGACGCTCCCAACGCCATGCGCAATCCGATCTCGCTGGTGCGCCGCGCCACCGTGTATGAGACCAAACCATAGAGGCCGATGGCAGCGAGGACAGCGGCCAACGCGCCAAAGGCCACACCCAACCACGCCACCATCCTGTCGCCGTAAATCGACTGCTGGATCGCAGACTTCACGGTCCGCACTTCATTCAACGGCACGTTAGAATCCATTTCGTGCACGGTTTGCCGTATGTTTCCAGTTAAGGCAATGGGGTTGCCGACCGCACGGAGGTAGTAGGTCAACGAGCCTACGCCGGCGTGGCTATCTTGCAGGTAAGGGATAAAGATGAAGCGGGCCACCTTCTCGCGCAGGTTATCATGAAGAGTGTCGTGCACGACGCCGACAATTTCGATGTCGAGCTTTACGTCGCCCGCTCCGAAGGCAAGGTGATGGCCCTCAGCATTTCCGCCGGGAAAAAAGAAACGGGCAAACTGTTGGTTCACGATGGCGACTTTAGGCGCGCCACTTCCGTCAGCCTCCGTGAAATCACGTCCCGAGAGCAATGGAATTTTGAGGGTACTCAAGAAACCCGCGCTGACGGCGTCTATCGCGCATTCCATGTCCTCGTCGGGGCGGGCGTGGTAACCTTCTACGGTTACGTTGCCGCCTCGGTCCGAACCATTAAACACCCCGCCACGAGCCGCACCCACGGCCACCACCCCCGGCAGCGCTTTGAGCCTCCGCTCGAGTTCCTGGTCGAATGCCAATTCCCTGGCGCCGTTGTAGCCGCTGAGTTCGGAGCGTACCGAAAAGGAAAGCAGGTTCTCGGGCTGAAAACCGGGAGATTTCTGCAGAAGATTCCTCAGGCTCACCGCAAACAAGCCGGCCGTCACCACCAGCACGATCGAGAGCGCCAGTTGTGCCACCACCAGGGCGCTGCGCCAGTGCGCTTGAGCATGGAGGCCCGCAATGCCAACCGAGGATTCCTTGAGCGTCGGAGCTGTATCCACGCGCAGGGCCTGGCCGGCGGGAAGCAGTCCGCAAATCAGGCCGGCAACCACCGACACGCCGAGATTAAATGCCAGAACCCGGCCATCGAGCGCGGAAGAAAACGCGGTCGCCGTATCCTGTGGCAACAAGTAAATAAGCAACCGGCAACAGGCCCACGCAACCTCCAAACCCACCAGTCCGCCTGCCGCGCCCAGCAGCAAGGTCTCGGTCACCAGTTGGCGAATGATGGCCCCGCGGCGCGCCCCCAGCGCCAGCCGGATCGCCACTTCCCTCTGCCGCCCCGCCGCTTTGGCGATCATCAGACCGGCAACATTGGCGCAGGTAATTAACAACACCAGTCCCACACAGCCGGCGAGCACCAGAAGGGGCTTCGCCCAAGTCTGGCTGAGGAGATTGATTCCCTGTGCCGCGGGGAGCAGCGAGATGTGCTGGCGCAGGTACCTCTCGCGAAACGTGGCGCGTGGGTTCTTCATCGACTGAATTTCGGCCTCGAGGATCGGATGATAGGGGCCCTGAATCGCCGCTTCTGCCTGCTCGCGGGAAATCCCAGTCTTCAGACGCGCGAAGATGTTCAACCACATGATGTCGCGCTCGACCAGACCATTCCAGTCCGGCGTCAGCTCCCGCTTCATCGCGATGGGCACGAAGACATCCACGTTCTGCCCTTTTAGAAGTCCGGAAAATCCTTGCGCTGCCACCCCTACAACCGTGAAGGGATACGCATTCAGGGTGATCTTCCGGTTTACGGTGGTCGGGTCGCTTCCAAAACGGCTCTGCCAATACCCGTAGCTCAGCACGGCTACTGGGCTCGCTCCTGGAACTCGGTCGTCCTCCGGATCCAGGACCCGCCCGAGTGCCGGGCTGACCCCCAGGACGGAGAAAAAGTTGCTGCTCACTACGTTGCCGCTGGCCCTCTCCGCCACGCCCCCTGTCGCGACGCTCAGGGGAACGTGCGCTCGCGCAATCACTCCATCAAACAATGGAATCCCGTCCCGAACCTCCTTGTAGTGCAGATAGGAATAGACCATCTCATTGTTGTCCGAAGTCGACCAGCCGCTTCTGTATTCGGCGTCATTAACTAGCACCAGGCGGCCTGGGTCTTTCACCGGCAGAGCGCGCAGAATCGCCTGATCCAGTAACGAGAAGATCGCTGTATTCGCTCCGATTCCCAGCGCCAGCGTCAGTACCACAACCGCCGTGAAACCAGGGTTCTTCGCCAGCATGCGCAGGCCGTAGCGAACGTCATTGAAAAATGTCGTCATTATTTGCCTCATTTTTCTGCAACCTGTCAGATATCAGCAAACAAGTGTTTCGGCTCGCTGACGGCTGATAGCTGAGGGCTGACAGCTCTACTCGTATCGCAACGCCTCCATCGGATCGACCTTGGTTGCCCGGCGCGCCGGGATGTAGCTGGCCAGCGCCGCCACTGCTGTCAAAACCAGGGAAACGACCAGGTAAGTCAATGGGTCGGTGGGGCGGATACCATAAAGCAAGCTTGCCAGGAAGCGGGTGAGGACCAACGCTCCAGCAACTCCCAGACCCACCCCAACCAGGCCCAACGTTAGCCCGTGTCCAACTACGAGCCTGAACACGTCGGACTCACGCGCTCCCAAGGCCATGCGAATGCCGATCTCATGCGTGCGCTGGCTGACCGAATAGGATGTCACCCCGTAGATCCCAACTGCTGCCAGGGTAAGGGCCAGGAAAGCGAAAATCCCGAGCAGAATGAACGCCAAACGTTGCGCTGAGACCACCCCGGAAATGATCTCGTCCATGGTTTTGACGTTGAAGATTGGCTGATCCTTGTCCACCGACAGGATTGCGTTTTTTATCACAGGTACAATGGCGGCAGGCTCCGAATCCGTGCGAACGACCAGGCTCATCGTCTGATCGCCGGTTTGCAAGTAAGGGAAATAGATCGTGGGACGCGGTTGCTGATCGAAGCCCGTGTCGTGCACCCCGCCGACTACACCCACAATTTCCCAGGGCCGCGATACCTCCGCGAATTGCAAGTGCTCGCCCACCGGGTCCTGGTTGGGGAAAAAGCGCCGGGCCAGCGTCGCATCAACGATCGCGACCCGCGGGCCATCCGCATTGTCGTGGTCCGTGAAAGCCCGCCCCTGGAGGAGCGGAATCCCCATCGTTCCAAAGTAGCTGGGGCTCACATCTCTGAAATCCGCCGCGGGGGCCTCGCCCGGCACCGACGGCGGCGCCTCTTTGACGATGAAGCGCCCCATATCCATGTCGTCCTGGCTCAGGGGAATAATCTCGGTGAGTGCCGCCGAACGAACCGCAGGCAGGGCCGCGACGTTGCCCAGGAACTGTTGGAAGGTTAATGCCCGCTGCCGCGGCTCCTTGTATTTCGAGTCTTTGGTGTCGTTGGGCAGTTTGATTCGCAGGGTGAGCAGGTGCTGCGGATTGAAGCCTGGGCTGGCTTCCAGCAGCCGCCAGAAGCTCTTAATCATCAGACCGGCGCCGATCACCAACACAACCGCCAGGGCAGCTTCAGCAATCACCAGTGCGGCGCGCGCACGGTGTGCCTCGCGGCCGGCAAGCATGCCTCTTCCACCTTCTTTGAGCGACTCGTTAACGTCGCATCTGGCGCCCTGAAAGGCGGGGACCAGGCCGAAGACGATTCCGGTGAGCAGCGAGACTACCAGCGTGAAGAGAACGACCTTCGCGTCCATGTGGATCTTGGGCAGCAAAACCGCGTCCGCCGCATTCGGAACCGGGATGCGCGGAGGCACGACTCGCATCAGCAAATCGGTCCCCCATGCCGCGATCAACAGGCCCGCGCTTCCTCCACCGAGCGCCAGTAGAGTGCTCTCAACCAGGAACTGGCGGATCAGCCGGAATCGTCCGGCGCCCAGCGCCATGCGCATCGCCACCTCCCGCTCACGGCTGACGGCGCGCGCCAGCAACAGATTAGCCACGTTCACGCAGGCGATGAGCAGGACGAAAGCGACGCCGCCCAGCAGCAACAGGAGCGCCGGCCGGATGTACTCCACCCGCGCCGCTTCGAGCGGCACCAGCACCACGCCCCAGCCCTTCCGGTCGAGCCGTTGGCTCTCGATGCGTTGCGCGATCAGGCTCATCTCCGCGGACGCCTGCTCGAGCGTGATCCCCGGCTTGGGCCTGCCGAAGACGCCAAGATCGCTGTCCGCGCGCTTCACCCAATCGTTATCGAAGGGAACAACAACATCCATGGGAAAGAGTGCAGCGAACGAAGCGGGCAGGACGCCGATGATCGTATACAGTTCGCTGTTCAGCGTGATGCCACGCCCAACAACATCGGGGTCAGACCCAAAGCGCCGCTGCCAGTAGCCATAGGACAGAAGCAACAGATTGTGGCGGCCCCGCGCTTCATGGAGTCGAAAGGTCCTGCCCAGGACCGGCTTGATCCCGAAGAAGTCCCCGAAATTCGTGGTCACGCGCAAGCCGCTTACCTGCTCAGGTTCGCCCACGCCCGTCACTGTCCCGCTACCATGTTCGAACAGGAACAGATCCTCGAATGACCGGTTCTGCTCCGTCCAGTCGAGATAATCCCGGCCGGTAGGCCCCACACGGCTCCAGCCGTGCGCCAGATTGCGAATCCAGATCACCACCAGGCGGTCGGCAGCCCTGACTGGAAGGCGCTCGAGAAGCACGGCATTCACCACACTGAAAATGGCGGCGTTTGCGCCAATCCCCAGCGCCAGCGTCAATACCGCGATGGCAGTAAAGCCACGGTTCTTAGAGAGCATCCGAATTCCGTAACGAACGTCCTGCAAGAGTGTGCTCATAGTTTCTCTTTGAGCGTGCCAAGTAGTAAATGGTGAATAGTAAGTGGTGGATTACGAAACGCTACAATGTATTGTATTTTATAATTTACTATTCATAATTTACTATTCGTGGCGAAGCGCCACCACCGGATCCACCTTAGTTGCCCGCCGCGCCGGGAGGTAGGTGGCGACGAATGCGACGGCGGCCAGCACAAATGTTGCGGCGGCAAAGGTCAGGGGATCGGATGCCTTCACGCCGAAGAGCAGGCTGGTCATCAGCCGCGCCAGTCCCACTGACCCCACGACGCCGATGCCCACGCCGATGGCCACGAGGGTCATGCCCTGCTTCACAATCAGGCCGCGCACCGACGCCGGAGCGGCGCCCAGGGCCACGCGGATGCCCACCTCTTGAGTTCGCTGTGTGACTGAATACGACAGCACGCCGTAGATGCCCACTGTAGCCAGGAGCAGCGCCAACAGCCCGAAAGCGCCCATCAAGAACGCGCCCATACGTGGCGCCCAAAGGCCTTGATCGAGCAATCCTCCGATGGTGCTCACGCCGACGAACGCCAGATTGCGATCGATTGACTGCACCGACTCGCGCACCGACGGTAACACGGTCTTGGGGTCCCCCATGGTGCGTACCTGAAGAACCGCAAAGGGCGAATAAGCTTGGGTGATGGGCAAATACGCAACTGGCTGGGGATCTTCCCCAACTCCAAATTGCCACGAATCGCCAACCTCTCCCACGACCTCCAGCAACCTCATCTCTCCGATGAAGTGGAAGCGCTTCCCCAGAGGACTCTCGCCTGGCCAGAAGTGCTTGGCCATCGCGTGGTTAACAATAGCGACCGGCTTTGTCTCCTTGCGATCCAGGTCGTTGAATGCCCGGCCGTGATGTAGGGGAATGCCCAGGGTTTGAAAATAGCCGGAGGAAACGTCGTTCAGCGTGGTCAGCGTCCCGCGGTGGCCGCTCTCCGCGTCCTGCCCTTCCAGGAAGATGGTCCTGCCCACGCCGCCCCCGAGCGGGAAATTGGAAGCGACTGCCGCGGATTGAACCCCTGGAGACGATGCGGCGCGCTCAATCGCGTCACGGAAGTACTGCTCGCCCCGGTCCTGATCGTAATGTTGTGACCCCAGGTCGAACCCCATCACGAAGAGCCGCTTGGATTCAAATCCTGGGTCAAGCCCTTGCGCGAAGGCAAAACTGCGCAGGAACAACGCAGCACCAACCAGCGCCACCAGGGCGAGCGCGACTTCGGAAACCACCAGCGCCTGGCGGAACCGACTGCGGCCCCAAGCCATGCTGCCGCTTCGCCCTCCGGAATTGAGGGTTTCCATCAACGTCGGGCGCGAGACTTTCCACGCCGGAACCAGGCCAAACAGAATCGCCGTCAAGACGGCGATCGCGAAGGTAAACGCCCATACCCGGCCATCCAACGGCAATGCCAGGTCGCTTTGCCGCAGGAACGCCGGCCGCTCGGACCACAACGCCCATCTGCCCCAGTATCCCAGCAGCAGGCCGACAGCGCCGCCCAGCATCGACAGCAGAAAACTCTCGGTGAGCGATTGGCGCGCCAATCGACGGGAGCCCGCGCCTAAGGCGGCCCGCAAACACATCTCTTTCTCACGCCGGGCCGTTTGCGAAAGCATCAGGCTCGCCAGATTGACACACGCGATCAGCAGGACCACACCCACAATCCCCATCATCACCACGCCCGCTTTCACCACCTGCGCGTGCTGATTGATGCCGAGTGAGGCATCGGGCACCGGCGAGAGAGTGGCGCCGCGCCCCTGGTTGTCCTTGGGGTACTGCTGCTCGAGCCTGGAGGCTATCGTCTCCACGGCAGACTCCGCCTGGCGTACGGTCACGCCTGCCTTTAACCGTCCGACCGTATTCAAATCCAAAAAGCGGCGGTCCAGGAAGTGGTCCTCAATGAATCCGGCAAGCACTTGGGTGTGCATGCTGATCGGAAGCCAGATCTGGTCGGAGTTAGCGAAGAGAAATGTCCCCTTGAATTGCGGCGGAGTCACGCCGATCACGGTATAATCCGTCCCGTTCAAGGTCAATCGCTTTCCCGGCACCTCGGGCGAGCTTCCGAACTCGCGCGACCAGAAGCCGTAGCTCACGACCGCTACCGTATCGCCGCCCGGATTCTGGTCTTCGTCGGGCCGAAACGTCCGTCCCAAAACGGCGCGTACGCCCAGCACGTCGAAATAATTCGCGGTGACCAGGGATCCCTGGAAGCGCTTGGGAGCATCACCGCCACTTTGGGTCAATCCGATTCCCATGAAGCCTGTGATTCCGGAAAAGACATCCGCTTGCCGCGCGAAGTCTTCGTAGTTCCGGACCGACATTCCGAGGCGCGTAGCATTCCCCAGCGCTACCGTCGTCTTCCTGTCGGTCGTGTCCAGTTCGAAGAGGTGCGCCGCATCCGTGACGGGCAGAGGGTTGAGCAACACCGCGTTCACAATCGTGAAGATCGCCGTGTTGGCTCCAATGCCCAGCGCCAGCGTCAGCACCGCCACGGCGGTGAAGCCGGGATTTCTGGCCAGCATGCGAATTCCGTAACGAATGTCCTGAAGCACCGTTTCCATCATTTGCCTCGATCGTCCGCAAGCTATCAACCGTCAGCCATCAGCTATCAGCAGGCAAACCATCGACCTCTGGCTTGCTGACGGCTGATAGCTGACGGCTGACAGCTTCACTCATTCGAAAATCCCTCACGCCGACTGCAGGATAGGTTCGAGGGTGACTCTG
>Ga0181530_10004188_pt1 | contig 15503 bp, 25 predicted proteins | sample PEATcosm2014_Bin_42_FD_119769 | JGI IMG/M metagenome (GOLD analysis project Ga0181530, IMG submission 119769) | Peatland microbial communities from MTU Mesocosm Facility, Houghton, MI, USA - PEATcosm2014_Bin10_60_metaG | ecosystem: Environmental > Terrestrial > Soil > Wetlands > Peat | place... | reverse complement strand
GTCCGGTAGCTTTCGCAGCATCCCCGCGTCCGATAGAAGCCGCTTTGCAGCCAGTTTGAAAGCGAGAAACGTCATCAGCGGCCGTTCTGGATCGCGCTCTCGCCCTGCCAGAGTTGCAGGATTGTCGTGCCCCCAGTAGCTTTTGAGCGGACTCAGAACTCGCTTCAGTTCATCCTTCCGCAGATCGGCGCTGCCGGCCACACGCCCTCTGAATACGACCCGGCGCTTCGGCCCCACCGTAAGAGTCCGCCCGCCGTCACCATCGTGAAGCCGCAAGGTGTTGAGATACGAGTACATTACTTGCCCCTCGCCTTCTCGCGCTCTGCCTTCTTGCGCAGGTTCCCAAACATCGACCCAAGCCGCTTGAAAATGCTCGGCTTCTTCTCTTCATCGGCACCGGGTAGCGGACTCAGTTTGTACGTCGCGTTGCTCTCGGTTGCAGCCAACTCCTCTCGGAGCTTACGCGCTTCCTCAGCCGCAGCTAGTTCCTTGCGGATGTTGGCGTTCAGCCGCCCGGTGCGGTGATACATCGCCCTCGACGTGAGAGCCATGCGGCTGTGTGGCATCAACGACTTGAGCTTCTTCCGGCTCAGCGGCTTCTCGCAGTCGGTCTGCGTCCCAGTTGTATCGTGGTGTATCAGCATTTGACTTCCTTTCTCCAAACATCGCATTTGCCATCAAAGTTTGGCTCCCACCCCCGGCGCTTGAGCATCCCGACAAGCCGGGGAGATGTCACATTTACCACGGCGCAGCGTGGACTCAGCGAGTCGAGGAAACGCCCTACGTCGCCCGATCCTTCATTTTCCGCCATAATCAGCGGAATCCAAATCTCTTTCTCGCGCTTGACGGCGTACCCGCGTACACCCTTGGCGATGACCGGCTCTTCCCCAATGGTGCAACAGGTGCCAACCTTGGTAGTCGGCGGCTCGTAGGTTGCGGTTGCCATCGCTTCCCTCACTTTGTCGGCGCAAACATGATCCGGTGCGCCATCTTGAATTCGTTGTGAAACCGCTGCCGCAACTTGCGGATTGCCTCAACCTTAGCCCTGAAAGTCGAAACGTCCATCCGGCCGTGTTTGTACTCGTAGTTGACATCGTGCAGCGTTGCTAACAGGTTCCCCGCCGCAGACTGGATCTCATCTTTCCCCAATCGTTGCTCCATTTAACACCCTCCTTGATACCTCTTCAAATGCCGCATCCGTTGCTTCTGGCAACAGCCCCATGCGGTACAAAATCGTCAACTGCTCGTCCCTGGCGCCACGGCATAGGTGCGTTTCTTTCTTGCGGTGCAGCCGTGGATGATGGCAAATCTGTGAAGCCTGTAGCACTGTCCTCTCCATCACCCGGTTGCGGAGTTCAATGTCTCCTCCGTCGCGGAATGGACAAGATGCACACTTTGCGGCCATCACCGGCCAACCCTGAATCTTCCTCATTGCTGTTTTCCAAAATTTGGAATTACCGCGTTAGCCCGTATAATACGGCCGCAAGTATAGCCAGCCGTATCACCCACTTCAACACTCTGAACCTGTTTCCCTTCATCCCCGGCGTGCCCGATGCCATTCCCCGGCCAGCTTTTCCAGTTTCTCCAGATCAAAGGGAACCGACACGATCTCATCGGCCATAGCGTCCCCAATTACTTCGAGAGTCCGGTGCTTCTCCTCGACTGCGGCCTTGGCTTTGGTTGCAGCCCCGGCGCCTTTCGGCCGCTTTGCCTCGGTCTTCCCTGCGGCTTTGGCCCGCTCGACTTCAGCCGCAATTGCCGGTTCCGGGTCGATGGGGTTCTCTCTGGCGATCTTCAGCGCAGCCGCTTCGCTCAGTTTTACCCCGTCCCTGCCCTCCGTAGCGGCCTTTTTGACGCTGATGGGCGCGTGGTGGAGGTCTACAGCCTCCCGAACGTATCGGCTCGCCTTGAAGCCCTTTACGCCGATGTGAGCGGGAATATAGAGAGCGACCTTCTCCACCGGCCAGCCCAATTTCAAAAGCCGGTCAGCCGCTACCCCAAACTCCAACTTCGTCGGAGGCAGCGATCCGTTCGCCACCATCGACGTTGCCAGCATGTCGGCTTCATCTCCAGCGACAGCCAGCGCCGGGACCAGCGGAGGTCCAAAACCGCCGCTCTTGTACGGCACCTTGGTCCCTTCTTTGAAAAGTTGTTTGCAAGCCTCCACCCGGCACTGTCCGTCGACCAAATACACCTTGCCGCCGATGTACTGGACCTTGACCGGCTGCTCCACTCCCTCGCTCTTGATCGAAGCCTTCAGCCATGCGACATGATTCTGAGCCGCTTCGCTGGAGAGATCCCGATAGTTGAAGTCCTTGCGGATGATGATTTCGCGTGGGTCGAGCTTTCGGCCCTCAATCTTCCCTTCACCTAAATTCTGAAAGCGTTCCGACATACCCCAATCCTCCTCACTCCAGTTCTGGAGATATGGTTGCACTTTATATCGGAAATGATTTGCTGTCAATGTAGGCAGTTTATTGGGGATTTGCGAGTATGTTAAGCCGTTGGGTTGCAGTCAATGCAAATGTAAGACGCAATGAATCCGTGCGGGCAGCGGCAACCCAAGGGAAGGTCTCCCAAACCCGCAGCGGCTTTCTTGAGGGGGTTGTCACCGTAGATTCTCGCGGAGTAGACAGGAACTTTGCGGCCAGCGAGTCGGATAATCGTTTCGCCTGTGTGATGACGGCGGCAAGACGGACATTCTGACGGCGGATCGTCGCTAACAAACGTGAGCGAGCAGCGATCACAGCGGTACAAAGTCACCAGCATCGGCTATCCCCCAATACTGGGAATCAGACCGCCGCCCGGTTGCACGATTCCAACGGGGTATATCGAGAAATATTCTTGGTCCCAGTCCGAAGCTGGTTCGATGATGTACCCAATGTAACTGCATACGGGACAGCATAATAGCGCCGCAACGCAATCGTTATAAGGATCAAACGCTGTGTATTTTTCCATCGTGTTTGTCCAGTGGCCGCAGCCCCACGAGAGCAAACCAACATAGGAAAATGGATATTGGGGTTTGTAGTCTGCATTTTTCCAGTTGCTCGGGGGACTGGTTTGCGGAGGCTGCGGAAAGACCGGCGTTCCCGGCCCTCCGGGTTGCGTGAACACTTGAAGGCCATTCACAATCCCGCCGTTGTACATGATGCCGACTTCGTAAGGGAATCCCGGCTGCATGGCCTAATTGTCAACCAGCTTTCACCGGATTGCCAGCCTTATCTTTGAAGCCCTGCCATTGCTTTTTCCCGCGTGCCTGTCTCTTCCCTGATGCGGCTCCGGGGTTCAGCCGCCGCTTCGCCTTCGTGATGCCCTTTCGAATATACGTCGCGTCCCTGACCTCCTGCGGCTGCTCCCAGTTGCGGCTTCCGCAGAGATTGCAGGTCTCGGGAGGATCTTCACCAAACTCCAAATCGAACTGACCGTTGCACACCTCGCAGAGGCAGCGCCGGACAATGATTATGACGATCATCTTCCCTTCGCCGGTTCCCCGTAGGTGCTGATGTACTCGTAGAGCCGGTCAGACAGCCATCTCTCGACTTCAACGCCGTCCGCTTCGGCCCACTGCTGCACGGCTTCCCAATAGCCCTCTTGGATAGTCACAACGACTTTGGTTGAGCCGTCTGGTTGCAGCCCAATGCCAACCGCGCTGAACATGCCCACCAGTTCATCCGGTTTTCCAGACTCCCCGGGCTTGATAACGGCCATGACGCCCTCATCGTTGCCGTTCGCATAGTCGACACCGATGGCGTACTTCTTGTCTGCGGATACGCCAGCGAATCCTTCCACTGCGGTTTCCGGCTCGTTCCCGTCGACATCGCGGAATTCAGCGTCGATTACCTCGCCTTTGCCGCTCTCATAGACGTTCTTAGCTAATTGCTCCGCAGTCGGCGCAAACAGGTTCGCAAATTCACGGCCGAGAATCGGCTGTACTGTAAATTGCGGCTCCGCAGACTCATTCATGGCCGCTTCCAGATCCCCTGCCTTACATGGATCATCGTGTTCGAAAGCCTGCACCTGTTCATTCCAGGTGAATTTCTGACCGCAAGACTGGCAAATGGGAGCCTCATTGTCTGCAACCATAGCCTCAGAATTCTCCAAATTTTGGAGTAAATTAGGCTCGTTTTCGGCCTCTGCGGACGGGGGGGTTTTGTCCCCCTCTTGAGGCTCCAAAACCGCTTCTTTCAGCGGTGTCTCGTGTCCCTCAACCGTGGATTGCTCTGACATTGAATTTTCCTCTCTTTGCGGCTTAACCCTATTCTTTCCACGAGGTTTCATGCCCGCTCCAATCTTGCGTCTTTTTTGTCCCTCAGCCATGACCAATTTCCCTCCTTATTGGCGAATCATAGCACCTTAACAGCGCATTGCGAATCACGAGGCCGGGCGCGAGTCCGGCCTTTGTGCGTCAGGGGGTATACGTTTGACGCTCAGTTGAGTACGAGAGCATCAGTGGATGCCGTGGATGCCCGTCCCCTCTCCTGCCGAGACACACCGTTTCGCACCGTTCCAATTCCGCAAACGCTAGCACATCGATGATCCTTTGGCCGATGCTTGGCATGTGTTGAGCGCATCCCCACGCGCACACAACTTGTCTGGACTCGCCAAACGCCTGCCGAATCCAGTAGTCATTCATTGGCCCGACAGGATCAACAGTGCGAGCTACGGCCTTCGGATCACGATTGCGGACGGCATACAGGTTGACCACAATCATGCGCCCATATCCCCATCGCTTCGAGAAGCCAACGCACTTGCGGATCGTTGCGTCATCCTCAGTGGCATTCGCCGTTGACGGATTGAACATCAACCACGCCACGCAGCGACCATCATCCCACTCACGGGTCAAAGCGTAGCGATAAATTCCACATGGGGAAAGTTCTGCGCTACGATCATCAAGCCCAGAGAACAGCGTGTCTGCCATTTTCCCCTCCTCGCGCCCCATGCGCGGTTAGTGTTCCTAAGCTGCCGTCGCTCGATTGAGCAGATAATATCCGCTCACGCCCTCGAAAAAGCATACGGCGTGTCCGCTGTCACACACATACGCCTCGCTGCGCGTCTTGGTCTCTTTGACTTCGCCGGAATCCTTGCGGAGTGTCACCGCCGTTCCGATAGGGTATTTAAGATTCCAGTTCTCGCACTCAAGCGCAGCAACACGCCGCGCCTCTTCCTGCTTACGTTCCCATGCTGATTGCTTCTTCATATTCTCCTCTGATGCGCGGTGCCAGTCCTGCGCGGGGCTGGCACGGATGCGCTACTACTTCAGTCCTAGCTCCTTCACGATGGGCAACTTGCGGCGCTTCGCTTCCTGAATCAATTTCTTGCCCATTGCGCGAACCACATCCTCAAATCCGCCATCGATCAGCGCCTTGCAGAACCGGCCAAATGTGTCTGCCTTGTCTGCCACAGGAAACTGAATCATTAGTGTCATCTTTCCTTTTTGGCTTTTCATCCTCATCCTCCTCTCAGCGTGCCCCGTGTGCTCTCCCGCCTACCTTACAGGTGTGATGCGGCGATCCTTTTTGGCTCTCGCTTCGAGAAGTTTCTCGGCCTCAGCAATCGTAGCCGCTTGCCCATTGGCAAATATCCTCAAAACTTCCCGCGCCCATTCTGCCTTCAATGGGTTAACCATGCCCTTGTAGGTATAGCGTCCGCAGTAATGCCCGTAACGATTCAAGAGGCATCGTGCGTCGTGTGCATTTGCCCCAGTGATTTTTCTCTCGACACGCAGGGGTAGCGCCTCGTCAAAGAAAACCAGCGCCTTGTTCGATTTGTCGCTCATCTTCTACCAATCCTGCGCGGTAGCGCCTTGCAGGGCCTCAGCGTGCTCTTTGAGCGCGCCGAAATTGGCAGAAACCCATGTGCTTGATTGGGCGTCCACATCCGCACTTCTCCGGCGATGTCCCTTCTCCAAAGATGTAATATTCACGCCACTTCATTGCTGTGCGGATACAAATGCCCGCATGTTTCGCCGCCATTCGACGCGACATGCCCGCTTCAAATGCCTCAGCGAGAAGTTCAATCTGGCGATCAGAGAGGCCAGCGCTCACTTCTGCACCTTCTGCCCGCCCGGATGCGCGGCGGGGGCGTTGATGGGGCGGAAGTGGGTCACACCATAAATCTCCTGATCTGCATGGTCGGACCAGTAATAGCTCTGCGGCTCCCGCATGTCATCGTCTGCTAGTTCCTCTAGCTCTCGGTGGACCTTCAGAATTTCGCCCTCATTGGTATACGCTTCTACCTGCTCTCCCAATGGCGGCAAGTTCTCCGGCGTGATCGGCGTCCATTCCAGAGCGGCCAGCTTGGCTTCGAGAGCGGCGTAGTCCTCGTGAAGGTTATAGAGACCTTCGGCATCCTCAATCACAAGCGGCTTCCAGATCGTTCCTCCTTCGTCTTTTCTGGCAAGCACGGAGTAGCGTTTCGCTTCACTGGACATCTTCATTTCCTCCATTGCCCCCGACGATGCGACGGGCGCGAGCCGACAGCAAATCTGTTACGTCTGCGCTGCTAATCAGCATGAGTCCCGTTGATCCAGAGGCGCTGTACGGTGCCAATTCCTCGTCCGTCACCGGCCCCAGTGCCTCGGCAAGCTGCCGCTCCAGCCGTTCATTCTCAAGAGTCAACCTGATACCTTTACACACCCAACACTCCGGGCCGTGGTTGGTTGCCCCTGAGAGCGCATATCTGTCGTGCTCAGGGCAGAGCACAGTGTAGGTGCGCAGGAGAGACAATTGTTTCTCGTCCTCGGCAATGCGGGCTTCGTCAGCGCGGGTGTTCCATGCAGCGACGGCGTCCGCTTCCGTTTCCGTTTCAATCTGAGGCTGCGCGGGGCATTCGTTGTTGGAGCAGAATACATACCCTCCACCCCCGCGATTCCCCTGTATTGTTGCCGCCGCCCCGCAGAACGGGCACGGCTTCAACTCCGTCACCTTACTCTCGGCCATGGGTCTGCTCCTTGTTGCGCTCCAGCGCCGTTGTGATGCGGTCAGCCGCCGCTTCGATTCGTGCAACCCACTCTTCCATGCGGTTGTTTAGGTGAAAAGTAATGCTTTCGTTGAAAAGTCCGGCAGCTTTGTTCATCTCTGCGGCGGCATCCCGCATTACATAGCCTGCACGACTCACATCATCTGCTCCTACTAAATGGCAATATTCAGTCATCACTCACCGCCTTTCCAGCCGCGCATCAGGTCAGCGAGAGCGGCTTGCTCGCGGACGAGGATGCGACGTTGAACTCCTTTGCAGCGTAGGAACTCCGGCGAAAATTCCCAACGGTTTTCTTCATACAGCTTCTGCATCTTCTCTGGAATTTCAGACCATTCTTGCACCCACGCAATCTCTTCCTTCACTTCCGCGATCTTCTGCTCGTGCGCCTCGGTGAAGAGAAAGGCGCGATGGATGATTACGGCCCATGCTTTTTCTTCGACGAAATCGTTTCCCCACCAGTACGCCAAAGTATAAAAGTCTTTGAACTTGCTGCGCCGATCTCGAACTTTAATGGCTATATGCGTCGAATAACGACCGTTGTATGATGCATGGCATTCGACGCGTTCCCACGCCGCTTCCACCTTCGCGCGCTTTTCCTGGGGCGTCATTAAGCACCGCCTGGGCCGAACAGCCGCTTCTCGGTGTCTTTCAGCACACCGGTCAGTTCATCAATTTCATTAGCGGACATCTGCCATTTATCCAGCGCCACTTCACGTGCCGTCTCCCGCAGCCGCTCGCTGTAAGCGCGGAGAGCGGCGGTCATAGCCCCTATCGGGTAGAGGTCCGTGCAATCGTAGATGCGCAACGCCTCTTGCACCGCATTGATTGCAGGGGCGGCAGGTTTGTCGCGGGCCTCCACGTCGCCACAGGATGAACACTTCCATCCTATTGCACACAGGAATCTGTGCGAGTGATTACACTCTTCTCGCGGCAGTTCCGGCTCCTCGCGGCGCTCGGCACGCTCGTTCGGTTCTGGATGCAGTGCGATTCCTACGGCTTTCATCTTTCCGTCGTCTGTGATTTCCCCTAAAGCCCATCGGACATTTCCTTTGATTCTCAGCGCTCGCGGGCTGACCACATTTAGATCAAGCACCCGGTTAAGAACGGCAACCGCTAGATGCAAATGGGCCTCTAGGCGGTCTAACTCGATCTGCGCATCAATCAGCGCATCGGGGTGGTGCCCAAATTTCGATTTCTCGCTTACTTCGGATTTCATATCCTCTCCCTTTGCCGTGCCGCCGCTCACTCAATGTAGGCAGATTACCACCATTTGCGGATTTGCGGGGGTAAAGACGATTTTCCAAAATTTGGAATCAGGCAAACGGTGGGATCTTTGCGGCTCTCGCTAACCATCCCGCCAAGTCGGGTCCGCCAATTTCCTTATATGCAGCTTTGCGTACAGTCTGGAAGGCCGCTACGAGTGAGGCTGCTGGCACGCTGTTGGCCGCTGCGAGAGTGATAGGTCCCCAAACATCGTCTACTGTCACAACACTTCCACCGGCCGCTGGAATCGCTTCCTGAAGGAATCTGACGCCCTTCCCGATGCCCTGGTTGACTTCGGCATCCATCGTTACAGCGGCTACGGCATTCGAAACTAATTGGGCAATATACTGGTTCCAGTAGGTCTTCTGGTAGAAGGCGTAGACCGCTGCCGGACGCTGGTCTATAGGCAAAGCCGCAATCACTGCAAAGTCTTCAGGGAAGGCTGCGGAGTTGACTCCGGCACAGACCTGGGCACCTGGATCATCTTTGGTTGGATCTGGCCTGACTTCGTAATGCGGCGGCTTGCCCGCTTCATTGAAGAGAACGAACTGGGAGAAGCAAAGATCAAACTCTGCCATCGCTCCTCCCGATTCCCTACTTTATCTCAGCCTGCGGCAGTCCACTCGCCTTGGCACCTGTATTGAACGCACGTTTGAAATCACTACTCATTCGCCAACGCGGAGCATCACAGAACTGCCCGTAATACTGAACGTAGGCTTGTGTCCCGGTATGGAAGTGCTGAGTATATGGACGAGACAACCGGCCAAGCAGCGGAGCGAGTTGGCTACTTGTGCATGGTGCCAAATCTGCCAGTAGCGCACTAATTCCGGCAACCGCAATCGTGACGATCAGATCAATCGTGTTGCCCAAAGGAATCGAGTCGATAATCGCTGAAGCAATAGTAATCGCGCTTTGTAGTTCGCAGTTCGCGCTTGTTCCATTCCAGTCCTGAATGGCCGTCTGCGCGTCTGCGATAGCGATTTTCAGGTCGGGAACCCAAGACGCATTCGGGTCTGCGTTCACAATCGCCGTAAGAGCGTCGATTACATTTTGCGCATCACCCTTTAACGAGCATCCCGTCATAGGCAGCACTACAATAGAGATAGCCGTGCTCCCAGATAACTTCATAAACATTCTGCGATTCATGGGTCTCCTTCAGTTAATCGGTGGTGCGCTGCACTGTGCCACGAGTGCCGCGAAGTTGCCCGGCTCCTCTCCTGGCTTGGCTAATTGTGGATCGCCTGCATTCCCGCTCTCATAAACGCAACGCATGTCAGGAATACTGCCTACGATCCTGTCCCCATTACAGAAGTGTGCGCCTCTACTACTCTTTGGCATGGCTCTGGTGATGGGAAACTCGTTCTCATCATCGTGGCCCGTCATGCGCTCGGCGTATACCGTAGCAACCCACTTGCGGTTTGGATTGTCCATCGGCAGGTCGTAGATCATGAAACGTTTGTGGTTGCTCATACTTCTCCTTATACTATGGCCGCTAGATCCGCCTGAAGCTGTGCGAGATTGAAGCCACTCGGGTCAAGCCCGTTGGCCCCGATGAAATCCGGCGAGAGCAGGATATGAGCCTCAGATACCTGAGAATACCAGTATCTCCTGGTCATCTTGTAAATGGCTCCCCACGATACGAAGTAGATGAACTGCGGATCGTACTTCAGAACGAATACGCAGTGTCCACCAGCAATGCCCGTGTCTCCGGTCATGTCCCACGGGATTGCGGGGTTGCCAGAATTGTTCATTACCTGATTTGTGACGTTGAGGCCAATATAGGCCCCGCCGAAAAGATTGATGCCGCGCTTCACGGAAATAAAGTTCTGCGGATTGGCGTCGACGTAACCCAGTAACTTGTGGCCGGCGAATCCCTGTTGGCGCCAGTCGTTCAGGACATCGAGTTCGACGCCACCGTTGTCGGTGTTCGGGTTCCCCGGAATGTAGCCATCCCACTTCTCGTAGTAGCTCAACACAGTCGAGTCCGGCACTGTGACTTCGCTGCTCGCGTTCGCCGTGAACACCTGGACGGCGTGCCCTACCCCGGCAATGGTGCAGTCGCCAAGTCCATCTGGAGCGTAAGTGCTGTCGTTCGGGCCATTCAACATCATTCCGAAACTACCAATACCCTTCGACCAATCACATGACGCGGGTGGAAGTGGAAGCGATTTGTTCAGGTAACGCTCCAGTTGTAATGTCCGACTGTCCTTTTTGAACGCTTTCACTCCTAGTTTGAATCTGTGTGCCATTTCTCTCCATTCTTTCCCTCTCGTGAGGGCAAATACCGTAGTGACCTTTTGCAAAATTGCAGTTGCTGCACAGGATTTGAATAGACTTCGGATAGCTATTTCTTTGCAGCCAGAGGAGAAATTTATACCCACTCCCCACCGCTTCCCTGTGTCTTCTTCCGTTCCCTTCAATGTGGTCGAATTGGAGGAATTCGAATCGGCGCTCACCGCAGCACCTGCATTCTCCACCATAAATTTCTAGAACTTCAAGGCGCTTCTTCATCTGTGAACGCCTAGTTGCGGCATTGGTTTGTTCTCGATTCCGCATTCTATACTTCGCTGATGCTCTTAAATGCGCCATTGGGTTTGCAACGATCTCCGCTTTGTTTCTCACATTCGGTGCGCGATTCATGAGATAACCCTTTTTCTTCCGATCATCGCATACCTTACACCGAGTTTTTCCTTCCATTGCTGGACGACAACCACATCCACCACAATCCCCACGGGCCAGCCGTTCACGGTAAAGTCTCATCCTCGATCCCATTAAAGTCCTACTTTGCCGGAGGCGTCACGGCAAGAACTTCTGTCTGGGTTGGCGGATTGTCGCTTGCCGCAATCATGTTGGCTTGCGCAACCGTGCTGGCCTTTGAACTAGAACGCTTGTACGCGGTGATGATCCCCGCAAGCGCAATGATCTGCGCAGCTATGGCCGGATGGGTTTTGAAGAGTGAAATAAGAAATTGCTGTGCCTGGGAGTCAGTGGTGATAAATACGGCTAAACTTCCAAGGCTTACGGCAATGGCGTGCGTGCTCCAGTTCTTCCCTTTCAGCCACGTCCATATCGCATTCATAGTCTTGCCCCTTTACCTCCAATTCTACTTCCCATGTTGGCAAATACAAGCGAAAAATCAATGCAGATGAATCAACCCTAATGCACTCAGGCTGACGAGCGCAGCGGGAATTGCAATGAGCGAGCCAAGTATCCACGCGACAGTCTTAATCATCAGAGTCACATCTTTCTCCCTCTGGTCTCGTGCGGTTTTATAATCGCGCCATTCACGGATCACACCATCGTCTCCATCAGGACCGTGGAGTTCGACATCGGCATTTTCTATCCACCACTGCGTCCGAGCAAGTTCGTAGTCGGTGCTGCCGTTACCCCTGGTCCATGACATTTGCTCCGAACCCCTTCTTGCTTAGATTCACAACCCCGGATTTCCCATTACTGGAGCCTTTCCGGTCTTACGGCAATGTCAATCCACCATTCAATTTGATGCCGCCCAAAAACTGAGGCGGGTTAGTCGAAGTCGTATTGAACGTCGCAATCATCGTCGAGTTTCCAGTCAGAGTCTCCGTGCAAGTGCCCGTGCCCGTGCAGCCCAGGGTGCCGGACCATCCTGCGAACGTACTTCCTGCGCTTGGTGTGGCTGTGCAAGCACCGATGGTTGTACCAGAAGCGTAGCTGCCAGATGAGCAGTTTGTGCCGCTGATGCTGCCAGATCCGCTACCAGCCGTGGAGACGGTGAGCGTGTAGGAGGTGCCTCCGGTCAGCGCCGTGTAGTAGCCGTTGTCCACGCCCTGATCCACGTTCCAGTTCGATCCCCACACGAAGGCTGACGAGTCGCGGTTAAAGAAACTGTGAGGCTCTGCACCATAATCAGCATCTCGGATCGACATGGCCCTGCCCATGCGCCAGACCTTTGCCGCCGCTCCCGATGGCTGCGTCGTGTCGAACTGGATCGCGTCGTTCTCCATCGCATAAACGCCGGTATCGCCCACGGTCAGATTAGCAACAGTCTCCGTCGAAGCATGAGTGTTGGCGAAGGTAGCGGTAAACGTGCTGCTGGTCGTGCCTGTGACCGTCACAGTCTCAGCATTGGCTGTGCCTTGGCCGACGAACAGTTGCACGCCGGTAGCAATCTGCGACATGGAACCGGGGGCGACAGTGTGCGGACCTGTCGAGGTCACGGCCGTACCCAGAGTTGTGGTTGGCGGATAGTCGGGATTGAATCCTTCCCCGGAACCAGCATCGATCATCATGTTCGAAAACAGCCCGTAACCCGGCGTCGTTCCCCAAGTGCCGGTGAGCGAGATATGGGGAGCGCCCTGCTTGAAATAGAGATACGTCCCGCTGGCGCATGGAGGCGAGGAGGCATAAGCGTAAGGGCAGGGAAGTTGAATCTGCTTTGTGGTATAACTGGTCAAGCTGAGGGTATCGAGCCGCACCATTGCTAGCGACCAGTTATCGGAACGTGTGCCGGTGTTCGATTCAACAATGGCCCAGATGGGATAGCCGTTCACATCAAAGCCCGTATCTTGGTGAATATCCGAACCAGACAGTGGTCCGAGAAAGTTATAAGAGGGCCCATACGCTTCCGTTCCGCAGCCCCGCACAACGGCACTACAGCCGGAAGGATTTTGCCAAAGGATCGTGATGTAGCGCTTGTCAGGGTGCTGGTTCATGCGCAGCATATTGTAGCCCTGCGTCCCGGAGGGCTGGGAATAGGCCAAGCAGCCGGAAGGAACTCCTCCCGTGCAGACGCCATACCACTTCTCTTGGAATGTCGTGTTCGTGCTCACGGTGTAATGAATCCAGTCAATAATAGCCTGCCCACTCTCGTTCACCACATCTCCGTGGAAGCTGAAATTGTCGTCTGTGTTGTCGCCCATTCCTCCCTGCGCTCCCCAACCAGTCTCGATCTGGTTACAAGCGGTTCCCGAAGTGATAGGAGAGGGCGCATAGGAATCAGCAGTGCAGGAGAACGTGTGAACTACGGTTGGCGTCAGAACACAACTTGAAGTTGTGCAGGTGCTCACATCGACGTAGCGAAGCTGCATCGATGGAGTAGGTGATCCGGCGTAATCGTCGAATGGGATGTAGTAAATCCGCGTCCGATTCGTGAATGCCCAGTTCGCGTCCCCGCCCCATGAGTTGAGCGAGGTTCCGTCGGAGGTTGTGATGCGGTTGATGAACGTCGGCGGCGTGGTCGTCGCATTGTAGAGGTCCATGTACGGAGGTCCACCATCCTCCGAGACCATCAGGAGTGTGTTATCGGAGTTGAAGCCCTGCACGCGGGAATAGATCGGCAGCACATCGCCGTAAGTGTTCGCCGCCCCCACCGGAAGTTCCCATGTCGTGGTGCCAAAGAGCGGATCAGAATAGCTGTTCCCTTTGCCGGGATTGGCGGGCATCGGCCACGTTGCACAGGTCGGATCGGCCACGCCTGCACAAGTGTAATCCGTTGTGGTCGTGAGCAGCGAAGAGAACTGCGAGGGAACCGTGGGAGTAGCGTAGTACGGCACCGCGCCGATGTCCCCACCATCTGCCGCGGTATTGTGGAAAGCCGCGTTGGTTGGCGCAAAGCCCTGCTGCACCCAATAGTAGTATTCAAGAATGGTTGAGTTCCAGAACGAGCAGCCCTGCAAGCCAGAAGCATTGTTCATGCAGTCGGCCTGCGCGATGATGTCGGCCCAGGTCGTGTAAGTGATGCCTTTGAACCGCGCAAAGCCTTCGAAGTTGCAATTCGATACCGAGGTTGTGCTTCCATCATAGCAGCCCAGGAAATTTGGATTTGCGCGCACGTCATGCGTGCCTGGAGTTGTCAGGTACCAAGACGAAGCACCACCGTAAATGCTCCCGTATGGTGAGCCGGTGATGTTCCATTGGCCGTTGTAATCAACAGTTCCAAAGGTGTCGTTGACTGGCGTGGACGAGTTATACCAATAGGTATCATAGGCCGCTCCTGCCGTCGAAGTGGTTAGAAAAAAGAGATTGCTCTCGATATTAGGAAACAGGCCAGCCCCGCCTGTGCTGCCTTCGCCCATGAATGTGCCGAAGCCATTGGCCGTGGGTGTTGCCATCGCGGTATTATGCACAGCCGTATAGGCTGCGCCTGAAACGGAAGCGCCAATGACGTTCACGAGAGCACAGGGTGAATATCCATTAGGCGAAGGAATCGTCACCCAATTCTCAACTGTTACTGCGAAGCCCGTCCCGCCCGCGTAGAAGCAACTGCTCGTCCCTTCTGCGCCGGATGTGGAGTTATACTGACGCTCAACCGTGCCGCCGATGAAGTATGTCGGCTGATAAGACGAAGGGCCACCTCCGTAAAGGTGCGGTCCGCCGCCCGATTCATCAGGAACCAGCAGGACCACCATGCGCGTCACGTACCCAGCAGGATAGCCAATCCCCGTTGCGCCGGGTTGGTTATACGCCACGTTGCCATCAAAGTGGCCGTTAGCGTGCCCTGCCAGATTCCCCTGGTACCCACTTGCAGTTGCCGTGCCGAGCAACCAGTTACCATTCGTGATACATCCGTTGTCTTGGCCCCAGTTAGCGCTGGATGGGCCAGTGCTCTCGGTCGAGGTCCCGTGGATGGTGTTATTTGTAACCTGGCAAGTCCACGTGCTGTCATTGTAGAGTCCGCCCCAAGTCACGGCGCGAGCGCTTGCGTCAATGGCAGTCATGAGTTTGTTGTTCTCAAAGATGAACGATGCGCTTGTCCCAGTCTGGTTCCCGTCGTCCTGAATCTGGCCGTAATTGTTGAACACGGTCCAGGTGATCGAGCTTTGCACCCCCACGTAGTAGCCGGAATGGGAATAGATGCAGTGTTGCGAGGACGTTCCGCAGTTGGAGACGTTCCCCCATGTCATCTGAACCGCGCCCGAACTGTTGTACGTCCCTGTCCCGAAGCCACCGAAGTTGCCCGAACCGGCTGCGATCTGCACCGTAAACGGCGTGCTCGACGTGCCGTTAAATTCGAGAATCGCGCACGGAGCACTGTTACAGTGTGCTCCTTCGTCCCACGTGTAATTCGCGGTGCTTGGGCTTGAATTTCCCGACGAGTCGTAGGTGAAAGTCCCATTCATCTGCCACGTTGCAAAACACTGTTGGATGTTGTCTCCAAGCAGATGTAGCGCAGCGCCTACAGCCACAATAAATGTGCTGGTTGTGTCAGTCGGGCTAGAGCAGGAAATGGCGAGTGCTCCGTTGCTCGTGCCGATATTCCACGTTTCCCCTGAAGCGACGGTAAG
>Ga0181530_10004184_pt1 | contig 15507 bp, 7 predicted proteins | sample PEATcosm2014_Bin_42_FD_119769 | JGI IMG/M metagenome (GOLD analysis project Ga0181530, IMG submission 119769) | Peatland microbial communities from MTU Mesocosm Facility, Houghton, MI, USA - PEATcosm2014_Bin10_60_metaG | ecosystem: Environmental > Terrestrial > Soil > Wetlands > Peat | place... | reverse complement strand
TTTACAGGAAAGAGCGGGGATCGTCAATTATTCGCTCCCTGCAACGTCTTTTGTCTCTTTACGCCTTTATACCATGCAGGGCAGAGTTGTATCGACTCTCGTTAAATCCGTTCAGTCCGCTGGAAAGTATGAGGTGAAATTGCCGGCCAAAAGTATATCTCTGGGCAATTACATTCTTGAACTCAAAGCGGGGAACAATTTGGTTACAAAGAGATTAACTATATCTCAGTAACGGTGTAGTTCATGAATTTTGTCGTAGTGTTTTATAAAGGTGTAAACTCCACCCTTTGCAAGGGTGGAGTTTTTTTATAAGGGATGCAATTGCTCTAATCTTTTAATTATCCGGGATCCGGGAAAAACGCCATAACCGGCCTGATGATGAGATGACTATCGGAGAACGACTTTCAACGATAGCGGCTCAAAAGTAAACATTGCCGCGAACCGCAAACACTGTATCCTGGTCGCGCGTATTTGTGTAATGCGTTGGCTTTTACCACTGCTTTGCCAAAGGAGCTGGTTATCCGCCCCCGGGGGGGGGAAACCCTATAATCCTACTATTTTTCTCCGTTCATGCGCGAGAGTTTAGGGGGGTGAAAAAAGGTGTTTGGAATTTTAGCGATAATTCATATGTAATCTCATATATAATCTCATCATATAACCTCAAGGGGGTCTGTTATGCGAAATTCCAGGTTGGCGTCCGTTTCAATGGTTTCCCTGATGGTTTTCTTCATTGCGGGTATTGCCGGCGCGAGCATGACCGAGCGTATGGAGGGAAACTTCTTAAAAACCCGCATCAAGCAGCGGATTGATGAAAACTGGCTGATCTATGCGGGAAACCCTTCGGGAACCCCCCAGGATTCGAATTTCGCCGACGCTTCGTGGACGACGACGAATCTTCCGCACGATTTCAGCATCACCCTGGTCAAAATCATCCCGGGCGCTCAATGCGATCCCCCCGCAATCGGCTGGTATCGGAAGCATTTCACGCTGCCCCCGGGGTTTGCGGGAAAAAAGGTCATCATACAGTTTGACGGAATATATCATGATTCGAAAATATGGCTGAACGGGCATCTCGTGGGCAATCAGCAATACGGCTATGTCAGTTTCTATTTTGATTTGACGCCGTACCTGAGCGCTACCGGTGACAACGTTCTCGCCGTTTATGTCGACGACGAGACCATCCAGAACTCCCGCTGGTATTCCGGGACCGGCATATTCAGGCATGTGTGGCTTATCGCGACAGATTACGTCTATGTCAAGAACTGGGGGACCGCCATAACCACCCCCACCGCCACGGCCGGGCAATCGAAAATAAGGATCCAGACGGAGGTAGTGAACGATTTGACGACCGCCCAGACGCGCACCCTGCAGACCACTATCTGCGATGCAAGCGGCAATGCGCTGCTGACGGCCGACACGACGATCTCGGTCAAGCCGAATGTCATCGATACCGTGATGAGCATCGACACCTGCGTGCAGACCCTGACGCTTTCCCCTTGTAATCTGTGGTCGCCGTCGACGCCGGTCCTCTACTACGCCTATACCCGGCTCCTCAACAATGGAACGCCGGCCGACGACTATGTGACCCGGTTCGGCATTCGGCAGCTGCAGTATAATGTCAACCAGGGATTGGTAATAAACGGCGTAGCTACCAAAATGAAGGGTATATGCATGCATCAGATGCTGGTGCCGGCGGGATCCGCGGTGCCCGACCTGATGTTTGCGCGCGCTATCACGGAATTAAAAAAATCGGGATGTTCTTCCATCCGGACGTCGCATAATCCGGAGACCTCGGAATTCTATGATATCTGCGACTCGCTCGGCATGCTGGTCCTGGATGAATATTGTGATAAATGGGTGGACACCGTCGCGGGCAATTGGTATGAGAATTGGAACCAGACCTGGCCCAAAGATCTCTCCTCGTTCATCGAGCGCGACCGGAACCATCCGAGCATCGTGATGTGGAGCGTGGGAAATGAGGTTACGCAGTTGGCGGACATTACCTCTTATCTTGAGGATACCCTGAAAGTGCTTGTTACGTATGTAAAACACATCGACAGCAGCCGCGATGTGACCCATGCCTGCGTTTCGGGGTGGAGCGATATCGCCGGGTTTGCCACGCTCGCCAATTATGAGGATATCGTAGGGGTAAATTACCAGGATTGGGGGTTTGCCACGATGCATTCGGACAACCCGAACGCCATATTATTGGGTACCGAACAAGACAACTATTTGGGCTCAACAGGCGTGCCTGTATGGTTCGAGGCACGGAACACCCCCTATGTCATCGGGACTCATATCTGGACAGGCGTGGATTATCTCGGCGAGGGTACCGGAAGCCTTGGAGCCACGAGCGGCTACCTGGACAACTGTATTTTCCGCAAATCATGGTTTTATTTCATGCAAAGCCAATATAGCGATACGCCCATGGTGCATGTCACGATCGGCAATGGTACCTCCTCCTCTTCCGGTCTTGCGGAGAACTGGACTAATCTTTCGGGAGCGCAAAGCGTGGTCACCTACACCAATTGCGACAGCGTTTCTCTGTATGTCAATACAACAAAAGTAGGGACGGAACTCTTGAGCAATTTTCCCTCCACGATCATGCAGTGGACCAATGTTTCGTACCAGTCCGGCTACATCAAGGCGATCGGCTTTAAAAACGGCGTCCAGGCGGCCGTCGACAGCATCCTTACCGCCGGCGCTGCAGCAAAGGTGCTCCTCAAGCCCGACCGGACGACCATGTTTGCCGACGGCAGTGACGTTTCCTGCATCGAAGTCGATATCGTTGATGCGAACGATAACTTCGTTTTCAGCGCCGACAATACCATCCAATTTTCAGTGAGCGGCCAGGGAAGGAGCCTGGGGATCGCAAGCGGAAACTGGAATGACGACTCTCCCTTTAAAGCAACCAGCAGGGCTGCCTACAACGGGAAAGCGCTCATCGTCGTACAATCGCTCCCGACTCCCGGAACGATTACCGTGACGGTAAGCCCTCCGGGTCTGGTTTCGAGCAGCGTTACCATTACAACCGTGGCGCAGCCGACAACCGCGATAATACCGAGCGCTCCTTCGCGGAACGCCCCCGGAAGTCGTGTTGACCAGTTCACCTGCATGTATAACACGGGCAGTAAAAATATACAGGTCCGTTATCGGGTGGATGTTCCCGGCGCTATCAGCCTTTCGGTTTTTTCCGCTTCCGGGCGGTTGGTAAACTGCCTGGCGAATAATAAATACCAGGCGGCAGGCATCTATTCCACCGAATGGAACGCAGCGGCCAGAAGCGGCGGCGTGTACTTTGTCGTCTTGAAAGTGAATAACCGGCTAATGACCCGGAAAGTCTTTATTGCACGGTAAGAATATGGAAAACCGCAGTTGGCAAAGCGGGAGGATGCTGGGGAGGTGCGCGTTATATTATGCCTTGATCAGTTGAGGGGGGAACGTATGGACGCTCTATCCAGAATGATGAAGCCGGCAATATTGATGGGAACGATTATCGCCCTGCAGGTCGTCGCGCAGACCTATCAGTATCCATTCCAGAATCCCGGCCTGCCGAGAGAAACGCGGATCGCCGACCTGGTTTCACGGCTTACCCAGAGCGACTTGATAGCGTTGCTGAACAGTTCCGGCGTGACCAATACGCGACTCGGTTTCACCACCGCGGGGCAGGTCGAAGGATATCATGGCGCGCAACTGCCTTCATCGCCATCGACACAAATCTGTCAAGCCTACGGCATGGGAGAGACTTGGGATTCGTCAATAATCGCATCATTCATGACTGAGGAAGCCCTGGAGTTCCGCTACGTCGGGCAGCACGGCGGTTTCTCCGGACTAATCGTCCGCGCTCCCAATTGCGACCTCGGACGCGATCCGCGTTGGGGTCGAACCTATGAGTGCTTCGGCGAGGATCCGTTCCTTGTCGGCATGCTCACGCGGGCCGTCGCGAACGGTCTCCAGGGCAACGATACCAGTTATATCGATTGCGCCTGCCTCATGAAGCATTTCCTCGCCAACAGCTACGAGGATACCCGTATCTCCGGGAATAACACCTTCGATGCGCGGCTTCTCAGGGAATACTATTCGGCGACCTTCCGCATGGGCACCGAAGCGGGTGCGGAATGCATGATGGCCGCTTATAATTCCGTCAACGGGATACCCTGCGGGGTGCTGCCGATTTTAAAAGTCATGGCGAGGAACGAGTGGGGCATGAACGGCATTCAATGTACCGATGGCGGCGCCCTGGCGTTCCTTGTGACGGCACATCATTATTATCCCGACACTATCCACGCGGTTGCGGGCTGCATCAAGGCTGGAATCTCTGAATTTCTTGACGGGGAATATCCCGCCCCCGCAGACTCGGCGCTCAACAGGGGATTGATGACCATTCAGGATGTCGATACGGCGGTTGCCAACAATTTAAGACTGTTCTTCAGGCTGGGTCTTTTTGATCCATCATCAATGGTTCCCTATGCTAATGCAGGTTCGACGGCGCCCTGGACCCTGGATACCGCCAAGAATCTGTGCAAGCTGGTCACGGAGAAATCGATCGTTCTGCTCAAGAACAGTCAAAAGCTGCTGCCCCTTTCCGATTCCGCGATCAAATCGATAGCGGTCATCGGCACCAACGCCGATTCGGTGTGCATTGACTGGTACAGCGGCACCCCGCCATACAAGGTATCCGCCTATGCCGGCATCCAGAATCGGCTGGCGGGTACCGGCGTAACGGTAAATTACTCCGGCACCAATGCACTCGCCCCGGCGGTAACCGCCGCAAAGGCTTCCACCGTCGCCCTTGTCGTCGTCGGCAACAACCCGGATTGCGACGATGCCGCCTGGGGAGTCTGTCCCTCTCCCGACGAAGGGAAAGAACAGTGCGACCGTGACTCGATCACGCTCAAGCCGACCGACGACACCCTGATCAAGGCCGTCTATGCGGCGAACCCGAACACCATCGTATTACTCCTCTCAAGTTTCCCGTACGCGATCAACTGGGCGCAGGCGAACGTTCCGGCGATTCTTCACATGACCCACAACAGCGACGAGCTGGGCAATGCGCTGGCCGCCGTGCTTTTCGGCGACTACAATCCGGGCGGGAAGACCTCGCAGACCTGGGTCACTTCGGTAAAAGAGTTGCCGACAATGAGCGATTTCAATATTCGCGACGGACGTACCTATATGTATTATACGGGAACGCCGCTCTACCCCTTCGGGTACGGTCTCAGCTATACCACCTTCGAATATTCAAATCTGCAAACCAGCGCCGGGGTCATGGATGCCAAAAACGGAATAACCGTGAGCTGGCAAGTAACCAATACGGGATCCGTTGCCGGCGAAGAAATCGCCCAGATGTACGTGAAACATCTGAATTCCGCCGTCAGCCGTCCCATCAAAGAGCTCAGGGGTTTCCGGCGCGTTGCGATCGCTCCCGGCCAGACGCAGACCATCTCCCTGTCGCTGCCCGGATCATACCTTGCGTATTGGGATTCAACCGGAGCGAAATGGGATTCAACCGGAGGCACCTGGTACGTTGAGAACGATAATATCCAGATTCAGATCGGCGCATCTTCGGCGGACATAAGGCTGGACACGACCCTTCAGGTGATAAACGGCGGTCCTATCGGCGTGACCTCGGTACGGGAACCATCGCCCGTAAAAGCCGTTTTGAACAGCTCCCTCTCCGCTTTGTCTGACGTGGAAATCGTACGCGGACCGACTGCCGGTCTGCGGTTTCACCTTACTGTTGCCGCGAATATTGACCTGCGGATATACGGCATGGACGGCCGTTTGATCGCCAGCGTGAGCATGAAAAATCTTTCCGCAGGAACGCACATTGCTCCCTTGCCGCGCATTTCATTTTCTTCAGGCGTCTATTTTGTATCGGGCACGACCGGAGCGGGGCAGAAAACCGTGTTTAAATGCTTCGTTCGGTGACATCATTCAAGAGCCAATGAACAACCCCGAAGCAGAGCTTCGGGGTATCTAAATCAAAGTCAACCCATTTGAACACCTTACTTCCAAAAAAGCAAAGTCGAAGCAGAGCTTCGAGGAATTCGACCCAGAGATTAAATAACATTCCATTTTTCACAATTGCCCCAATAAAAAAGTATTGATTCAACTCGTCCCATAAACTACGTTGAATGATGGTGCGTCAGATTCAACAAATAATGGGATATTCCCAAAATTTATGACTCAAGTATCGCTATGATTTAATAATTGTGCAATTCATAAAAAAAATAACCCTGGAAAGAAAATAATTTATCATTTTATAGCTGCTTATAATTATATTGTTTAATATAGACACGTTCCTAACAATAGTTTAACAAGTGGACAATTACACTGCTTCCTAAAATGCATCTTTCGAGAGCGTGAGGTAGAGTGATAGGTGCAATTGTTTAGGTTAGCGCGTATCGTGAGAAAGAAGTTAAGGAGCTCTATACAAACCCACATTCAAGGAGGGGGTGTATTATGTTAAAAACCAATCTTTTCCAATCATGCATCCAAAGGATGCGCAGTTTTTCAAATTTTGCAGTGGTGGTGTTTACATGTCTGGCCTTTGTTTCCCTGAGTTTCGGGGCGACGGCGCTGACCTTTTCAGGCGTGCACGGCCAGCTCAGCGTTAAAGGGTCCCATATTGTCGATCAATATGGCACACCCATTCAGTTGCATGGAATGTCGATGTACGGCTGGACTTCGAATTGCGGATATGATTTTTATAATACCACCGCTATCAACAACCTTGCCGCGGCCCCGTGGCACTGCACCGCTATTCGAATGCCCTACCAGCCCGGCGGTTCCATTCCGATGAGTAACATTACCGCCGTCATTGAGGCGTGCATAAATAACGGCATATACGTCATTCTCGATTGGCATGATGGGAGTAGCCAGGCCAATGCCACCGAGGCATCGGCATACTTCACAACCATAGCCACTACGTATCATACCTATGTCAATATTCTGTATGAACCGTGGAACGAACCGAACGGTAACGGCGGTCCCTCCTGGCCCAACGTCATCAAACCATATATGGAGACGGTGGTAGGCGCAATACGTAAAATTGACCCTAACAATGTCTGTATCTGCGGCAACCCGCAATGGGACCAGATACCTTCAGATGCCGCCGCGGATCCCATTACCGATTACAAGAACTGTGCCTATACGATGCACTTTTACGCGGCGAGCCACTCCGTTGCCGGTTTTGGTCCCAGTATCACGACCTCGATGAATGACAGTTGCGCGATTTTTATTACCGAATACGGCACGTGCAGTTCAAGCGGAGGCGCCCCTATCGACCTCACGGAAACGGAAGCGTGGTATAATTTCCTTGACAAGAACAAAATCGGTTCTACCAACTGGGGGGTTGAGTGCGAGGACGAAGGCGGCGCCGCTTGCTTTACCCAGAGCGCCAGCTCTACCGGTCCGTGGGCCAGTTCCGTTATGACGTCAGAGGGTTTATTCGTGCAGAATTATATAGATACCTCTTACCACCTTTCCGCCGCTGGGGTTTTACCATCGGCCGAATCAAAGTTTCAGCAGCGCGCTAACAGCCCGAATATGAACGGGCTATTGACCGGGGCGGTAACAAAATCGGCCGCCGTTTACACCATTAACGGCGTGCGGTGTCCGGCTGGCAGCAAGTTGCCGAACGGTCTTTATATCGTTCGTGATCCGGCGGGAAACTCCGCCGTAACGGGTTTGATGATGAGATAGTTATCGGAAACGCAACGATAGCGGTTGAAAAATACGGTTATAGGGAATTAATGCTAAAATTCCCTATAGCCGTGAACAGCGATTAGTTTACGAGCTTCCAAATTTCCATTTACTTACTCTTAAACTCTTACTGGAGGACTAAGGAGGGGCAGTGTGTTAAAACTCAATCGTTTTCAATCGTGCATCCAAAGGATGCGTAGTTTTTCAAGTTTTGCGGTGGTGGTATTTACGTGTCTGGCCTTTGTTTCCCTGAGTTTCGGGCAGACCTTTTCTGCTGTGCACGGCAAGCTCAGCACTAAAGGCGGTCATTTTGTTGATAAAAATGGCCAAGACATTCAGTTGCATGGAATGGCGATGTACCCATGGACTGATGCGTGCGGATATGTTTTTTACAATCACGCTGCCATCAACAGCCTTGTCGCGTCGCCCTGGCATTGCACCGCTATTCGATTGCCATATCTGTCCTCCATCCCGGTGAGTGACATTGACACCGTCGTTCAGGCGTGCATCGATAACGGAATATACTGCATTGTCGATTGGCATTCGGGCGGTGTCGGCGATACCGCCGCCCCCCAGGCATTCTTTAAAACCTTGGCTACCGCGTATCATTCCTATGTCAATATTATGTATGAACCGTGGAACGAACCGAGCGGCGTAACCTGGGCTCAGATCAAACCCTATATGGAGTCGGTAATACATACGATACGCGCTATTGACACGGGCAATATCATCATCTGCGGCAACCCGAATTGGGACCAGGAACCTAACTTGGCCGCAGCGGACCCTATTACCGATGCCACGAACATCGCCTATTCGATGCACTTTTACGCGGCGAGCCACCCCGAAGCCAGTTTCGGTCCGGGTATCACGACCGCGATGAACGACGGGTGCGCGATTTTTATTACCGAATACGGCACGTGCAATGCAAGCGGAGGCTCCCCTATCAGCCTCACGGCAACGCAAACGTGGTATGATTTCCTCGATAAGAATAAAATCGGTTCCACCAACTGGGGGGTTGAGTGCCAGGATGAGGGCGGCGCCGCTTGCTTTACCCAGGCAGCCGGCTCTCTCGCGGGCGGTCCGTGGCCCAGTTCCGATATGACGTCAGAGGGTTTATTCGTGCAAAATTATATAGATACGTCGTACCACCTTACCACCGGGGTACTACCGTCGGACGAATCAAAATTTCAGCAGCGCGCTAACGGGCAAAAGATGAACGGGTTATTGACCGGGGCTGAAATAAAATCTGCCGCCGTTTACACCATTAACGGCGTGCGATGTCCGGCGGGCAGCAAGTTGCCGAATGGTCTCTATATCGTTCGTGATCCGGCGGGAAACAGCGCCGTAACGGGCCTGATGATGAGATAGTTATCGGAAAATCGAACCTCCGCGATACCAGTTGAAAAATAAGGTTATAGAGAATTATTGCTAAAATTCCCTATAGCCTTAAACGACGATTAGTTTGCGAGATTCCAAATTTCCATCTACTTACTCTTATACTCTTATAAAAACTATAGTGAGGGGAGAATTTGTATGGAAAAGCTTTTTCAGGGATCATACCGGTCTGTCCGTTGTTGCATCACACTAATGGTTTTAGCTGCGACGTGCTTATCAGCCGCCCCGACCATTACGCAGGTGACTCCGAACGCGACTTCGGTCGGGAAATACGCATTGCTGGAGCTCACGGTCTCCCTCACCGCCACCTACACCAACGCCTATGACCCGACCGAGGTCGCCTTGTCGGCGGTATTTACCGCGCCTTCGGGTAAAACATGGACAATCAATGGGTTTTATGACGGTTCGCTATGGAAGGTCCGGTTTGCCGCAAACGAGACCGGGACCTGGAACTATGTGGTGAAGCTGACGGACGCTACCGGCTCAACCCAGAGCGCTTCACAAAACTTCAGTTGTACCGCTTCCTCCGATCATGGATGGGTAAAGGTAGCTCCAAACAATCGATACCTTTGCTGTGATGATGGAACTTCGTTTTATGGAATCGGTATGGCGTATTGCTGGAGCGTTACCGAAGGAGGCCTCTCGGCGTTGGGGGCTGACAAATGCAATACCTGGGTTTATTGGAACGGCACCTACGACGGCTATAATCTGATCGAGTCCCCTTCATCGGGAATTGGAAAATACGATCAGGCTAAATGCGCTCGGATCGACGACTTGCTGAGCTGGTCCGAGGCGAGCGGAATGAAAATGATCCTGGTGCTCTGGCCGCACGACTATCTTTTGTCGCACGCGGATGGAAGCTGGACGGACAACTGGTCACTCAATGCATATCAATCCATCGTCAGTTGCGCGGATTTTTACAGTGACGCAACGTCATGGGCCTACCAGGCAAAGCAATACCAGTACGACATCGCCCGCTGGGGATACAGCACCGCGTTATTAAGCTGGCAATTGATCGATGAAATCAGCGGCACCGAAGGCTATATGGATGATGCGACCACGGCAAATGCCTGGGCGGCAAAAATTGCCACCTTTTTCCAAACAAACGATCCCTTCCACCATCCGACGGAATCCTCCCTTGGCGGTTACTGGACCCAGGGGGATGCCGCTAACACTATGACGAATACGGAAAATTACGGCGATGAATCGGCCACCGGCTGGGCCTCTCTGGCGCAGCAATTGTGGAACGGCTATGACAAGCCCGCCATGACGGGTGAAGCGGGAGGAGGAGATTGTAACACTACCAGCATCTTTTCCGCGATGGCCAACGGAGAGTGTATAAATCCCATGTTCTGGCAATACAATCAGGGGACGAACAGCTCCGCCGATCTGGCGATTTTCCCGGGCTTTGCAGCTTTCGTCAACAGCATAAATTTCGCCGGATTGACGAACTTGGCGCTGGCAAAGGTCACCGTAAGCGGCGCAACCGCTTATGGAGTATCGAGCGATCAAGATGTCTTCGGCTGGATAACGGGGACTGTTTCCGGCAAGACCTTGAGCATTACGGGGCTGGCAAACAACGGTTACAACTCCTTGGAATGGTGGGATTGCACGGCGGGAACGCACACAACCAGCGCGGTATCGGCGACCAACGGTACACTAACGGCGACCATTCCAACGACGTCCGAGGGTGACATCGCATTCCAACTCACATCGCCGACGGCGGTCATTGCTCGGAGTTTACCCGCAGCGGAAAACTATAAACCGCTTATCGTCTACCGACAAGGCGCTTTGCGACTGCTTGAACCGATTACCGGCGGCGGCGAAATAAAACTCATGAATATTCAGGGCCGCGTCATTGCGAGTTATAAGGTACCGGGTTCGAACATAACCGTCATTCCGGCTGGCCGTTTGGAATCAGGGATTTATTTTGCGAGTATCACTTCCGGCAAGGGACATTTCTGGCAGAAGTTGCAAGTGACCGATTAACGAGTTAGAAAAAAGAAAGCTTCAGGGGAAATTTCTCCCTCATCGTAACGAGGGGAATTTCCCCTGCAATTTTATAGTGAAACATCTGACAGAGGGAGGATTTGAATGGTAAAGCTTTTTCAGGGAACATGCCAAACTGTTCGTCGTTGTACCGCATTGATAGTTTTATCTGCGGTGTGCTTATCGGCCGCTCCGACCATCACGCAGGTGACTCCGAACGCCACGACGGTCGGGAAATATGCACTGCTGGAGCTCACGGTGTCCCTCACTGCCACCTACACCAACCCTTACGACCCGAGCCAAGTCGATCTGTCGGCGGTATTCACCGCGCCTTCGGGTAAAACGTGGGCGATAAATGGTTTTTATGATAGTACGCTATGGAAGATCCGATTCGCCGCAAACGAGATAGGAACGTGGAGCTATGTGGTGAAGCTGACCGACGCTACCGGCTCAACTCAGAGCGCTTCAAATAGCTTCAATTGTACCGCGTCCTCCGATCATGGATGGGTAAAGGTTGCACCGAACAATCGGTACCTTTGCTACGATGATGGAACGTCGTTTTACGGGGTGGGTATGGCGTTTACCTGGTACGAAACGGGCGAAACCGGCTATCCTTACCCCCAAGGTCTCGATACGTTGGCGGCCTACGGATGTAATACGTGGGTTTATTGGAACAGCGCCTACGACTATTACAATAACGTCTGGTTCAATCTGATCGAGTCCCCGGAATCGGGAATTGGAAGATACGACCAGGCAAAATGCGCTCACATCGACAGCCTGCTGAGCTGGTCAGAGGCGAGCGGAATGAAGATGATCCTGGTGCTCTGGCCGCACGATTTTATTTTGTCGACTGCGGACGGAAGCTGGACAAATCACTGGACGGAAAGTGCTTACGACTCTATCGTCAGTTGCAAGAATTTCTACAGTGATTCGACGTCATGGGCCTACCAGGCAAAGCAATACCGGTACGACATCGCCCGCTGGGGATACAGCACCGCGTTTTTAAGCTGGCAATTGATCGATGAAATCAATGGCACCGAAGCGTGGCTGATAGATAACGACACGATCACGCCAAATGCCTGGATGGTAAAAATTGCCAACTTTTTCCAGACAAACGATCCCTTCCACCATCCGACGGAATCCTCTGAAGCCAATTATTTATGGCCTACAGGGGATTCGGCGAACAGCATGACGAATACGGAAAATTACGGCGATGAATCGGCCACCGGCTGGGCCTCCCTCGCGCAGAAATTGTGGAACGGCTATGACAAACCCGCCATGACTGGAGAGGCAGGGACAAATGACATCGATACCGGTCTCTGGTCCGCGATGGCCAACGGGGAGTGTATGAATCCCATGTTCTGGCAATACAATCAGGATTATAACCTCCCCGCCGACTTAACGCATTTCTCCGGCTTTGCGGCTTTCGTCAACAGTATAAATTTCGCCGGATTAACGTCCTTGAAATTGGCGAATGTTACCGTCGCCGGCCAGACCGCCTATGGAATATCGAGTGATCAAGATGTCTTCGGCTGGATATCGGGAACTATTTCCGGCAAAACTTTGAGCATCACGGGGTTGACAAATAGCAATTACAACACCCTGGAATGGTGGGATTGCACGGCAGGAACGAACACAACCAGCACGGTTTCGGTAACCAACGGTTCGCTGACAGCGACCATTCCAACGACGACCGAGGGACAAATGGCATTCCAACTCAAATCGCCGACATCGGTCATCGCACGGGCTTCACCCGTAGCGGGAAATGATAAACCGATGATCGCCTACCGGCAGGGCGCCTTACGGCTGCGTGAACCGCTTGCCGGCGGGGGCGAAATAAAACTCATGACGCTTCAGGGCCGCGTCATTGCGAATTATAAAGTACCGGGTTCGAACATAACCGTCATTTCAACCGGCCGTTTGGAATCAGGGGTTTATTTTGCAAGTATCATCTCCGGCAAGGGGTACTTCTGGCAAAAGTTGCAAGTGACCGATTGACGGAGATAGAAAAAAAGAAGATGACAGGGAAGATTTCCTCCACAATCGTACCGAGAGGAAATCTCCCTTATCATTGTAACGGATGATTTGGATGGAAATGCTTCTTCTAAGTTCATGCCGGACTATTCGACGTTGCACCGCACTGATAGTTTTAGCTGCGGTGTGCCTATCGGCCGCTCCTGCCATTACACAGGTGACTCCGAACACCACGACGGTCGGGAAATATGCGCTGCTGGAGCTCACCGTGACCCTCACTGCCACCTACACCAACCCTTATGACCCGAGCGAGGTTGATCTTTCGGCGGTATTTACCGCGCCTTCGGGTAAAACATGGGCGATCAATGGGTTTTATGATAGTACGGTATGGAAGATCCGATTTGCCGCGAACGAGATCGGGACGTGGAGCTATGTGGTGAAGCTGACCGACCCTACCGGCTCAACTCAGAGCGCTTCAAATACTTTCAGTTGCACCGCTTCTTCCAACCATGGATGGGTAAAGGTAGCTCCGAACAATCGGTACCTTTGCTATGATGATGGAACATCGTTTTACGGGGTGGGCATGGCGTATTCGTGGGACGTTACCCCCCAAGGCCTCTCCACGTTGGGGTCCTACAAATGCAATACCTGGGTTTATTGGAACAGCGCCTACTACGACGAATACAATGGCGTCAGTTACAATCTGATCGAGTCCATGACATCGGGAATTGGAAAATACGACCAGATCAAATGCGCCCACATCGACACCCTGCTGAGCTGGTCGGAAGCGAGCGGAGTCAAGATGATTCTTGTGCTCTGGCCGCACGATTTTCTTTTGTCGGTTACGAATGGAAGCTGGCCGGTTCGATGGTTATATAATCCCTATCAATCAATCGTCAGTTGCGCAGATTTTTACAGTGATTCGACATCATGGGCCTACCAGGCAAAGCAATACCGGTACGACATCGCCCGCTGGGGATACAGCACCGCTTTTTTAAGCTGGCAATTGATCGATGAAATCAGCGGCACCGAAGCGTGGTTAGATGGTGACACGATCACGCCAAATGCCTGGGCGAAAAAAATTGCCAACTTTTTCCAGACAAACGATCCCTTCCACCATCCGACGGAATCATCCCAAGGTAATTACTGGCCGACCGGGGATTCGGCGAACACCATGACAAATACGGAAAATTACGGCGACGTATCGGTCACCGGCTGGGCCTCTCTCGCGCAGCAATTGTGGAACGGCTATGACAAGCCCGCCATGACGGGAGAAGCGGCGGAAGCAAGTTGCAATGATACCGGTTTGTGGTCCGCGATGGCCAACGGGGAGTGTATAAATCCCATGTTCTGGCAATTCAATTCGGGATTGAACAACGCCGGCAGCTTGGCGCCTTTTCCCGGCTTTGCAGCTTTCGTCAACAGTATAAACTTCGCTGGATTGACCACCTTGAAGATAGCGAATGTCTCCGTTACCGGCCAGATCGCTTACGGAATAACGAGCGATCAAGAAACCTTTGGCTGGATAAATGGGGCTGTTTCCGGCAAGACCCTGAGCGTCACGGGGTTGGCAAACAATAGTTATACCCTGCAATGGTGGGATTGCCTTGCAGGAACGAAACTTTCAACCAGTACGGTATCGGCGACCAACGGTTCGCTGACAGCGCTTATTCCTACGACAACAGCGACCGAAATGGGGTTCCAAATTTTAGCGCCTTCAGCGGTCATTGCACGGAGTTTACCCACGGCGAATAATTATAGGCCGATGATCGCCTACCGGCAAGGCGCCTTGCGGTTGCTTGAACCGCTTGCCGGCGGCGGCGAAGTAAAACTCATGACGCTTCAAGGCTGCGTCATTGCGAATTATAAAGTACCGGGTTCGAACATAACCGTCATTCCGGCTGGTCGTTTGGAATCAGGGATTTATGTCGCAAGCATCATTTCGGCCAAGGGGCATTTCTGGCAGAAGTTGCAAGTGACCGATTAATGGAGATAGAGAAAAGAAGGCCATCGAGAAATTTTCCACACCAATTTATAACGGAGAATATGTATGAATGAAATTGCACAGGGTTTATGCCGAATTGCTTGTCGCTGTACTGTCCTCATGGTGATAACTGCCTTCTGCTTATCCGCCGCTCCGAATATTTCTTCAGTCACCAAAAATTCCGACACGGTTGGGAAATATGCAAAACTTGAGCTCACGGTGAACCTCACCACGGTATATACAAATCCTTATGACCCGGATCAAATCGATTTATCCGCAACTTTTACCGCGCCATCGGGCGCGACATGGAAGATCAACGGGTTTTATGGGGTTGACGCCTCCAATAATTCGTCGTGGAAAATCAGGTTTGCCCCGGATGAAACAGGCGCCTGGAACTATACGGTTCAGGCAACCGATCCCACCGGAACAACCCCGGGCATTTCAGGAAGTTTCTTGTG
>Ga0181530_10004182_pt1 | contig 15510 bp, 11 predicted proteins | sample PEATcosm2014_Bin_42_FD_119769 | JGI IMG/M metagenome (GOLD analysis project Ga0181530, IMG submission 119769) | Peatland microbial communities from MTU Mesocosm Facility, Houghton, MI, USA - PEATcosm2014_Bin10_60_metaG | ecosystem: Environmental > Terrestrial > Soil > Wetlands > Peat | place... | reverse complement strand
GTAATTCCCCACTCCTTGACCATGATCTCGGTGCTCTGGCCCATCGACAATCCGGTACGCGGCTCTGCAATGCCCGGGAGTACGGGTCGCAGATGCCTCAAGCGCAATCCGAACCAAGGACCGACGCGTTCGCTCGCGGTCTTACCCCGATAGCTCTTGAGCAAAACCTGTTGAAAGAGCTTGGGAAAGACCACCGGAGGATCGCTGACCGTATCCACGCCTGCCGCAATGGCGCTATCGATCTGGCCGAGCGCAATCTTGTTGCCGAGAACGATCGCGGCCTCGAGGCTGGTCCCGCAGGCGCGTTGTAGATCGAGCCCGGGCGTCTCTGCGGCAAGGCCGCAGCCGAGCACCGATTCGCGCGTCAGATTCCATTGGCTCGAGTGCTTCATGACTGCGCCGGCCGCGACTTCGTCCAGGCGCTGGCCTTGCAGGCCGTAGCGGTCGACGACACCGCGCAGCGCCGCAATGAGCATTTCCTGGTTTCCAACCTCGGCATAGGCCCCGTTGCCGCGCGCGAATGGGATGCGTACGCCGCCGACTATGGCGACACGCCGCGCAGTTGCTCCGACCAACATACGTATACCTCCCCAAGTTTGGCAACGAGAATTCCCAGAGCCAGGATTATGAACCCAGCCGCCGGCTTATAATCGATCGATGATTCGTTTTTTGCATTCGGCATCGCTCGGATTCGTCATCTTGGTCCTGGCCGCGTGCGATGCGGCTCCCGCTCCGCCAGCCTCGCAATCGGTGAGTTCGATAGCGCCCCGCGAGCAACTGCTGCGCCTCGTGGAGCATTATTGGGACGAATATCTGCTGCTCAACCCTCAGATGCTGCCGGAGAGCGCCGACCGGCCCTACGACGGCTCCCGTGGATATGACATCTCCGCGCAATTTCTCGCAGATCCACTGGCGCTCGAGCGTCGCTATCTTGGAGCGGTGCTGGCGCTGCCGCGCCTGCGCCTGGACGCCGATTCACGATTGACCTACGACATCTTCAGGCAGGAGCGCGAGCTCGCCGTCGAAAGCTTCACGTACCCTGCCGAGCTGTTGCCGGTCAATCCCTTCAACTCCATGCCGCTGCTGTTCGCGCAGACCGGGACCGGAGAGGGCCGCTATGCGATCTTGAGCGCGGCGGATTACGAGCATTGGCGGGCTAGAACGGATGACTATGCGCAATGGACTCGTCAGGCCATTGCCAATATGCGAGACGGCATGCGCCGCGGTTACGCGCTGCCGCGCGTGCTCGTCGAGCAGATGCTGCCGACGTTGGCCGCTCTGGGCGCGGACACGCCCGCCAACGTGTTCTATCAGCCGCTGCGCACCATCCCCGCGACCCTCGCGGATGCGGAGCGCAACCGTCTCTCGGGCGCGATCACCGCCGGAGTCAGGGACAAAATACTGCCGTCGTACCGCGCGCTGCACGACTTCTTGCGCAACGAATACCTGCCCCGGGCGAGGAGCAGCGTTGGCCTCTCGGCACTGCCGCTCGGGGATTCTTGGTACGCCTATCTGATCAAGAGAGAAACCGGTAGCTCGCTGACGCCGGCTGAAATTCACAACCTGGGCGTGGCCGAGGTCGAACGCCTGCGCCAGCGATTGCAAACGGCGCTCGCCGAGACGGCGTTCGCCGGTAATGCACGAGGCTTCTTCGAGGCCATGGGCCGCGATCCACATGTGTCGTTCAAGACCCCCGACGATTTGCTGAGTTTCTACGACGAACTCAAGAATCAGGTCGCGCCGTCGCTCGCGGCGCTGTTTTCGCAAACGCCGCAATCCGATTTCACGATTCGTCGCGTCGAGACCTTTCGGGAGCCGACCGCGCCGGCCCTGTCCTATCAACGCGCAACGCCGAATGGAAAGATCGCCGCCATCCTGTACGTCAACGCCGCCGGGATATCGGCGCAGCCTATTACGGCCGCCGCCGCGGGCTTTCTTCGCGAGGCAGTGCCCGGACACCATACTCAACTTGCGATCCAACAGGAGCGCTCCGACCTGCCGAGATTTCGCCGATTCGGCGGCGATCCCGCGTTCGTCGAAGGCTGGGGTCTGTATGCCGCCTCGCTTGGCGAGGAGCTGGGACTGTACCGCGATCCCGAATCGAGAATTACGGCATTGGTCGGTCAGTTGGAATGCGCCGCTGGGTTGGTGATCGACACCGGCCTGCACTCTCAAGGCTGGACCCGCCAGCAGGCGATCGACTATCTGCATGCCGAGCTACCGGGCGGCGAGGCAGCCGCGCGCGACACGGTTGATCGCGTGCTCGCATTGCCCGGCGAGGCATTGGCTTGCACCCTGGGGGAGCGCAAAATGCAGAGCTTGCGCGCACGGGCTCTGCAAACTTTGGGCGCGCGCTTTGATATTCGCGCATTTCACGCGGAACTCCTCAAAGACGGCGCGATGCCGCTTGACATTCTGGAGTCCAAGATCACGCGTTGGCTGGACGATCTCCATTAAGGTGCGCCCGCCAATCGTATTTGCAGTGATGCTGCTCGCGCTCGGCGCGGCGAGCGGCGCGGACATCGCCCGCGCGGATGTCGACCAGGAATCCGAACAGCACGGCGATATCGACGTGCGGGTGGTACTGGACCGCGCGGCGCAAAGCGGCCGCGCGAGTGCAACCGTGAGAATCCATGCTCGCCGCGAAGTCGTTTGGCCGCTGATCAAGAGCTGCACCGAGGCGGTTAAAATGGTGCCGGGGCTGGTCGCGTGCGATGTGCTCGAGACGGCGCCCGACCAATCTTGGCAAATCATTCGGCATGTTCTCGACTATTCCTGGTATGTACCCAAATTGACCTATGAGTTTCGCGCGAGCTACGACAATTCGACGCGGATCTCGATCGAGCGGATATCGGGTGATTTGAGAGTGCTCAAGGGCTCATGGTATTTGCAGAGCGACGGCGACTACACCATCGCGCATTATGCGGTGGAATTGGCGCCCGGCTTTTGGGTACCGCATTGGATCGTCAGGGTGGCGTTGAGGCACGATTTGCCCAAAATGCTGCTTGCATTGCGCGGCCGCGCTGAATCAGTGCGGCAACAGGGATCATCCGATCACGGATCAGAGTGAGGAAGTGAGCATGATTTGCAGAACCATTCAAGCCATCTGTGTCATGTCGGCGCTTTGGATGTGGGGCTGCGAGCGCGAGCCGGAACCGCCGCCGCCAAGGTCCAAGGAGGTATTTCACCTGAACGGCTATGAGAAGGACTTCGGGTACTCCCAGGCGGTGCTGATCGACAAAACGCTGTATATATCCGGTTCGGTGGCGGTAGATGCGAACGGGCGTTTGGTCGCGCCGGGCGACATGGCGGGACAAATGCGCGCCGCTTACACCAACATACGACGCACGCTCGCTGCGCATAACGCCGACTTCCAAGAAATCGTCAAAGAGACGATCTACACGACGAATATGGATGAGCTGCTCAAAGCGTCGGATCTGCGTTTCGAGTACTACGATAAGGAACGCTTGCCGACGGCCTCGTGGGTACAGGTGCAGCGCCTCGTGGATCCGGGCTTCCTCGTTGAAATTGAAGTCGTTGCCGAGCTGCCGTGACCCAGGAGCCTGTCTGAGCATGCCGCGGTCGCGGCCACGTGGATACACAGGCAGGCTCCTCTAGTATCCTAGGCGTGGTGCGTAACGTGATCGACAAGAAATTCGAGCGCCGGCTGGCGGGTCTCATCAATTCCGGTGAACGGGCAGTATTGCGCGGCGGTCGCAAAGGCGTCGAGAAGGAGTCATTGCGCGTGTCACCCGCGGGCGATATCGCGCAGACGCGACACCCCGCCGCCTTGGGGGCGCCGCTCACGAACGAGCACATCACGACCGATTTTTCCGAGTCCCTGATCGAGTTGGTTACCCCACCTTTCCGCGAGACCTGGGAATTGGTGCAGTATCTGTGCGATATCCATCAGTTCGTTTATCGCCACTTGGACGATGAGCTGCTGTGGTCGACCAGCATGCCGTGCGCCCTCGCGGGCGACGACAGCATTCCGCTCGCGCAATTTGGCACCTCGAACGTCGGCAAGATGAAGACCATATACCGACACGGCCTGGGGATGCGCTACGGGCGCATCATGCAGGCGATTTCCGGCGTGCACTTCAATTACTCATTCTCATCTGACCTGTGGGAGGCGCTCGGGCACATCAATCAATCCAAACTGCCACGCCAGGACCTCGTTTCCGAACAGTACTTCGGGGTTCTCAGGAATTACCGGCGATTCGGTTGGTTGGTGTTGTACCTGTTCGGCACCTCGCCGGCGGTATCCAAGAGCTTTTTTGCGGGTCGTGAGATCAGCTTGCCGTCGCTCGACGACGATACCGTCTTTGAGCCCTACGGAACCTCGTTGCGCATGAGCGACATCGGCTATCGCAACAAGAATCAGGCGACGGTGAGCGTTTCGGTCAACGGATTGGACGAGTACGTGAGGGATCTTTCAAGCGCCATCAGTACGCCGTACCCTGCCTACGAAAAGATGGGAGTGAAGGTCGACGGCGAATATCTGCAGCTCAATGCCAACATATTGCAGATAGAAAACGAGTATTACAGTTTCATCCGGCCCAAACGCATCGCGAGATCCGGCGAGAGGCCGACCAAGGCGCTGCGCCGCGCCGGTGTGGAATACGTGGAAGTCCGCGCGCTCGACGTCAGCGCGTTCGATCCGGTGGGGGTCAACCAAAACAAACTGCGCTTTCTCGAGGCGTTTCTCGCCCTGTGCTTGCTGCGTGACAGCGATCCCATCAGTCGCGGTGAGCAGGAGGCGCTGGATGAAAACCATCTGCGAGTGGCGCGGCGCGGCCGAGAACCCGCACTCACGCTGAACCGTGAGGGACGCCAGTTTCCAATGGCCGAATGGGCGCGGGAACTGCTCGATTCGATGCAGGGCCTGTGCGAGATGTTGGATCACGGAGAGCCGGCGCGGCCCTATGGAGCTGCATTGGAGCAGCAGCGCGCCAAGATTGACGATGTCGAGCGAACTCCGTCCGCGCGCCTGCTCGCGGAAATGCGCCAAACCGGCGAGTCGTTTTTCCATCTCGCGCAGCGCATGTCGAAAATGCACAAGGACTACTTCTTGGATCTATATCCGCCCAACGCGCGCCGCTTGGCGGAGTTTTCTGCTGCGGCGCAAGAATCGCACGACGAGCAACGCCGCATCGAGGCCGCCGACAAGGCGGATTTCGATACCTATCTCCACCACTATCTAGCCGACTGACGCGGCGCCGGCGCCGCGCGGCGATGCTTAACATAATACCGAGACGCAACGCTCGATATTTATTCCGCAACGTGTGGTCCAATTGATGGAGTTCGCAGTCACAGGTGGGTAGGCTTCAGCACGATGATCACTGGCAATCGATTTCCCGGAGAGGATCTACCGGATCTTCCGCATGCGCGGCAACTGAAGGCGGGTTTCCCGTGGCTCACGTTCGATGCCGAACTCGAGCCGGAATTCAGGCAGACCGTCCTGGATGAAAATTTGCGCCATATACGCGTCAACTTGGTGTTGGCGATCACGATCATCGTCGCATTTTCTGCGATGGAGGCGACGGTGCTGGGCCGCGAATTGAATCGCATTCCCCGCTTGCTTCACATGCTGGTGATGATCCCCATCCTGTTGGTGTGCTTTGCCGGGAGTTTTTCAGCACGCCGGCACCGTATCTATCCGCCGCTGGCGCTGGCCTCCGTCGTCGTGGTGGGATTGAGCGTGGTCGCCATCCAGCTCATCGGCGCGCTCGGCGGCACCTCGATTTTGTTTCCCGGGTTGATATTGGCCGTCATTTACATCTATTTCATGGCCGGTTTGATCTTCTATCACGCGCTTGCTGCCAGCGTCATCGTGACATTCGCCTACCTGGCCGCGGCAACCGCGCTGCAATTGCCGGACCGCGAGTTCGGCTACGACGCGCTGTCGATCATGGCGGTCAATTTGTTTTGTGCCTCCGTGGTCTACATGCACGAGAAGACCAGCCGCATGCGCTTTCTCGAGGCCGCCCTATTGCGGGAAATGGTGGCTCGCGACGGTCTCACCGGCATTCAAAACCGCCGCATGTTCGATCAACACATACGACACGCGTGGCACCAAGCGGTCCGCGAGAAACAGCGGGTCGCGGTGCTGCTGGTCGATATCGATTGTTTCAAGAACTATAACGACCGCTACGGCCATCAGGCGGGCGACGAGTGTCTGCGCGCGGTGGCCATGTCCTTGAGCCAGTGCGCCCGCCGCCCCTTGGATTTCGTCGCCCGGTATGGCGGGGAAGAGTTTGCCGTGGTGCTCTACGAGGCAAGCCGCGAGTATGTGGCGGAAGTACTCACGCGCATTCAACGGTCCATCGCCGAATTGAATATTCCGCACGCCGCTTCGACGGTCGCCAGCCGATTGACCGTCAGTATCGGCGCGGCATTCGTTCTGCCCGGCGCGAATCGCTCGCATGACGGACTGATTCAACTCGCCGACGAGGCGTTGTACAGTGCGAAGGAAAAGGGCAGGAACCGCGTCGTCGTCATGGAAGCGGAATATCATACGCTGAAAACCGGGCGCTTCGAAAAGCGCAGCGGACAACGCACCGCCTGAACATCGAGAGTTGTGCCGGCCGCGCCACCCTCGCAGCGTCAACGACGGCGATAAATGTCGATTTGCGGCTCTTCGCCGGACCTTCTGCTGGCGCGGAACATTCCCTCGGAATTGAATTCCATGGCGATGTGGCCTCGCGGATCAATCGCGATGACTCCCCCTTCGCCGCGCAATGCGGGGAGTTCTTCCAGCACGACCTCACGCACGGCATCCGCGAGACTTCGGTGGCCGAAACGCATTCGCGCGCAAATGTCGTGAGCCACGGCGGCGCGAATGAAGACTTCTCCGTGTCCGGTGGCCGATACGGCGCACACTCGATCGTCGGCGTAGGTTCCCGCGCCGATGATCGGCGAATCGCCGATACGCTGGTAGCGCTTGCCGGTCATGCCGCCCGTGGAGGTAGCGGCCGCCAATCGGCCTCGGTGATCCAAAGCGACCGCGCCGACGGTACCCATATGCGATATGGTCGATGGCGAGACCTGCGGGTCACCGCTGCGGATGCGCTCGAGTTGCCGCCATCGTGTCGCGGTGTAGAAGTAGCTGCGGGGCACGAATTTGAAGCCGCGAGTCAAGGCAAATTCCTCCGCGCCGCAACCGCTGAGCAGCACGTATTCCGAATGCTCCATCACCGCGCGCGCGAGTTCGACCGGGTTCCTAATATGAGTCACACCGCAAACCGCGCCGGCCTTGCGTGTCGTGCCGTCCATGATGGACGCATCCAGTTCGTTATGGCCATCGAAAGTGAACACGGCACCATGCCCGGCATTGAACAGCGGATTGTCCTCGAGTCGCACGACGGCGTGCGTCACTGCATCGAGACTGGTGCCGCCGCCGTCGAGAACGGCATAGCCGGCCGCGAGCGCTGCGGCGAGTCCTGCGCGATACAGCTGCTCGAGATCGACACTCATGTCACTGCGCGGCAGGGTACCTGCGCCGCCGTGAATCGCTAGCCCGAACATTTTACCGTTTTGATCCCCTGGTCGGTGACCTTCCGCAAGGCTATCATCATTCGCGCATGAATCCATTCCCGAAGACGGGCACGATCCAAAGTCTCCTCATTGCAAATCGCGGCGAAATTGCCATTCGCGTAATGCGAGCTGCGACCGAGCTCGGCATTCGCACGGTTGCAATCCACTCTCAGGAAGACCGTTTCTCGCTGCACCGGACCAAAGCGGATGAAAGCTATCTCGTCGGCGACGGCAAGGGACCGGTCGACGCGTATCTCGACATCGCCGACGTCATCCGCATTGCATCCGAGGCGCACGTCGATGCCATCCACCCCGGCTACGGGTTTCTGTCCGAAAGCCCCGAATTCGCGGATGCCTGCGCCGCGGCGCAGATCGCATTCGTAGGCCCATTGCCCGACACCATGCGCAGGCTCGGCAACAAGATCGAAGCGCGCAATCTTGCGGCGAGCGCAGGAGTGCCGGTGATGCCGGCCACGCCGCCGCTGCCGGCCGACGAAGCCCAGGTTCTCGCGATGGCCCATGCCGTCGGATTTCCGGTCATGCTGAAAGCAAGTTGGGGCGGAGGCGGCCGCGGCATGCGCATCGTCGAAGACGACCGCGAACTCATTGCGACGGTGGCGGCCGCCAGGCGCGAAGCAAAGGCGGCGTTCGGCAAGGACGAGGTTTATCTCGAGAAGCTCATCCGGCGCGCGCGGCACGTGGAAGTGCAGATCTTGGGCGACTCGCACGGTAATCTCGTGCACCTTTACGAACGCGATTGCACCGTGCAACGGCGCAATCAGAAGGTGGTGGAACGTGCACCGGCGGCGTTTCTCACCGAGGATGAAAGAAGGGAGCTTTGCGAGGCGGCTCTCAAGATCGGGCGCGCGGTCCATTATCGCGGGGCCGGAACCGTCGAGTTCCTGCAGGATGCCGACACCGGGAAATTCTATTTCATCGAGGTCAACCCGCGCATCCAGGTCGAGCATACCGTCACGGAGTGTGTGACCGGGATCGACTTGGTGAAGGCGCAGATTCGGATTGCCGGCGGTGCGCGCATCGGCACGGCGCAGAGTGGCGTGCCGCGGCAAGAGGATATCCGCGTCAACGCGCATGCCCTGCAGTGCCGGGTCACGACTGAAGATCCGGAAAACAACTTCGTGCCCGATTACGGCCGGGTCACCGCTTATCGCAGCCCCGCCGGCTTCGGTATCCGGCTCGACGCGGGCACCGCTTACGCGGGCGCCATCATCACCCGTTTCTACGACTCCCTGCTGGTGAAGGTCACCGCCTGGTCGCCGACGCCCGAAGAGACGATCGCGCGCATGCATCGCGCGCTCTGGGAATTCCGTATTCGCGGTGTGGTGACCAATCTGCGTTTTCTCGATCAACTGATCATGCATCCGCGCTTTGCGTCGGCGGATTACACCACCAAATTCATCGATCAAACCCCGGAACTGTTTGTCATACCGCGCAAGCGCGATCGGGCGACGCGGCTGTTGACATTCATCGGGGACGTGATCGTCAACGGTAATCCCGAGGTCAAGGGGCGGGAGCGTAAGCCGAAAATGCCCGTATTCCCCCGGGTTCCGCGTGTGCCCTTGGCGGCGCCGGCGCCCGGCACGAAACAGAAGCTCGAGGAACTCGGGCCCGACCGCTTCGCCGACTGGATGTTGCGAGAAAAGCGCGTGTTGCTCACGGACACCAGCATGCGGGACGCACACCAATCCCTGCTGGCGACGCGCTTGAGAACTCACGATATGGCGTTGATTGCGCCCTACTACGCGAGCCTTTTGCCGCAATTATTTTCGGTGGAATGCTGGGGCGGAGCAACCTTCGACGTCGCGATGAGGTTTCTCAAGGAAGACCCGTGGGCGCGGCTTGCGAGCTTTCGCGAGGCGATGCCCAATCTGCTGCTGCAAATGTTGCTGCGCTCCGCGAATGCGGTCGGATACACCAACTATCCGGATAACGTGGTGCGGCACTTCGTCGCCCGGGCAAGCGAGGGCGGAATCGACGTGTTTCGAATTTTCGATTGCCTGAATTGGGTCGACAACATGAAGGTGGCGATCGAAGCCGTCAGAGCCAACAATCGGCTCTGCGAGGCGGCCATTTGCTACACAGGTAATTTATCGAATCCGCGGGAAACGAAGTACGACATCAAGTACTACGTCAAGATTGCGAAGGAACTGAAGGCCATGGGCGCGCACGTGATCGCCATCAAGGACATGGCGGGTCTGTGTCAGCCGCATGCGGCTACTGCGCTGGTCGGAGCACTGAAGGACGAAGTGGGCCTGGCGATACATTTCCATACGCACGACACCAGCGGCATTGGCGCAGCGAGCGTGCTCGCCGCCGTCGAGGCCGGCGCAGACGCGGTCGATGGCGCCGTCGACGCCCTCTCGGGCCTCACCTCGCAGCCCAATTTGGGATCAATCGTCGAAGCTCTGCGATTCGGGCCGCGCGACTCGCTGCTGGACGCGGATCGGCTGCGCGCGATCTCGACGTATTGGGAACAGGTTCGTCACGGCTATGTGGCGTTCGAAAGCGACATCCGTGCGGGCGATTCCGAAGTCTATGTGCATGGCATACCGGGTGGTCAGTACACGAATTTGCGTGAACAGGCGCGCTCCCTCGGTCTAGATGATCATCGCTGGCCGGAAGTGGCGCTTGCCTACTCGCAAGTCAACGAGATGTTCGGCGATATCATCAAGGTTACACCGACGTCCAAGGTGGTCGGCGACATGGCCATCATGATGGTCACCAGTGGGCTCACTCGGGAGGCGGTGCTCGACCCCACGGTTGAAATTGCATATCCCGAATCCGTGGTGCAATTGTTCCGCGGCGAACTGGGCCAGCCTCCCGGCGGCTTCCCTGCGGCGTTGCAGAAAAAAGTGCTGGGCGGCAGAGCGCCGCTCACCGTGCGTCCGGGCGAATTGCTGCCGCCCGTGGATCTGCAAGCGGAACGCGCAACGGCGGAGTCCAAGATCGGCCGGCGAATCACGGAGTTCGAACTCGCCTCCCATCTGATGTATCCGAAGGTATTCGCGGAGTACGCGGCCGAACGCGCGGCATTCGGCGACGTGAGCACCCTGCCGACGGCGGTGTTCTTCTACGGCATGCATTCGGGTCAGGAAATCAACATCGACCTGGAGCGCGGCAAGACTTTGATCGTCAGGTACGTCACCACCAGCGATGCGCACGAGGACGGAACGCGCACGGTGTTCTTCGAGTTGAATGGTCAGCCGCGCCCCATTCGCGTGCAGGACCGCAGCCAAATCGCCAAACGGCCGCCGCAGCGAAAAGTAGAAGCAGGTAATCCGAAGCATGTCGGCGCGCCCATGCCGGGGACGATCGGCACGGTCCCGGTGCACGGCGGCCAGCACCTGGTTCGCGGCGACGTGCTGTTGACGCTGGAGGCGATGAAGATGGAGACCACGGTTCGCGCGGAGCAGGACGCCGTCATCAAGGAGGTTTTGGTCACCCCCGGCTTGCAGGTCGACGCCAAGGATTTGCTGATCGTGTTCGAATAGTCTTGGTCAAATCGCCTCTTTCAGCGCGATTTGCGGGTCAGCCAACTTACTCAGATCCGGACGGGCGCGCTCGGCGATGAGCTTGCGCGCCGCCATGTAGTCCTTCGAATGATTGATCGCTTCCACGGCAAGCAATTCGCCGCCTTTGAGATAACAAACGCTGAAACTGCGTGTGGCCGGATCGCCGCGCAGCACTTGCCGATCGAAGCCCTGGGACAACCCCACGATGAGCAATTTATGGTCGAATTGATCCGACCAAAACCACGGTACGCGGTCGTGCACCACCGCTCGGTCGAGGATATTGAGGGCCGCCGCTTTCGCCTGTTCGAACGCATTGTCGACCGACTCGAGACGTACACGCATGCCGTACCGCGGCGAGGGGTGATTGGTGCAGTCGCCGGCGGCATAAATCGCGGCATCGCTGGTGCGGCAGTATTGATCGACCACGATGCCATTGTCGCATTCCAGCCCCGCATCGCTGGCCAGCCGGGTGTTTGCCACGGCGCCGACGCCGACCACCAGCAAGTCCGCACCGTAGGTGCTGCCGTCGGCGCAAACGACGCGCTCGACGCGTCCCGCTCCCTCGAGTCGCACCACGCGAGCATCGCAAAGGATCTTGACGCCATGCGCGCGGTGTTCCTGCGCGAAAAATTCCGAGACGCAGGGTGCCACGACGCGGTTCATCACCCGGTCCGCCATTTCGAGGACGGTGACCGTGCAACCCAGCTTGCGGGCCGTGGCCGCAGTCTCGAGACCGATGTACCCGCCGCCGATGATGACCGCCCGTGCGCCCGGCTTCAGGCCTTCCCGAATCCTTGCGACATCCGCGATGTCGCGCAACGTGTGCACCCCGGACAAGTCCGCTCCCGGACAGGTCAACTGACGCGACCGGGCGCCGATGCACAGCAACAGCCGGTCATAGGCGATCTCCTCGCCGCCCTCGAGCGCCACCCGGCGCGCGGCCGGATCGACTCGGATTACCCGCAGCCCTAACTTGAGCTCGATGCGGTGCTCGTCGTAAAAGGACCGATGGCGAAACAGCAAGCGGTCCTCTGCCAGTTCGCCCGCGAGGTATTTTTTCGATAGCGGGGGCCGCTGATAGGGTAACTGCGGCTCGTCGCCGATCAATACGAGACGACCCCCAAAACCCTCGCGGCGCAAAGTATCCACGGCTTGAGCGCCCGCCTGCCCGCCGCCGATGATGAGAATGGTCGAGATCATGGGTTTCCTTAGTGCAGGCCGGGGGACGCCCTACGCCCAAGCTTAGGCCAAAAGCTACCCTGCGGGGTCCAAAAGCGCAGATGGGCGTGCCGGTTGCGTAGAATAGTAATAGGATTGTCTCGGCGGCCCAACGCGGAGCGGAGTCTCGAATGAAATTGATTACTGCCATTATCAAACCCTTCAAGCTGGACGATGTTCGTGCGGCGCTGTCGGAAATTGGGGTGTCGGGCATGACCGTAACCGAGGTCAAGGGCTTCGGGCGCCAGCGCGGCCACACCGAGTTGTATCGTGGGGCGGAATACGTCGTCGACTTCGTCCCGAAGACGCGTATCGAAGTTGCCGTAAAGAACGAGCTCGTGGATCAGGTCATGGAGGCGATCGTGGGCGCCTCGAAAACCGGCAAGGTCGGTGACGGCAAGATATTTGTCACCGATATCCTTCGGGTGCTGCGCATCCGCACGGGCGAGACCGACAACGCCGCCCTGTAGTAGATCGAATCCACCGACCCGGAGAGGCTTGATCGCATCGTGCGCGACAGTGCGTGATGGCGATGTCCGTCGTTTGCGACGGCATTTTGTCCACCACGGTGCACGATATGCAGGTAGCCTGTTGCCCCCATGAAGTTTTCGGACAGCGGCCCATGGCTTGCGGTGACCATGCTCAGCGCCGCCCTCGCCTCGCCCGGGCTGGCGGCGAAGCTCACGGACATGGAACACACCCAAATCGAGGAGCCGCGCCCGGCCGGTCTGCCGAGCGACGCAGTGATGGAGGCCGCGGGCGCGGTCATCGGCACCATCGACATCGACATTCGCAATATATTCGACAAGGACGACCCGCGCGAAAACACCGGCCTGTACCGGCTCGCCGATCACTTGCACCTTAGAACCAAGCCCTTAGCGATCCGGGCGCAGCTGCTGTTCAAGAGCGGCGACCGCTATCGCGCTCAAAAGCTGGCCGAGACCGAGCGCAATTTGCGCTTGCTCAACTATGTCTATGACGCACACATCGTTCCCGTGCGCTTCGCCGACGGTAAAGTCGACATCAAGGTCATTACCAAGGATGTTTGGACCTTGAGCCCCGGTCTCTCTTTCGGGCGTGCCGGCGGCACCAACGCCACGAGTTACAACCTGCAGGATAGCAATTTCTTGGGGTGGGGGAAGAACGTGCAGCTGTCGCACAGCGTCAGCGTCGACCGCACCAGCGACACGGTGGCTTATACGGATCCCAACGTGTTCGGCTCGCGATGGACCGCGGCCCTGGCGTATGTCGATTCCAGCGACGGCGACCAGCGCTCCGTGCAGATCGCGCAGCCCTTTTATTCGCTCGACACGCGTTGGGCCGCCAAAATCTCGGCGGTCAGCTTCGATCGCACCGTGTCGCGTTACAACTTGGGCAATATCGTCGATCAATTCAACGACAATGAAACGAGCTACCAATTGAGCGGCGGCATCTCCAGCGGCTTGATCGACGGGTGGAGCAAGCGACTGCTCTTCGGCATGTATTACGACAAAAACCTATTCATTCCCACCCCGGTCACATCCTTGCCGGCCAAGCAATTGCCGCCCGCCCGAACCCTGTCATACCCATTCGTCGGATTCGACGTGCTGGAGGACAATTACAAAAAGTTCGGCGATGAGAACGAAATCGGCAGAACCGAGGATTTGTACTTCGGCACGGAAGTCACCGGTCAAGTGGGTTGGTCCAACGGGGCGTTTGGCGCGGATCGCAATGCGCTGATGCTGGCCGCCACCGTCGTGTCGGGATTTGAATTACCCGACGAGCAACAGTTGTTTCTAACCGGCGATTTCTCGTCGCGCATCGAGGACGGCCGAGCGCGCAATTTGATCACCGATGGGGGCGCCAAATACTACTGGCGCTGGCGTCCGGATTGGCTGCTCTACGCGGCGCTCTCGGCAACCGTCACGGACTCGCTGGATCCCGACATGCAGCTCCTCCTGGGGGGAGACAACGGACTGCGCGGCTACCCGTTGCGCTACGAGTCCGGCACGTCGCGGGGCCTCTTGACCGTGGAGCAGCGGGTGTTTACCGATTGGTATCCGTTTCGTCTGGCGCGCGTCGGCGCCGCGGTTTTCGCCGATGTGGGCAGAACGTGGGGCAGCGGCGTCATCGGCAACAGCGACCCGGGTCTGCTGAGCGATGTGGGATTTGGATTGCGCCTGGGCAACACGCGCAGCGGCCTCGGCAACGTGGTGCACATTGATTTGGCCTTTCCGCTCAACAGCATCTCCGGCATCAATAAATTTCAGTTTCTCGTGCAGACGTTTCAGAGCTTTTAGGAGCCTGTCTGAGTATTCCCCGCGGCCTTACCCAAGGCAGATTTCGCTTCAGCCGAGGCGGACAGGCTCCTAGGCCCGGGCGGCCTTGCGTCGGCGCCACAGCATGAGAAATCCGATGCAAACCGCGAAATTGAGCACCCACCAGCCGAGTTGGCGTGCGCTATTTTTGTCCTCGGGTTTGTCCGGCGCATCGGCGGCTTGCAAAGTCCCGTTGAGATCCTCGCGCGCGCCGCCGCGGGTCACTTGAAATTGCACCGCGGCCGCTCCCGGCAAGCTCAACTCCGGCGTCTGCAGCGAGTAGCTGCCGTCGGTTTCGGCGACAGTGGAATGCGTGATTCCTCTGAGTACGACGGTCACCACGGCGTCGCGAACCGGCGCATTGTCGGTGATGCGGCTCAAGTGAATCGTCATGCGCTCGCCACGCACCGTCCCGACCGCCAAGAGCTCGGCAGAACGCGCTGCAATTCGCGCGGATGGGGCGGGCTCGGGCGGAGCGGCCGGCGCCGCCATCGAGCCGAGCACGGCGAGCGCGCCGGCCGCGCAAATTGCGACGCCGTGCCTCAAAGCAACCAACCGGAAATCCCCATGGAGATTCCGGCGGCTGCGGCGAGCACGCCGAAGATGGGAAAGAATCCTTTGCGCGCCAAGAAGTACAAGGAACACAACACCAGACCGAGTTCCAGCAAGCCCTCGCCGATGTCGAAGCGCAACGCGCGGCGCTCTTCGGTCTTGGTTTCGTCCTCTTTCGCGTGCGCCTCATCCATGAGTCCCTTGGCGTCGGCGTTCTCCTTGTCGCGCGCTGCCTCGAGCTTCTGCGCGCTTGCCGCCGCTTTCGCGGGGTCGGGTGCCAGGGTCTGCAGCAACGTCAACGCCGCGTCGGCGGTATTGGCGCGAATCTTCTTCGCTTGGTAAAAGGCCCATGCGTCGTTCGACTCGGTGCGGTG
>Ga0181530_10004178_pt1 | contig 15513 bp, 10 predicted proteins | sample PEATcosm2014_Bin_42_FD_119769 | JGI IMG/M metagenome (GOLD analysis project Ga0181530, IMG submission 119769) | Peatland microbial communities from MTU Mesocosm Facility, Houghton, MI, USA - PEATcosm2014_Bin10_60_metaG | ecosystem: Environmental > Terrestrial > Soil > Wetlands > Peat | place... | reverse complement strand
GTTGCGCCCCTGCCCCTGCAATTGCATCTCGGCCATCCGGAACGCTCCTACGAAATGTATCTGACGCCCCACCGCACCTCGGCCATGGCCATGTTCGGATTCGTCTACCTCTGGTATCTGATGGCCGTTCTGGTCTTCGAAATCTGGCTCGACTATCGCCGCGACATCGTGCTGCTCTCCCAATCCACCACCGGCTGGAAGCGTCTGCTCTACCGGGTGATGACCCTGGGCTCCAGCAACATCAGCGAGCGCGCGCTGGCGATTGACGAACGCGTCGGCTGGCTGATCACGCTGATCGGCATCCCTTCCGCCTTTCTGCTGCACGGATACGTCGGCTTCATTTTCGGCTCGATCAAAGCGAACCCGTGGTGGTCCACGCCCCTCATGCCCGTGGTGTTTATCTTCTCGGCCATGGTGTCTGGCATCGCCGCCGTCATGCTCATCTACATGTTCATGAAGTGGTCGCGCAAAGAGACGATCGACATGCGCTGCGTCGACACCGTGGCCAGCTACTTGTTCTACATCTTCATCATCGATTTCAGCCTCGAGATGCTCGACCTTATCCACCGCATTTACGAGGCTGATGAATCCTTTCGCAGCCTGGATTTCATGGTCCACACCAAGCTCTACATGTCCCACATCGTGGTCCAGATTATGCTGGGAACCATTACCCCGATTTTGCTCCTCGCCTTAACTCAGGTGGTGAAGCTCGGCGAAATGGCCCGCAAGCGCATCTACACGCTCGCCGGATGCCTCACGCTGATCGGCATTTTTGCCATGCGTTGGAATGTCGTAATCGGGGGCCAGCTATTTTCTAAAAGCTTCCTCGGATATACGACCTACAAGATGGGCCTGATTACTCGCGAAGGGCTGCTCGTGGCCACCGCGCTGACCATTCTGCCTCTGGTCATTCTCTGGGCGCTGGTGAAACTCCTGCCTCCCTGGCCGGAAAAGAATGACGCGCTGAGCCAGTCAACTTAACATCTGTCATCCGAAGCCTGGCCGCAGCCGATGAGGGACGACCTGCTCTGTCGCGTAGCGTCTGAACGCCACCGCTTAGCTGTGATAGCCAAGACTTGACCTCGCACGCCAAGCTGTCCGATGGGGCCGCTACCATCAGCCCGTAGCAGGAGTTTTCGGCGCAACGAAGAGGCGAGCAAGCGGCGCAAACTTGTGGTGAGGCTGGGTTACGGTAGTTGTCCTGAGCGGGCAGCTATCTCTCCAGCGAACCGCGGATCGTTCTTTGCCAACCAAGCGCGTGACTTCTTAAAATACGCGCGAATATTCGTGGATAAGTGGTCCACCCATTCAGCTTTATGTTCGCCGCGTTCGGCAGCGAACCTCGCCAGCGCATAGCCATAGACTTCCTCTGGAAGGTAGCCAAGCCGCTGCATCGACCATCCTTGGCGTGTGTCTTCTTGGTACTGCCTAAATCGCCCTGCGGAGTTGGCCGTGAAGATACCTAGGCCCAAGAATACCGTCAGCAGATCTGTGATTGGCTCGTGGTCCGGTGTCTTGGAGTCTAGAAGCCGTCCGCCAAGAAGGATGACATGGCCGAGTTCGTGCGCGACAGTTGCCACAAGCGAAAGCGGGTCTTTGAGCTGCGTGCTCCTTATTGCGACTACCATGTTTTCGTCTTCGCTTCCCTCTTCGGAGTCGCTGTCGTCTTTCTTATGGTGCACATACACCCCAGCGCAGCGCTTTGCGCCATCGCCACGCCAATACGGAAGAATCTTGCGTAGCTCTTCAGTCTCGTCAGGGAACACTTCAAGATCGACGCTGCTGCGCTTCACCCGCATGTAGGCGCACACGCGGCGGAAAATCATTTCTGCGGCGGCTGGGGTTCCGTCGTAGGGGTCGGGGAAGTCCTCAGCGGTCGGCAAAATAACCCTTGCCTCTAGCATGCGCCGACGCCCAACCAGCTTCTCCAAGCGCCGGAAGCCTTCGTCCACCCATCGATGGTCTTCGTCGGTAACCGGCAATTTTGCAGAAAAGCCTAGCATTGGAGGCGCAGTACGACGGCCCCAATTATAGTTGACGTCACATCGCGATATCACTCAAAATCCCGCGATGGATACCGGCCTGTGCTTGGTACCTGAAGCCTTGCCAGCCCTGTCCGCAAGGCCGAGTTTCAACTGTTGCAGCTCAGCACCGGAAGCCGCCCGTGTGCTCCTCGGCGCCTGCCCGGACCTAAGCCGAACGGCCCAATGTGGTAAAAGTTTGTGCTCGTCACCGCGCCGCCCTCAGCCGTACGTCGGACTGCACTCTCGCTGAAATCGTCATAAGATGCGTTTCCCCTGACCGCCTTCCCCGGATTTCCCAATCCCAGCCCTTATGTAGTAGTGTGTCTGATTGGAGCCTTGCCGCCGTCTCGGCATCCCCGCTGTCCTGATTGTTCGTAAGGCAACGCGCGATCTGCCGGCAAATTGCGCGGCGGCAATTCACAATTCGAGGTAACCATGTCAACTCGCATTCTCTGTGTCTTTTCCTTGCTGCTGATCGCTGTGCTCGGCTCGCCCCAAACCAGCCCGTCGGCCTCCGCCCTCCCCAAAGAAATCCCCAGCTTCGACCTCACCGCCATCGACAAGTCCATCGATCCCTGCGTGGACTTCTACCAATACTCCTGCGGCAACTGGATGAAGAACAATCCCATCCCTGCCGACAAGTCGCGATGGGGACGATTCGACGAGCTTCAAGAGCGCAATTTTTACCTTTTGCGCGACATCTTGACTGAGGCGCAGGCTCCCGGCAAGCACACGCCCGTCGAAACCATGGTGGGCGCTTACTACGCCTCCTGCATGGACGAACCCACGATCGAAAAAAAGGGGACCGCTCCGCTGACGCCGGAACTGGAACGCATTGTCGCCATCAAGACGAAACAGGACCTCATTCGAGAGATTGCAGCCATGCACCGCAATGGCACGTCGGCTTTGTTTGGCTTCTATCCTCAGCCCGACATGCACGATTCGACCAGGACCGTCGCGAACATCGATCAGGGTGGAATCACCCTGCCCGATCGCGACTACTACCTGAAAGACGATCCCAAGTCGGTCGAGACGCGCCAGAAGTATCTCGAGCACGTGCAGAAAATGTTCGCTCTGGCCGGGGACAATCCGGAAATGGCGGCCGCCGAGGCCAAGGCCGTTTTAGACGTCGAGACCGGCTTGGCCAAGGCCGCAATGGACCGCACGGTGCGCCGCGACCCCAAAACCCGCGACCATAAAATGACCGTCGCCGAAATCGCTGCCGCCGCCCCCAATTTCGACCTTACCTCCTACTTCGCCGATAGTGGCGCGCCCCAGTTCACTTCCCTCAACGTGGGCAACCCCGATTTCTTCAAGCAGGTCAACGACCAGCTCAACACCGTGTCGCTCGACGACTGGAAGATATACCTCGCCTGGAAGGCGATCAACGAGTATGCCCCGCTTATGGGCAAAGCTTTCGTCGAAGAGGATTTCCTGTTCAACGGTAAATTCATGTCGGGCCAGCAGGAAATGGAGCCGCGCTGGAAGCGCTGCGTGAAGTCCACCGACGCCAGCCTGGGCATGGCCCTGGGCCAGCTCTATGTTGATCGCACCTTCGGCCCCGAAGGCAAAGAGCGCACCTTGAAAATGGTGCGGGCCATCGAAGACGCCATGCATCGCGACCTCGACCAGTTGACCTGGATGTCGGATACCACCAAGCAAAAGGCCTATGAAAAGCTCAGCACCATCGTCAACAACATCGGCTATCCCGACAAGTGGCGCGATTACAGCAGTGTCACGATCCAGTCCGGCGACTACGCCGGCAATGCGGTGCGCGCCCGCGCGTTCGAGGTGCAGCGCCAGTTGAAAAAGATCGAAAAGCCCACCGACCGCAAGGATTGGGGCATGACTCCGCCCACGGTCAATGCCTACTACCGCCCTCCCATGAACGACATCAACTTTCCCGCCGGCATTTTGCAGCCGCCGTTTTACGGCAAGCTGATGGATGACGCCGTGAACTATGGCGCCATCGGCGTGGTCATCGGACACGAACTCACCCACGGCTTCGACGATCAGGGCCGCAAGTACGATGCGCAAGGCAACTTCCGCGACTGGTGGACGGCGGACGACGCCAAGGCATTTGAAGAACGCGCCGATTGCACCGCCAAAGAGTATTCGAGCTTCGTCTCGGTGAAGGGCGACAAGGGCGATGGCACCGACGACGTTAAGCTCAATGGCAAGTTGACGCTCGGCGAGAATACCGCCGACAACGGAGGCCTGAAACTGGCCTACATGGCGCTGACCAACATCATCGGCAACACGCCGGTAAAACCGATCGATGGATACACTCCGGCGCAGCGCTACTTTCTGGCCTATGGTCAGATCTGGTGCCAGAACGTGACCGATCAGCAAGCTCGTAAGCTCGTGCTGATCGATCCGCATTCTCCCGGACGCTGGCGCGTGAATGGCGCGGTCCAAAACTCAGCCGCCTTCCAACAGGCCTTTGGCTGCAAGGCCGGACAGCCCATGGTTTCCCAGAACGCTTGCCGCGTATGGTGAGAAACTGCGCTCGATTTTGGGTGGCGCAGCGCTCCAGCGCTGCGGTAAGTGTTTTATTTTGAACTCGGCTTTAGCCGCTGAGGGATGTCCCTTATTTATGATCGCGGTCACGGTTTCGTTTTTGTGAAAAATGCAATATCGTAAACGACGGAGGGCAATACTTATGAAGGGCAACGCAAAGGTGATCGAGCAACTGAACCTGGCTTTATGCTCGGAGTTGACGGCCATCGTGCAATACATGACGCAGTCCGAGATGTGCCAGGGCTGGGGTTACAAGCGCCTGGGCGAGCAGACCAAGGTGCGCGCCATCGAAGAAATGCGACACGCCGAGGGCCTGATCGAGCGCATTATTTTTCTCGACAGCATCCCCAAGATCGAGGTTGGGTTGAAGCCTCAACTCGGCACCAAGGTGCAGGAGCAACTCACGATCAATCTGAAAGACGAGCAGGAGGCGGTCGTCCAATACAACCAGGCCGTGAGAATTTGCGTCGAGGCCAAGGACGAAGGCTCCAAGGCTTTGTTCGATCGCATGATTGCGGACGAAGAACGGCACGCGGATTATCTGGAAGCCCAGCTCCATTCCATCAAGGAAATGGGCATTGCCAACTACCTCGCGCAACAGATGCAAGGCGCGAAGTAGTCGCGATATCCGTACCATATTTTCTTGTCATCCCGAGCGAAGCGAGGGATCTGCAGTCCGCCGCCAAATGCAGATCCCTCGCTTCGCTCGGGATGACAATATCAAGAAATGCAGTTGCCGATCACGCGCGCAATTATTTGGGCTTCTACAATGGAGTGGGGCATCGTCTAAAATTTTCTCTCGGGAGATTCCTATGCAACGCAAAGCGAGCGCAGTGTGGAAGGGCGGTCTGAAAGACGGGAAAGGGACGGTTTCGTCCACCAGCGGCGTGCTGGCGAACACGCCCTATTCGTTTACCACGCGGTTTGAAAACACTCCCGGGACAAACCCGGAAGAGTTGATCGCTGCGGCCCATGCGGCGTGTTTTTCCATGGCTCTGTCGGCGCAACTGGGAGGCGCAAAGCTCACACCGGAAAGCATCAGCACCTCCGCCACCCTCACCATGGAGAACATCGAGGGAGGCTGGACCATCACCGCCGTCCATCTGGATGTGGTCGCGAAGGTTCCGGGCGCCAGTGCGGAAGCCTTCACCACGGCCGCGCAAAATGCCAAAGCCGGCTGCCCAGTATCGAAGGTGCTGAACGCGAAGATCACGATGGATGCGAAGCTGGCATAGCTGCGCTTTCGAGTAGAGACGCGGCTTGCCGCGTCTCTCGCGCGCACCTTCAGTTCTCTGCCTTGCCAGGGAGACGGGGCAAGCCCCGTCTCTACACAACCGAGGAATGTAGCGCGGCGCTGGTCATGCCTTTGCGCTCGTTTGACACCCATACGCCAGCCAGTAGAATAGTAATGGAGTCGCCCTCGTAAGGGCCCTGCCGATTTTTTCGAGCATGCGGATATGGCGGAACTGGCAGACGCGCTAGGTTCAGGTCCTAGTGATCGCAAGGTCGTGGAGGTTCGAGTCCTCTTATCCGCACCAAGATCAGTTGCCAGTAGTTAGTTGCCAGTTGCCAGTGAGGCGCCATGCTGAAAAGGTCGCTGGCGGCGGCGGTCATCTTTTTTGTTTCGCTGCTCATGCTCCTGCCGCTGATCGGCATTTACCGCGATATATCTAAGGGAAGGGCGACTGGAATCGCTTTCGTTGCAGGCTCCGCGGGAGAGAATACGTTCCGCATCGGCATTCTCATCGTGCTTGCGGCTTTTTCCTATTGGCTCTCTGGAAAATTGATCAGGCCGTAACCGAGGGCGCATAGCGATTCGCAGACTGGCAACTGGATACTGGCAACCGGCAACTGATTCTACGCGCCAGCGGATAACCGGTGCGTACTGCGGCTCTGCGCAATTCCGTACTGCCGGATCTTATAGAGCAGCGCTTTGTAGCTGATCTGCAGCAGGGCCGCGGCTTGTTTGCGGTTCCAGTTCGTTTCTTCCAGAGCGCGGGCGATGGCTTCGGCCTCGGCTCCATCCTTGGCGTTGCGCGACAGCGACTTCAGTCCGCCGGCGGAGTCGGCCACCCCAGCAGTGTTTCGGTTGTCGGCGTGCAATCCTCCACCGCCATCGGATCGCGGCTGCAACTCGGATGCGGCGAGTGTTTCGTCTCCCAACACCAGATAGCGCTTGATGAAGTTGCTCAGCTCGCGCAGGTTGCCGGGCCAGGAGTGGCGCAGGCACGCTTCCATCAACGGGCCCGAAAGCGGCAACGGAGACCGCGCGTACGATTCCGACATGCGCGACATGAAATGCTTCAGCAGAATCGGAATCTCCTCCTTGCGATCTCGCAGCGGAGGCAGCGTCATGGTGAAGGCGTTCAGCCGGTAATACAGGTCCTCGCGCAGCCGCTTCGTGGCCAGCGCTTCTTGAATGTTGATGTTGGTCGCGGCCAGGATGCGCACGTCAACCTTGACCAGCGTGCGGCTGCCCAGGCGCGAGAACTGCTGGTCCTGCAGCACGTGCAGCAGCTTGGCCTGCAATCCGGGCGGCATCTCGCCGATTTCGTCGAGCAGGATGGTCCCCTTGTTGCACAGTTCGAACTTGCCGGGCTTGGGGTGTGTCGCCCCGGTGAAGGCCCCCGCTTCGTAACCAAACAGTTCGCTTTCGAGCAGGTCGGCGGGTACCGCCGCGCAGTTTACTTTCAGAAAAGTGCGATGGGCCCGCGGAGAAAGTTTGTGGATCAGCCGCGCCAGCACTTCCTTGCCCGTGCCGCTTTCCCCGAGCAATAGCACCGGAATCTCAACGTTGGCGACGAGCGCGGCCTGCGAACGAATCTTCTTCATCGCCGGGCTGGCCGCGACGAAAAACACGTCGTCGCAAAGTTCTTCGACTTCGCCCGCGTAGCTCTCGTTCTTGGCCGTGCCCAGGCACTGTCCAATCACGACGTCGAGCTCGGCCTTTTGGAAGGGTTTGGTCAGGTAATCGATGGCGCCGAGGCGCATGGCCTGCACCACCTTGCGCGTGTCGGTCACGCACGAGAGCATGACCACTTTCAGTCCCGGCCGGAGATGGCGCAACTGTTCGAGCGTCTGCAAACCGTCGATGCCCGGCATGAGCAGATCGAGCAGCACCAGGTCGGGCTGAAGCCCTTTCTGCACATGCTCGACCGCTTCTTCGCCCGTGCTGGCGGTCTGGACCTTGTGATTGTCCACCTCCAGCAGGGTGCGGATATAGCGCAGCATGCCCGGTTCGTCGTCCACCAGCAGAATGTTGGCGGTTTCGCTCATTCGCTCCCTCGCGGCGGAGCCATCGGAATTGGCTTCATGGGAACCAGAAGGGAAAACTTGCACCCCGCGCCCGGTTCGCTTTCCACCCAGATCTTACCACCCATGGCTTGGAGCAAGCGGCGTGAAATCGCCAGTCCCAAGCCCATGCCCTCCGCCGATTCGCTGCCCGGCAGGCGGAAGAAATCATCGAAGATTTCCAGGTGAAACTCCGGACGAATTCCTGGGCCTGTGTCGGCAACGCTAACCTTGACCGAGTTGGGCACGTTGGTCGCTCGACGTCGGCGGTCTTTGTTGACTGCGGCGCTGGCCGCGCCGCGCCGCTCCCACATATGAGGTTCGGCGTGCAGCCACACCGTCCCGCCCTGAGGCGTGTACTTGGCGGCGTTCTCCAATAGATTCGAAATCACGCGCTGGATTTTAGGCGCGTCGAAGGGAAACGGCGTCAGCTTTTCGTTGGGCAGAAAATACAGGGCCAGACCCCGCTCCTGAAAACGCCCCGACCACAGGCGGCAAACTTCCGAAAGGCAGGCGTTCATATCGCCTTCGATGTACTGCATGCGCAATTCGCCGGTTTCCAGCACGCTGAAGGTGAGGAAGTCCTGAATGAATTGCTGCAAGCGCTGTCCGCTCAAAAACATGTCGCTCATGACTTCGCGCTGCCGGTCGTTGAGCGGCCCAAGTTTCTGGCTCTGCAACAGTTCAATGTAGCCGTTGAGTATGGCCAGGGGCGTCTTCAGGTCGTGCGCGGCCGAGGCCAGAGCGTTCGTGGTCTTGCGGAAACGGTCCCTCAATTGTTCGAGATCGCGCGCCGCCTCGTCCGCCGGGCTAACCCCGGAAACACCCGCCGCGGCGGTTGCCGGCAGACCGTCTTTAGGATTCGCGCCCCCGAGGGCTGTGGCTGGTCTTTTCTCGGATATCGAAGCCATGGGATACCAGTTAACGCCTGTTTTGGGGAGGGGTTGTCATTACCGACAGTACGAGGGATTAGGTTGATCCTAAGTCAGCCGCGCTCGACTGTCAATTCTAAACGCACCTCGGAAGGCACCGAAGCGAAAAATATTGCACTTTTGTGAATGACCGTGGGCCATTATAGAGCCCCGGAGCGGCACTCTTACTTTGGTAATCTGCCTGCTAGCAACGAGATTTGTGGCAGTTTCACCAAGCCCATCTTGCATCTTAAGGTTTGGCCCCTGAGATGCATTCTTGGGTATGTTTATACCTCATTTGGTGGTAAGTCTCGTGCCTCGTAGGTTATCCAAGAAGGAAGAGCGGAAGTGGGAGCGGTTGCATATCGCCATTCCTGTTTTTGTCCGCATTAATGACGGAATCGGCGCAGAATCTCTGGAGTTTGCCACCGCAATCAACATCTCTCCTGCCGGTGCAATGGTGGTTGTTCGGCATTCTTTGCCGAAATCGTCCCCAATTTCCCTGGAAATTCCGAGTTCGCCGGTCGGGCCCGTCAACGGCCTAAAGACCTCTTCCAGCCTCATACGAGCCAAGGCGGTTTGGGTTGCCCACCGCGATGACTACCATCTTCTGGGTCTGAAGTTCACCCACCTCTTGAGCACCGACGCGGCGGCTGTTTCCGGGCGGCGCTTGAGAAAAACTAATTCCGCAGTGTGAACTGTTTTTCCCTCCCTCTGGCTTTCTTGGCATGGCACGTCGGTGCCATGCCGCTCCTTCCCCCTCCCGGCGTATCATCGCTCCAACTCATTCATAAGTTAATCCTTTAACGGCAGGGTTATGGGTTGTTCGGCATGCCTCCCAGGTTTGGTGCTTGGGATGCACTTTTAGTGCAAGCGGGTGACACTCACCCCAACGGGGCATTCGGTCTTATGACGACACTTCCGGTAAGTTCTCTGGCCCAGGCGCTCGGCGAGGTTCCTCCTGACCGCATTATTTTTGGCCACTCCGAGGCTATGCAGGCGGTGCATTCCCGCATGGACAAAGTAGCCGCCGCCAATGTTCCCGTCCTTATTACTGGCGAGAGCGGCACCGGTAAAGACATCGTTGCCCGCCTCATCCATGGACTCTCTCCCTGGAAAACCGGCCCGTATGTGAAAGTAAACTGCCCGGCGATTCCCGGCACGCTGCTGGAAAGCGAACTCTTTGGCTACGAACGAGGGGCCTTTACCGGCGCCGTCGGTTCCAAGCCAGGGCGAGTCGAACTGGCCCACCGCGGCACCTTGTTTCTGGATGAGATTTCCGAACTCGATCCATCCCTGCAATCGAAGCTGTTGCAACTTTTGCAGGATGGCCAGTTCTGCCGCATCGGCGCCCAGGAAGACAAAAAAGTCGAGGTGCGGGTCGTCTGCGCCACCAACCGTAAGCTGGAAGCCGAGATTGAAGCGGGCACTTTCCGCCAGGACCTCTTCTACCGCATCAACGTGGTCAATCTGCACATGCCCGCGCTGCGCGAACGCCGCGGCGACATTGAAGATTTGTGCGCCTACTTCCTCGAATACTACAACCAGAAGTTCAACTGCCGGGCCCGGCCGCTGTCCCATGAAACCCTGGCCGTGCTCCAGAAATATCACTGGCCGGGAAACATACGCGAACTGGAAAACCTGATCAAGCGCTACGTGATCCTCGGCCACGAAGAAGTGATCACCAACGACCTGGTGGCGCGCGAGCCGGATTTCTTCAGCCCGGATATTTCGCTCGACGGCCCCATTTCCCTGAAGAAGCTCACACGCCAGTGCGTCCGCGAACTGGAGCGCAAGGTCATTCTGAAGGTGCTGCAACAGCACCACTGGAACCGCAAGCACGCCGCCCGCACCCTGGGCATCAGCTATCGCGCCCTGCTCTATAAGATCCGCGACGCCGGCTTGCCCTCCAACCGCGCCTTGCGCCTGCGCCAGATGGAGAAGAACCTCGCCGCCGAAAAAGACCATACAACTACCGGGGCCGCCGCCGACTGAATCAAGAGGTCAGAGGTCTGAGGTCGGATTGAAGAGGTAAAGCTCGCTTGCGGGCCGCTTGGAGATTTGATTCTTACCTCTGCAATCCGACCTCATACCTCTGACATGGACTTACCCGCCGAGTCTTCCTTCCAGTTCGCGAAGCTCCGCGCTCCACTCGTTCACCCCTTCGGCTTCCTGCCACAAATCTCTAAGTTCTGAATTAGTCCGCACCTTGTGGACCGCCCGCTGCGCGAGTTCGCTCATCTCGTCGCTCGGAGCGCCCGGAATTTTGCCGACCCATTCCTCAATTTGACGTGGCACCGTCTGCGGAGGCGCGCCCCTCGCCGTAGCCACAACCTCGGCGGCCGCAATCACAACCCCACTCTGGGCCGCTTCCAGATAATCGCTCTCATCGGCCGCGCCCGCCAGGATCTGCTGCAAGTCGCTCGGCGTTTTCAAATGCAGTGCGCCAAGAAAGTTCTGCGCATCCTCGTTTTCAAAACTCCCCGTCCCCCAACCCGGCATGGAGCCCTCCGGATTGAATTATAGAATGCGCGGTCACCCTGCCTCGCAGAGCTACTTCCGAGTTGCCGACCAACCATTCAATCGCCGTGTACACTCAGAACTCAAGTCTGGCCTGAAAGGCGATCATGCGTGGACTGCTGTCGCCACCCAAACCGACGCCCAGCAGACCGGTCGGAGGAGAGGTCGTGTACGTGAGCGCTCCAAATCCACTCTGCGTTGAAGGATTTCCTGGAATGCCGGCTTGCGCCACGCTGGGAAGGCCGAAATTTGGATGGTTGAAGACATTAAAGAACTGCCCCTCAAAACGCAACTTCATGTGCTCGGTTAAAGTAAACCATTTTGTCAGATAGAAATCACTCCAAAGAAAATCGGGGCCGCGCAGGGCGTTGCGGCCAAGGGTTCCGAACTGGCAATTATGCGGATTGTCGCCGCCATAGCATTGCCCTGTGCTCGGATCGACCGCCGATGTAAATGCGTCCGGGTTGAGCCACTGGATCGTGCCCGCTTGCGTAACATTAGGAATATTGCAATGACGGCAATAGGGATCCGCTCCTGGCACAAGACTGGCGAACTGCGGCCCGCTGCCCTGCACGATGCCATTTCCGTTTGCTGAATAGGGCGTGCTCAGCACCGAGAACGGAACTCCGCTGTGCCAAAACGCGGTTCCGGAAATCTGCCAGCCGTTGAGCGCGTAGCCCAGCGAATGACTGCGCACTTTTACCGGCAGCTGATACACATACTGCGCGTTGAGATTGTGCCGGATGTCATAGTCGCACGGACCATAATCGCGCCCCAGGTCTCCCGGCAGAGGCGAGAGAATCCCTCCAGCGGAAAACGAAAGGAACCCTCCATTTGAGACCGTATCCATGCAACGGCTCCAGGTGTAGTTGACCTGCCCTTGCAAGCCATGGCCGAGGCGCTTCATCGCGGTAAGTTGAAGACCGTTGTAGTGGCTGTTCGCGCCGGTGGAGAACCGCGTCACCGCTCCGAAACGCGGATCGGTTGGCTGCATGTAGGGGAACGGCGCAAAACAGCCCTGACATACGGTTTGGTAGCCGTTGACTTGGGTCGTGTACGGCTGATTCACGGCCCGCGTGCCCACATATTGCGCTTTCAGGCTGGCCGTTGTTCCGAATTGATGTTCCATACCCAGACTCCACTCCATGAAGTACGGCGCGTGGAGTTTGCCATCGGGTACTGCCGTTATCGCGACGGGTGGAAGCGAGGACAAGCCCCGGGGAAATCCCGAAGTGAAAGTCTGATTCGCGGCCACGATGGCGTCCACGGCGCTGTTGGGTGCTCCCGGCGCAATGGCCGTACCGCCCACGCTGCCCAGCAGTCCTCCCTGAAACGTCTTGTCGTAGGGAGGGTTCGCGCCCGCCAAATCGGCCACAGCACCAGGCAACATGTCACTGAAAATTCCAAAGCCGGTGCGGAGAACGGTGTTTGGTTCGAACTGCCACGCAATCGCCATTCTCGGCTGCAGAATGGCGAGCGGCGTGGACGGAAACAGATGGCCAAGATGAGTTTGGATGGCTTGGTCCAGCGGTCGACTGTCATTGGAACCGAAGGGACCGCGAAGGCGGGCGACTTGATTGTGCGGATTCAGCGGATTGGAGTTGAATGTGTCGCGCAGACCGAACGTCCAGGTCAGTTTGCGAGTCACTTTCCAGGTGTCTTGCGCGTAGAGATCGAGATTGAGAAAGTTGAAGGGCTCATTGGCGTTCGATGGAAACGTCTCCGAGGCGGTGTTCGCTACTCCAGTGATAAATTGCTGCAAGTTCGCGTAAGTCACGATGGGAACCGTGCCTTCTCCGAAGTCATAGTCGTTCAGGCGGAAGATGCGCGTATTGGTTCCAAACCGCAGTTCGTGGGCGCCCCGGCTCCAGGCGAGATTGTCGTTGATGAAAAACCGGGATGCGCGCCGGCCTTGAATCCAGGTGTTGTCCAGCCCTCCGATGGGTGTGAATGGATTTGCGCCAGTGCCCTGCAGCACGATTGGAAACGCCGACAGTGTCTTCTGAAAGTTGCTTGGCCCAAACAGGCTCTCATACCAAGAGAACGCCGGATTGAAGTAATTCACCAGGTTCTGCGAGAAGACGTGCGTGTGTCCTGCCGCGAGAGAATAGAGTGGCTGCGGAGAGACCGCATCAAACAAGGAGTTGATAGCATCCGTGTAGGCCGCCTGTACACCGGTGTCCGCCTGAAAACGAATCCAAGTCGTATCTTTCTCGTTGATGTTGTAGTCGAGGCGGACGGTTTGTACCTGCTCGTGGTCGTCGCTGGAGTGCGAAACACTCTGCCGGTTGGCGCAACCCTCCGCGATTGGACAACCGAGTATCGTGGTAGGTGTGCCGCTGATATTGCCATAGAGAGAGAACATCTGTTTATAGAACGGGACCAAGGGAGAAGGAAGTTGCTGCAAGACATATTGCTGGAATGCCGCCGTGGGAACGATGGTCGGCGTGACGATGGGCAGTGCGATCCGCACCCATTCACTGTCAAAGAAGAAGAAGAGCTTGTCATGCGCGATGGGCCCTCCCACACTGCCCCCAAAGTGATTCACGGTCGCCCTCGGCTTGTGGTTCCCCGCCGTCGCATTGGTAAAGTAATCGGCCGCATTCAGCAGCGAACCATTCCACAGTTCGTAAAGATTCCCGTGAAACTGGTTCGTGCCAGACTTCGTGACGTAGTTGATCTGCGATGCTCCGTATCGCCCTTGATCCGCGGAATAGGAAAGCGTGTTGACGGTAACTTCCGAAATCGAATTCAATCCCAGAACGAGGTTGGTGGAAAGGCCGCTGTTGAGATTGGTCAACGGGTCGTTCGTTTCCAGGCCGTCCACGATGTAGCCATTGGAGAGGGCAGGGAGTCCATTGAATTCCACGTTGCCATACCCGTTAGTGCCGCCGACGAAATCGTTGCCGCTCCCGGCCGTGTTAATCAGCGCTCCAGCGGCAAACTGCAGAGGGTAGGTCAGGTCGCCGCCCGGATTCGGCAGGTCCTCCAGCGCCGGCGCATCCAGAGTCGTGGATGTGTTTGCGTTTTCCGGGTTGATCAGTGGAGCTTCGCTGCTTACTTCAACCGTCTCATTGGACCGGGCGACCGGGAGCGTGAAATCCACGGTTTGCTTCTGGCCCAGCCCTGCAACGACATTGTCATTTTGCCGCGGTTCGAAGCCTTGCGCTTCCGCTCTGACCGAATACGTTCCCGGCTTTAACTGCGGGAAATTGAAGCGGCCTGCCTCATCGGTCCTGGCGCCACGCTTTAAACCGGTCTCGTGATTTGTGATCGTCACCGTGGCGCCCGCCACGACCGCGTTTGTTGAGTCCCTGACATCGCCAACGATGGCACTCGTGGTTTCGCCTTGTCCCAACGCTTCCGCCGGAAGAAAACACGCCACCGTCAACACAAGAAAAGCAAAGCGCGCTGCCCGCGTCATGAACACCCCACTCATTTGCCCCAAAGCCGCACGGTTCCCCTGGTTTGATATATTAACCAATGGTTATTCCATATAGTTAACCATAGTTAAGACAAATAAGCCAGATGGAACGGGAGGATGGGGCAACCTTGGCATTTGTGCCCAAGTGACGGGCTCACCGGAAGGAATTCTGTTTCAGGTTGGCGCTCAGGAAACGGGCTTCTCCATGCACTCCCCCACTCACGCCCAATAAGTCCGGTCCAGCGTCCTATACTGAATCGCCTCGGCAATATGCTTCGGTTCGAGTTGTGGAATGCCGTCGAGGTCGGCAATCGTGCGCGCGACTTTCAGGATGCGGTCGTGGGCGCGGGCGCTTAGTCCTTGCTGTGCCATGGCGCGTTCCAGCAACCGCTCGCAATCGGCGGAGAGCTCGCAGAATTTGCGAATCGACTGCGGCGGCATCTGCGCGTTGCAGTAAAGTTTTTGCAGTCCGGAAGAAAAACGCGCCAACTGCACGTCGCGGGCGCGGACCACCCGGGCGAGTATCTTGGCGGAATTCTCCGGCTCCGTTGTACTGCGCATTTCTTTGTAGTTCACCGCCGGTACGTCAATGTGAATGTCAATGCGGTCGAGCAACGGCCCCGATATTTTCGAAATGTACCGCTGGATCATCGGCGGCGTGCAGTGGCACTCGCGAGTGCGGTCGTTGTGAAATCCGCAGGGACAAGGATTCATGGCGGCGGCCAGCATGAAGCGCGCCGGAAACGTCAGCGACATGGCGGCCCGCGCGATGCAGACCGTCCCGTCTTCGAGCGGCTGCCGCATCACGTCCAGAACGTTGCGC
>Ga0181530_10004173_pt1 | contig 15521 bp, 14 predicted proteins | sample PEATcosm2014_Bin_42_FD_119769 | JGI IMG/M metagenome (GOLD analysis project Ga0181530, IMG submission 119769) | Peatland microbial communities from MTU Mesocosm Facility, Houghton, MI, USA - PEATcosm2014_Bin10_60_metaG | ecosystem: Environmental > Terrestrial > Soil > Wetlands > Peat | place... | reverse complement strand
TCGCTATGCAGCAGGCTCGTCAACAGCGCGCCGACTGCCACCGTGACCATCGCGCACATCGCCCACAGCGCATGGCGCGCGCTCGCCGTCAGCGCCGGGATCGACGCCCGCGCACCCACCACGTTGGCGATTACCGAGTAGCCGGCGAGCACCAGAGCCAGCGCCAGCGCCAGTTGACCGATCAGCGGCATCCGTACTCCTGAAGCGTGCGCGCTCCTATTGCGCGGCGGCGGGCTGTTTGGGCACGTATTTAGAGGGGCAGCTCGTCAACACCTGGCGCGCCTCGATCGTCCCGTCGGCCGCCAGCGTGCCTTCCACAATTACGTCGCGATTCGCGGCGAACATGTCGGGCTTGGGCTGCCCCCGGCAGATCACATGAAAGATCGTCGCACCACCGACGCTCGCGGCCACCGCTTTGACTCCCGGCTGATCGGCCGCCGGCGGCTGCGCGAGCCCGAACGATAGCGTCAAGGTCACCGGATCCCAGCCGATCGAGTTCGGTGCAACCCGGCCCGCTATCCGCAAGGTCTGGCCGGCCAGTTCGCCCTGGCGAACCTTCACCTCGTTGACCGTCAGATAATATTCGGCGGTGTTCCTTACCGCCGTAACGATCAGGTAGCCAATCGCCGCGACGATCAGGCCCGCACCGATCGCGAAACGCAGTCTCTTCGGCATAGTCTCTCTTGTCAGGCGTCCGCTACGCTCTCCAGACGGCGCCGGCACAGCGCTCCATTGTTGTCAGCCCCGGGCAAGATCGCAAGTCGCGTCGGACAGCCCTGTCGATGGGAGTCTCGGCACCCGGCGGTTGGCTCCCCTCACGCCTGGGCGCACCCACCCATTCCGATTTGAACAGGCGCCGTGAGCCTTTGCGCGTCGTTCTCGCAACGACACTTCCGCAACGCTATTCAACGCCGTCGTCCGCCTTGCCATCGTGCGGCCCGAACGCAACGCCACGCTTGCTCGCTCGTATGAAGGCAATCAGTTCGTTGACCTCAGCCGGATGCGGCCCGTTCAGTTCAAGCCTTTCCAGAGCGAGCTTCAGGTTCTGTCGCACACCGAAAATGCTCGTGAAAGCCTTGCGCAACGCTCGTATCGAAGTTGCATCGAAGCCGCCCCGGCGCAGGCCCACAACGTTGATTCCACGCAACGTATGCGTCAGGTCCATGATGCAAAATGGCGGCACATCCCGGCTGGTCCGGCTCAAGCCGCGCAGCATCGCGAAGCGCCCGATCCGCACATACTGATGGACCACGCAGTTGCCCGATACCAACGCCCGATCCCCCACCTCGACCCATCCCGCCAACAGCGCCCCGCCCGCGATGATAGTCCCGTTGCCGATCCGGCAATCGTGCGCCGCGTGCGAGTTCTGCATGAAAAAATTGTCGTCCCCGATCGTCGTGACCTCGCCATGCTCGCTCCCCCGATGGATGGTCACGCCTTCGCGGAAAATATTGCGGTCGCCGATTTTAACCCGGCGCGGTCCGCCCCGGTAGGCGAGGTCCTGGGGTTCGTCGCCGATCACGACATTGGGATGAACCACATTGCCCTCGCCGATTTCGCTGTCGCCAAAAATCGTGACGTGTCCGATCAGACGCGTGCCCGCACCGATCCGGATGCGGCCTTCGAGCATGCAGAACGGACCGACCTCGACTCCATCCGCGAGTTCGACTTCGCCGCCGATTACGGCGCTCGGGTGGATGCGCGGTGCGGGTGTCGCGGTGCTCATCGAGGTCCCCTGCCCGCGTGCCCGATCTTCAATGAAGGATTTTCTTCTTGTCTTTGAGGTCGTCCGGATGTTCGCGATCTTCGACCGCCCCGCCGGGCACGCGATAGTCCTCGCCCGCCCAGGTGCCGAGATCGACCATCCGACAGCGTTCCGAACAGAACGGCCGGTAGCGATTTGCCGCCGTCGCAGCGACCGGCTTCTTGCAAATTGGACACCGCATCGTTTCGCCAACCCGCCACGAAACTGTCAGATCGACCGCGGGCGTGCAACGTCGCAATCAAAAGACCTGGCCATCGCATCGATTGCTGCCGCCAGTCGAAATGAAATCAGTGGTGCGACGGTCGTAGCTCATCAATTCACTGTAACAAAACTGCCGCTGATCTGGGCCGCGATAGTCGAACACGACACGCACGATCATGCGGGACCGACCCTCGCGCACCTGCTCGTAGAGGGTTTTCGGGACGAAGCGAAATATCCGATGAGGTACGGTCGGCGACACTATGCCAAGATTCTGGGTGTCAGCCTCCGCCATGGTACCGGACAGAATCTTGCCGTCCATAATTACGTCAATTCGCGCGACTCCATCGTTGGCCGAAACGTTGCCGAAATTGCGGCAGTCAACCATCACCCGTGCGAAATCCGCATCGATCGAGTCCACCGTGACCCGCTCGACACCAATATAAGGACGCTCCGCGATCGCAAAAAGCAGATTCGTGACCTGCGCTGTCCGCCAGGTCGCAAACGCGCTGAAGATGGTCGCGATCACCATCATAACGGTCATGAAGTCGTTGAAGCGCAGGACCTTGGAAAGGCGTCGCACAACGGTGCGTTCGTCGCGCGCGATTCCGACCGCCGTCGCGAAGTCCGGCTCCACGCTCGCAGCGCCCGTGGTCCCCTCCGTGCCGGACGCAGCCGCTTGCCTGGTCGAAGCCCGGTCGTCAGTGATCATCGTTAGCCTTCAAGGGTGCCCTCCTCAACTTGACCGGGATATCCGCAAAACCGCGGTGCCCTTCAACTCGTCGTGCTTGAGCATCGTGAGCGCGCGGTTGGCCTCTTCCAGTTCCATCGCAATCGTATGTGTGCGGATCGGGATTTCACCGGCGAGCTTCAGAAACTCCTCACCGTCGGCGCGAGTGTTGGCGGTGACGCTGCGCAACTCCTTTTCATAAAACAGATGGCGATCGTAATCGAGCGCCGGAATCGGCGAGAGATAGATGCCCGCGACCGCCAGAATCCCGCCGCGATCGAGCGCCGCAAGCGCCGGCAGCACCAGATTTCCCGCCGGCGCGAACAGAATCGCTGCGTCCAGCGGCCTCGGCGGGCGCTCGTCGGCCGCCCCGGTCCACGCCGCTCCGAGTTCGCGCGCCAGCTCCTGATGCACCCCGCCCCGGCTCATCACGAACACCTCGCATCCCCAATGGCGGAGTACCTGGATTGCCAAATGCGCCGAGCCGCCGAACCCGTAAAGTCCCACCGTCGCACCCGGGCGAACCCCGGCACGCTTGATCGCGCGATAGCCGATGATTCCCGCGCACAGCAGCGGCGCGATCTCGGCGTCGGGAACGGCGGCCGGTAACGCGTACGCGAAATCCTCGCGCACCGCCGCGTACTCGGCATACCCGCCGTCATGGTCCCATCCGGTAAAGCGCGCGTTCGGGCAGAGGTTCTCGCGTCCGCGCCGGCAATACGCACAGACGCCGCAGGTCTCGCGCAGCCACGCGATACCGACGCGCGCGCCCGTCGCAAAGCGCTTGCATCCCGCGCCCAGCCGCTCGACCACGCCGACAATCTCGTGGCCCGGAACGATCCGTGGATGTTTCGGCGCGAGGTCGCCTTCGCAGACATGAAGATCGGTACGGCAGACGCCGCAGGCGGTCACCCGCACCAGGATTTCGCCCGCCGCGGGCGTCGGCGTCGGGAGATCGGCACGCACGAGCGGATTGCTCTCGATTGCCGCCGGCCTTTGCACCACCATCGCACGCATTGATTACTATCTTACCGTAATTTTGGCCTCGCGCGCGTCAGCGGGACATCAAGTGCCCCCACGTATCGGCCTCATTCGCACAAACCCAATCGCGACGACCGCTTGAATCGCCCACCAAAGCCGTCAGTTTCAACATGCAACCTTTGCCGGACCGGAAAATGCCGGGTTGCCTCTACGGATTTGATGGCCTATAAGAGGCGCTGGATCACGCGATGGCGCAAGCGGAAATTAACACTTCGCGGCCGGACTTAATCGGCGACATTCTCGACCGGGCCGGCGCGGGCGGCTGCCTCGGCGAGGCCGACGCCATTGCCTTGATCGAATGTTCCGACGCCGACCTGCCGCGCGTGATGGCGACGGCGGCCGCTATGCGCGACCGCGCCAAGGGCCGCGACGTCACCTACTCACGCAAGGTTTTTCTACCGGTCACGAACCTCTGCCGCGACCGCTGCACCTACTGCACCTTCCGCAAGGATCCGGGCGACCCCGGGGCGTGGACGATGACCCTCGACGAGATCGCCGAATGGTCCCGGCGCGGCCGTGAACTCGGCTGCATCGAGGCCCTGATGTGCCTCGGCGACAAGCCTGAAGTCGCCTTCAAGGAGTATCGTGAAACGCTCGAGGGACTCGGCGTCGGCAGCACCATCGAATACGTCGCGCGCGCCTGCGCCGCGGCTCTCGCGCAAGGACTGCTGCCGCATACCAACGCCGGCATTATGTCGCGCAACGAGATGGCGAGGTTGCGGCCGCTCAATGCCAGCATGGGCCTGATGCTCGAAAGTATCTCGCCGCGGCTCCGCCGCCGTGGCGGAGTTCATCAATGGGCGCCCGACAAGGATCCCGCCGTGCGCCTGCGCATGATCGACGAGGCCGGCCAACTGCGCATCCCCTTCACCACCGGCATCCTGATCGGAATCGGCGACACGCCGGCGGAACGCGCGCAGAGCTTGATCGCGATTCGTGCGAGCCACGAACGCCACGGCCATATCCAGGAAGTGATTATCCAGAACTTCCGCGCCAAGCCGGGCATCGCCATGGAGGATGCCCCCGAACCCGGCGCGCTCGAGATGGCGCGCGCGATCGCGACGGCGCGCCTCGTGCTCGGCCCCGCGATGAACGTGCAGGCGCCCCCCAATCTCTCGCCGCACGAAATCGAACTCTTTCTCAACGCAGGTATCAATGACTGGGGCGGCATCTCGCCGCTCAGCCGCGATTACGTCAATCCCGAGGCGCCGTGGCCGCACCTCGAACGATTGGCCGAGCGCTGTGCGCGTGCCGGCTTTCATCTAATTCAGCGGCTCGCGATTTACCCCGAATACATCAACGACGAGTGGATCGACCCGGCGCTCAGGCCGGCCATCGATCGGCTCCACGATCGAGTTGGAGCGGAGGTCTGATCGTGAACCTCGATCAAATTCGCGGCTTTGTCGACGATATCGAAGCGACGCCGCTAAACGTGCTGATGGCTCACGCCTCGGCGAATATGCGCGCGATGCTGCTCAAAAGTCTCAACGGCCAGGAACTCTCGACCGACGAGGGCCTGGCGATCTACACCGCGGCCGGCGACGACCTGCGTGCCGTGATCAAGGCGGCTGACCTCGCCCGCGCCGAGGATGTCGGCGAGGAAGTCACCTACGTCGTCAATCGCAACATCAACTTCACCAATATCTGTTTCGTCGGATGCCAGTTCTGCGGCTTCAAGCGCCAAAAATGGGAATCCGACGCCTACGACCATTCCGACGACACCATCCTCGCCAAGGTCGCCGACGCAGTCGCGCGCGGTGCGACGGAAGTCTGCATGCAGGGCGGCATCAATCCCGATATGCCCGCCTTCAAGTATCGCGATCTGCTCGTCGCGATTAAGTCCCACTTCCCGGAGATCCACATCCACGCCTTCTCGCCGATGGAGATCATGTACGGCGCGCGCCGCACCCGAATGGAATATTCGGAGTACATCGCGATGCTGCGCGACGCCGGCCTCGGCTCGATTCCCGGCACCGCCGCCGAAATCCTCGACGACAGCATCCGCGAGATCCTGAGCCATAAGAAGGTTGACGTCGCCGCCTGGGTCGATATCGTCACCAGCGCCCATGCACTCGGCGTGCGCACCACTTCGACCATCATGTACGGGCATCTCGAAAGCCCGCGCCACGTCGTCAATCATCTCGACCTGCTGCGCACGATTCAGAAGCGCACGCACGGCTTCACCGAGTTCGTGCCGCTGCGCTTCATCCACGAGAATACCGTGCTCTTCCGCCGCGGCCTCGTGAAGCCCCAGGAAAGCGGTATCCTCGACCTCCAGATGTACGCCTTCTCGCGCCTCTTCCTGCGCGGCTTGATCGACAACATCCAGACCTCGTGGGTCAAGCTCGGCGTCGATCTGGCGGCCGTCACCCTCAAAGCCGGATGCAACGACTTCTCCGGCACTCTGATGGAGGAGAGCATCACGGCGCAGGCCGGCGGCACCGCCGGCGAATTCGTCGCCGTCGATCTGATAGAAGAAAAGGCGCGCGAAGCCGGCCGCGTCGCCGTCGAACGCAGCACTCTGTACAAAAAACTCTACGGCAGAAAGGCTCCCAATGGCGCGCGGCCGATCGTCCCCTCCTCTCAAGCCCTCGATAACCACGCTTGCGGGGGGAGTGGGGGCGGCTAAGTTTCTTCGCGGGCTGGTCCGGCGCGTCGATCCCCGCAACCTGAGCGTCGTCGTCAACACCGGCGACGACGAGCTCTTCTATGGCCTCCACGTCTCGCCCGACGTTGACACGGTGATCTACACGCTCGCCGGCGTTATCGATCGCGATCGCGGATGGGGTCTCGAGGGCGAAAGCTTCAACGCGCTCGACGCTCTCGGCCGGCTCTACGGCAAGCCCTGGTTCAATCTCGGCGACCGCGACCTCGCGACGCATCTCTATCGCAGTGAGCGAATGCATAACGGCGCGCGCTTGACCGACGTCACCGCCGAACTCGCACTGCGCTTCGGCGTCAAAACGCAAGTGCTCCCGATGAGCGACGGCCGCGTGCATACCTTCGTCAAGCTCAAGGGACGCCCCGCCATTCCTTTTCAGGAATATTTCGTGCGCGGACGTGCCCGCGGTATCGTCGAGGCCATCGAATTGCGCGGCGCCGAAAAAGCGCGCCCCACGCCCGAAGTGCTCGCTTCGATCAAGCGCGCCGCCGCGATTATCCTCGCTCCGTCGAATCCATTCGTGTCGATCGGCCCCATCCTCGCGCTCACCGGAATGCGCAAGGCGCTCAAAGCCGTCCGCAGCCGCGTCGCCGCCATCAGTCCCATCGTCGGCGGCAAGACCATCAAGGGTCCCGCCGACAAGATGATGCGCGGGCTTGGTCACGAGGTCTCGCCGCTCGGCATCGCGCGCCTCTATCGCGATATCGCCGGTCTGATGGTCATCGACATCGTGGACCACCGCTACCTCGAACCGATTCGCGCTCTCGGCATGAACGCGATCGCCACCGACACCGTAATGACCACGCCCGATCGTGCCGCCCGCCTCGCGGACGTGGTTACACGCGCGCTTGAGGTGTAGGCTTTATCTTCCATGGCGTCACTTACGCTCACGGCTATCGAAGGCCTCCCGATGATCATGGCCGGCGACAACCTCGCCGAGCTCATCGCGCATGCGATTGAACGACAGGACTTGCGCCTCCACGACGGCGATATCCTGTCGATTTGCCAGAAGATCGTCTCCAAGGCGGAAAACCGTCTCGTCAATTTGAAAACCATCGAGCCGTCGCCCCTGGCGCTCAAATTCGCCGAGCGCTGGGACAAGGACCCGCGCGCGGTCGAACTCGTGTTGGCCCAGACCAGCCGCATCGTGCGGATGGATAATGCTGTCCTGATCGTCGAAACCGGTCCCGGATGGGTCTGCGCCAACGCCGGCATCGACGAGTCCAACAGCCTCGAGGACGACCGCGCAATTCTGCTCCCGGAAGATCCCGACGCCTCCGCCACGCGGATTCGCAACGATCTCAAACGCGTGACCGGCGCTGAAATTGCCGTCCTCATCACCGACACCTTCGGCCGCCCCTGGCGCGACGGGCTGACCGAGGTCTGCCTCGGCATCGCCGGGATGGACCCGATGCTCGACCTGCGCGGCACCGCCGACCTCGGCGGTCGCGAACTCCATCACACCGTCATCGCCATCGCCGACGAACTCGCCTGTGCCGCCGGCCTCCTGATGCCCAAGGCGAGTGCCACTCCCGTCATCCTGATTCGCGGCTATCGCTACAAGCCCGGCCACGGCAGCGCCAAGGCGCTCATCCGTCCTGCGGCATCTGATCTTTTCCGTTAGGCGCGCGTTGAGAAGGATTTCGTGAAAACTCAGCAAACCGCCGGCGCCGCGGCCACCACCACCGTCGAGACCCGCGACCTCGCACTTCCCGTCAAGGCCGATCTGCTCGCAACCGAGGAAAAACTTTCGCGCCTGCTCGATTCCAACGAGGCGCTCATCGGCGAAATCTGCCATTACCTCGTCGATGGCGGCGGCAAGCGTCTCCGCCCGCTCTTCATCCTGCTGGTCTATCGCGCCTGCGGCGGGGTCAGCGAAAAGATCGACGACGCAATCGACGCCGCCATCGCGCTCGAACTGATTCATTCTGCCACCCTGCTCCACGACGACATCATCGACGGCGGCTTGCTCCGTCGCGGCAAGCCGTCCGCCTTCGCCCGCTACGGCTTCGCCCCCTCGCTCGTCGCCGGCGACTTTCTCTTCTGCCGCGCCTTCGAACTCTGCGGCCGCTTCGAGGAACGCCTCGTGCGCACCGCCGCCCAGGCCTGCATCCAGCTCACCGAGGGCGAGGTCATGGAAGGCCGGATGCGCCATAACGCCGCCGCCACCATCGACGACTACATCGCCGTCATCACGCGCAAGACCGCCTCGCTCTTCGCCGCCGGTGGCAAGGTCGCGGCTGACCTCGCCGGCGCTGACCCCAAGACCATCGCTGCGATGGATGCCCTCGGGCTCGCGATCGGACTCGCCTTTCAGATGGTCGATGACCTCCTCGACGTACTCGGACCCGAGGAAAAAATCGGCAAGCCGGTCGGCTCCGATCTGCGCGCCGGAATTATCTCCCTACCGGTTGTCCTCGGGGTTCAGCACAACACCGAATTTGCGCGCAACTTCCGCGCCGGCACCCGCCTCGAAGGTGCGGACTTCGACCACGCACTCCAGCTCATGCGCGATCCTGTGATGATCGCGCGCGGCCGCGCACTCGCCACCGCCCAGGTCAATCGCGCGCGCGACCTGCTCGCTCAATTGAAGCCGTCAGTTTACCGCGAAAGCCTCGCCGCCCTCATCGACGAACAAATCAACCGCGAAGACTAACCCGCCGTTCGATCTCTTATTTCCCGCGTGCCTAAATGAAAGAAGTTGTTGAGGAACGCAAAACCTGTAGTTTTTCAGGAAACTGAAACCTCATGGAGGTTTCAGACTTCCCGTTTGGAAGATGCGGGCTGCGCCCTGTGAAAACCCCATCAATCGACGCCTGAGGAGCAGGTTCCCGTAAGACTTGGCCACTTATCAGAGCAAGGCGAGGGTCAATCCCTAATGGGAAGTTTGAAACCTCGCTGAGGTTTCAATGAAATACAGGTTTTGCGTTCCCCAACAACCCTCCCTTTCTCTTTCACTCCTCCCACGCTGCGCTTTCGATTTTCACACCCGATCCGCTAGGGTAGGCAACGGGAGCGTCAATCGGCTAAACAATGAAATCGCTCGCCCTTCCCGTTCCCGCAGGACTTTGCCACCTGCCCGAGCATCGCGAGCGTCAATCGGTTAAAACAATGGAAAATTCGCCCGACTATCGTGTCACCAGCGTCGAGCAGTTGCGCGCCATCATGGGCGTGCCGGGCAAACTCACGCCGCTGAAGCTGCTCACCGCGCTCGACGACGACACCATCGATTTCATCCGCCGCTCGCCCTTCCTGGTGCTCGCGACCGCCGACGCCGACGGTAATCAGGACGCCTCGCCCAAGGGCGACGGTCCCGGCTTCGTTGCGGTCGAGGATCGCAACACCCTGCTGATTCCCGACCGCAAGGGCAACAAGTTGCTCTTCGGCTTGCAGAACATCCTCGCGACCGGGCGTGTGGGCCTGCTCTTTATCGCGCCGCCGACGACCGAGACGCTGCGCGTCAACGGCACCGCCGAACTCGTGGTTGACCCCGCGATTCTGGAGCGGCTCTCGGCGCGCGGACAGCCCGCCCAGCTCGCGATTCGCGTGACCGTGCGCGAATGTTTCTTCCACTGCGCCAAGGCCTTCATTCGCTCGCAGTTGTGGAATCACGAGCAATGGCCCGCGCCCATCAAGATCTCGTTCGGAAAATATCTGGCCGGCAAAATGAATGCGGGCGCCGACGTCGCCCAGCAAATCGACGAGTTCGTCGAGCAGGATTACAAAACCAACCTCTAATCCTGGCCGCGGGACTTGGCCGCGCACCCCGTTGTCAAGGAACGCAAAACTATAGCTTTCCGGGAAACTGAAACCTCATTAGAGGTTTCAGACTTCCCATCATGGATTGACGCTCGCGACGCTCGGTAGGCGGCCAAGTCGGGCGCGACAAATGAACATGAGCCATCCGGGAGCTTCGCGAGCGTTAATCCATGATTTCGCTCGCTATCTCAGCCCCCACCGTCCCTGCCGACAATCGAGCAACGCGAACGTGGCCCACCGGCGGCATGGAATGCCGTGAAACCTCAATGAGGTTTCAGAAAGAAACCAAAGGTTTTGCGCTCCTCAACCAATATCCCCTTCTTCCTCCCCTCAGTACGTAATCAGCGGCTTGATGATGTTGTCTTCCTTGGTCTCCATCATATGAAACGCGCGCTCGACCTGCGAAAACGGGAACCGATGCGTCGTCATCGGCGTCGGATCGACGCGGCCATGCTCTAGCAGCCGCAGCAGCCGCGACAGGCGTTCGCGCCCACCGGGACACAACGCCGTGCGAATCGTCTTGTCGCCCATGCCCAGACCGAACTCGGGCAGCGGAATCTGCAGCAGATTGCCCGCCTCGCCGTGGAATCCGACATTCGAAATTACGCCGCCCGGCTTGGTCGCCTTGATGCAATTCTCGAACGTCACCGGCAACCCGATCGCCTCGATCGCGCTGTCCACGCCGATTCCGCCGGTCGCCTTCATGATTTGCTCGACCGTGTCCCCCCGCGTCGGATCGATCACGAGGTCGGCGCCGAAACGTTGCGCGAGCTTTTGCCGATCGGGCTTCGACTCCACCGCGATTATCAACCCCGCGCCCAAGGTTCTCGCTGCAATTGTCGCGCTCAGGCCCACCGGCCCCTGCGCAAATATCGCTACCGTACCTCCGACCGGAATCGCCGCGTTCTCGGCGCCGGCAAAGCCGGTCGACAGCATGTCAGTGGTATAGAGCGCCTGCTCATCGGTGAGCTTCGCCGGAATCGGCACCACGTTGAAGTCGGCATCGTTGACCAGGAAATATTCCGCCAGGTTACCGTCGCGCACCGGACCGAATTGATAGCCGCCAAGCATCCCGCCGCATTGCGACGTGAATCCGCGCTGGCAAAAGTCGCAGCGCCCGCACGGCGTGATCGCGCATACCGCCACGCGCTCGCCGGCCTTGCAGCGCGTCACATTGGCCCCGATTTTATGCACCACGCCGACGCTCTCATGCCCGAGAAAGCGGCCCTCGGCGAACTGGATCACGCCGCGCACGTTATGCACGTCCGAGGTGCAAATCAGCGACGCGGTGGTCTTGATCACCGCATCGTTCGGGCCCGGTTCGGGTATCGGTTTATCAAGCACGCCGACTTTGCCGATGGCCAAAAAGGCGAGTCCCTTCATGTTCCGCACCTCATGCTTGCGCCGTCATAGTCTCCATCCGCTCAGTCCTGCTCGATTCGACTGAACTGGCGGCGTGCACGCTGAATAAGCCCGTTTGCCCTCTCCCGTCAAGTACGCCGGCCTCATCGATTCCCCGGAAACCTCATTGCGCCCGCCCGCGCCACACGCCGCCGGAATGTGCAAACTACTAACTACAAGCCGCGCGCGCCCGCATCATTACCGTTGACGAAAGCGAAAGAAAAGCGAAGAATAGCTCCCTATGGCGGCGGCGTTACCATTTCTCACCAACGATGCGGCTCTTCTTTCCCCGCTCGAAGCGATTACGCCACGGCCGCTGGTAGTCCCTCTCGACTCGCCACACAAACCTAAAGAGTTACTTGAAATAACCGGGGTCTTCCGCGGGCGCGAACTGACTCGCAAGGAGCGCCGCCTGACCTGCGGCATCGCTCCCCTCGATCGCCTTATCGGCGGCGGCATCGTGCGCGGCCGTATCAGCGAAATCATCGGCAATCCCGGCGCCGGCAAGACCTCGCTCGCCGCCGCCTTCGCCGCCTCGATAACCGCTCGCGGCGAGGTTGCCGCATGGATCGATGCCGCCGGCGATTTCGATCCCGCCAGTATCGCCGCGGCAGGCGTCGATCTCGCGCGGATGCTCTGGGTCGCGATGCCTCCTCCCGACCGCGATCGCCCGTCCCACATTCAATCAAATCGCTCGCCCTTCTCGTTCCCGCAGGACTTAGCCACCTACCCGAGCAACGCGAGCGTCAATCGGTTAAACAATTTCGACGCTCCCACTCCCCCCGGCCGTCGTCATGTGCCGCGGCCCGCCGGCATGATCGTGCTCAAAACCGCCGAATGGATTCTCACCGCCGGCGGCTTCGGCCTGGTCGTGATCGATTGCGCCGCAATGCCCGATTCCAACGGGCGGTTGTACCCCTTCACGCAGGGCGCGGCGCTGCGCCTGGCGCATGGCGCGGAACGCAGCGGCGCCGCCGTGCTGGTGCTAGCACCCCATCGGATGTGCGGGACGTTCGCCGCCCTGAGCCTGATGTTGAGCTGCAATCGCGCATGTTTCAGCCGCGCGTGCCGCGGCGCGCCGATACTCTTCGACGGCCTGACGGTCGAGGCGCGCGTCACGCGCAACAAGCTCGGCGGTTCCGGCAACGCGGTCACCTGGAGCGCGCTGGCCGATCCTCCGATCGCGATCTTGCCCGAAGCCGCGCCGTCGCCGCATTCGCCGCCTTCATCTGTACTCGAGACCGCGCCAAGCGCCGCCCGACGCATCGCCGCGCGTTGAGCGATGGGTCTTCGCGATGGCTTCCGGCGAATTTCATGGCGTGGCTTCCGATCGCAATCATGCGGCGCGAATCGCGTGCCTGCTGGTCGCCGATTTTCCGCTCGCCGCGATTGTGCGCGCGAATCCCGCACTGCGCGATCGCCCTTTTGCGCTGACCCGCGCGCCAGCCGATCGCCGATCTAGCAACGGGACGGGGGCGCCGCGCGGCGCCGGATGCGCTCCGCATAGCGCGCTGAGCCACGTCTCATCGCAAGCGCAATCGATCGGCGTGCGCCCCGGAATGACGGTCGCGCAGGCTCGCGCGCTGATTCCCGATCTCGCGATACTCAATCCGTCGCCCGCCGCCGAACGCGCGGCTGCCGACGCGCTCCTCGATGTCGCCGAATCGATTTCGCCGGTCGTCGAAGAGCGCGCGCCGGGATGCGTATGGCTGGATCTGACGGGATCCGCGCGGTTCTATCGACCTTCAGACGCCGCGCAAAACAATTCACACGATACGCACGCTACGGCCGCCACCGTCACCGTCGAAGAATCGCTCGCCGCAGAACTCGTGCGCCGCGCGCGCCGGGTCGGGCTCGAGGCGGCGGTCGGTCTCGCCGCGGGCAAGGAGATCGCCCGGCTGGCGGCGCTCTGCGGCGGTGCACGCGTTATCGAGGCCGGCCGCGAGCGCGAATTTCTCGACTGGGTGCCGCTCGACCTCCTCGACCTCGGCCTCAACGCGCGCGGCGACGATCTCGAACTGATGCTGAAACGTCTCGGCCTCCGCCGCCTCGGCGAACTCGCGCGCCTCGACGCGCGTGCCGTCGGCAGCCGCCTCGGCAGCCGCGGCGCCGAACTGATGCGGCTGGCGCGCGGCGAAGATTCCGCCCGCATCGCGATGCGCCCGTGGGCAGAGCTCTTCGCCGAGTCGCTCGAACTCGAATACGGCATCGAGACGCTCGAGCCCCTCGCCTTCGTGATGCGCGCGATGCTCGCCCAACTCACCGAGCGCCTGCAGATGCGCGGCCTCGTCGCCGGCGATATCACGCTGGCGCTCGGCCTCGCCGATCGCCGTCGCGACGATCGGCGCGTCGCCGTCGCCGCACCGACCATCGAGGTCCGCGCGCTGCTCACGCTGGTCACGCTGAACCTCGAAGCGGCGCCGCCGCCGGCTGCGGTCGAGACCATCCGCCTGACCATCGAACCGCGCGCGGCGCGCCCCGCGCAGTCCGATATGTTCCTGCCGCCGGCCCCCGCGCCCGACCGCCTCGAGGCCGCCATCGCGCGCATCGCCGCGCTCTGCGGCCCCCACCGCGTCGGCCGCATCGCCCCCGCCGATTCGTATCGCCCCGAGGCGATGCGCCTCGGCCGCTTCGCTCCTCCCCCGCCCACGCCGCCGCAAGCCGCGTTGCCGGTGGACGCGCCGGCCAACCATAACGTCGCGCAAATCGTCATGCGAACCATGCGCCCCGCCCTCGAGGTCGAAGTCATGTGCTCGCGCGAGACCCCCGAATTCCTGCGCGGCGCCAACGTCTGCGCGCGCGTGGTCTCGGCCGCCGGTCCGTGGCGGCGCCAGGGCGAATGGTGGGCGATCGCCAACGCCGACAGCGATCCTGCTTCGAGCGCCGCCGCGCCGCGCGACGCCGATCGCGCCGCGAGCGCCCCCGCGCTCACCGACGCGGCCGCTCCTGCCCTCCATGCTCGCGATTATTACGACCTCGCGCTCGCCGACGGCGGCGTCTATCGCGTCTATTGCGATCTCATCTCCGGCAAATGGTTCATCGACGGCCTTTACGATTAGTCACATGAATAGCCACTCCGAATACGTCGAATTAAGGACGCGCAGCGCCTTCAGCTTTCTCGAAGGTGCGGGCGACCCCGAAGACCTCGCCACCAACGCCGCCGCACTCGGCTACGACGCGATCGCACTCGGCGACCGCGACGGACTCTACGGCGCGCCGCGTTTCTACCAGGCCGCGACCGCCGCCGGCCTCAAGGCGATCGTCGGCGCAGAACTCGTGCTCGACGATGCCACCCTCGATCTTGCAGCCGTTTCCCCTACGCCGGCGCGGCTTTACCTGCTCGTGCCCGATCGCGAACGCTATCGCAATCTCTGCCGCATGATCACCGCCTCCAAGCTGCGCCCGCTCGGTGTGGACGCCAACGGCACGCCGAAATATCCCGCCAAGGGCGAGAGCCGCATCACCCTGGAGGATCTCGAACGCTTCGGCGCGGGCATGATCTGCCTCGCCGGCGGCGCCACCAGTCCGCTCGCGCGGCGCCTGATCCGCGGTGCCGACCCGCGCCCGCTATGCGATCGCCTGAGCGCCATCTTCGGCCCCGGCAATCTCTTTATCGACCTGCAGCGTCATCTCGATCCCGACGAGGAGCGGCTCAATCGCAAGCTGCTCGCGCTCGCTGACGCCTGCCGCCTGCCGATCGTCGCCACCAACGATGTCTGCTTCACGCATGATGCGAAGGCTGCGAAGGCTGCGAAAGCTACGAAAGCTACGAAGGATGCGAACGTCGCGCGGCCCGCTCCGGCCTCGATCCCCGGCGATAATCTCGAACGCGCGCTGCTCGACGTGATGACCTGCATCCGCCTCGGCACCACGCTCGAAGAGGCGGGACGCGCGCTGTGGATCAATCACGAACGTCATCTCAAATCGCCCGCCGCAATGACTACAATGTTCCGCGACCTCCCGCG
>Ga0181530_10004172_pt1 | contig 15523 bp, 11 predicted proteins | sample PEATcosm2014_Bin_42_FD_119769 | JGI IMG/M metagenome (GOLD analysis project Ga0181530, IMG submission 119769) | Peatland microbial communities from MTU Mesocosm Facility, Houghton, MI, USA - PEATcosm2014_Bin10_60_metaG | ecosystem: Environmental > Terrestrial > Soil > Wetlands > Peat | place... | reverse complement strand
ATCGTTGTCGAGGAATTGGACACCCATTGCCGACCGCAAGCGACGGACCGCGGGCCGGAAGGTGGCGGAGGGCTCCCCAACGTCTCGACTCCTCCGCTTATCGACTACAAAATCGGGGGAACAAAGCGAGAATGTCTATGAAAACAAAGATGGAGGCAAAAAAGTTAGAGAGTGGAGGAGGCGAGGAGTCGATTGGCCGATGGCTGAGAGCTGATTGCTGATCGCTGAGAGCTTTTTGAGATAACAAAGCGAGAATGTCTATGAAAACAAAGGACAAGTACAAAATGTCGCTGAATCGTAGAGCTCCAGACCAAACGTCGGCCGCACATCCTCGGGCCGCAGGCCGGAAGGCGGCTGACTCCTCAACGTCTCGACTCCTCAACTTATCGACCAGCAAAATCGGGAGGGCGGCGCAGCGTGCCGAATGTCTGCCCGACCTCGAAGGGATTGCCCTCCCGCACATCGTAGCCAGCGCTCTTCATCGCGCTAATGATCTCACCCGCCAAATCGGGACGGCTGGTCTGCCGGAACGCTCCCGCCAGATAACCCGCTCTCGCGGAGGGGCGGCCATTCAAGTATTGGGAAGCTCAAGTTATAAGGACGAGATTGGGACCCGAACTGCTAACGAGCCCACCTGGACTATGTTCAGAATATTGAGGTTTCAATTGATGAGTTCGGGTATGCTCATGGAAGTTGCAAGCCCACAATCGAAAGGACGCCAGGAAGCTTATGCAAAGTGCTGTTGTGCTCAAAGGGGTCACCAAGACGTTTGGAGACAAGCACGCCGTTGAGGCTCTCGACTTGGAAATTCCCCAAGGTTCTCTTTGTGGGTTCATCGGACCCAACGGAGCGGGGAAAACGACAACGATTCGAATGATCATGTCGATTCTCTTCCCGGACCAAGGTGAGATTACTGTGCTGGACCATTCCTCCGCCTTGGAAGCCAAAGACCGCATTGGCTACTTACCGGAAGAGCGGGGGCTGTACAGGAAAATGAAGGTTGGCGCCTTCCTGCGCTACCTTGGCCGTCTCAAAGGCGTCGCCTCCGCCCGCATGAAATCGCAGATTCCGAACTGGCTTGCCCGGTTGGATCTGGAAGGGGTGGAGGGGAAAAGATGCGAAGATCTCTCCAAAGGAATGCAGCAGAAAGTCCAGTTGATTGCCACCCTTTTAAGCGAACCGGAGCTCCTGATTCTGGACGAACCCTTTACCGGGCTCGATCCGGTCAGCACCCGTTCGTTGCGCGCGCTGCTGGTCGAGGAGCAGCAACGGGGCACCACAATCCTCTTCTCCACTCACATGATGGCGGAAGCAGAGTTGCTCTGCGACCGCGTGGTGATGATCCATCAGGGCCGCAAAGTGCTCGATCAATCCATCGCCGGCATCCGAGCCCAGTATGACCCGCGCTCGGTGCTGTTTGAGCCCTTGGACCCATCTGCCGATATGGCGCGGTTCCAAGCCCTGCCGAGCATTAGCCGGATCGAACGCCATAACGATGCCTACGAGCTGAGGTTGCACGAGGGAGCCGACTTGGCTCGAGCGATGCGAGACATCGCCGCCACCGTCGCTCCGGCGATGCTCCAGGTCGAGCGCCCTTCGCTCGAGGACATCTTCGTTCAGATCGTGACGGCCGGCGCTCGAGAGGGTGCGGACGAGGCGGAAATCCGCGGCCAAGCGGCCGGCGCCAACGGGGGACGATCATGAAGAAGACACTGCAAGTAGCCTCGCGCGAAATTCTGGCGACCATCACCACCAAGGGGTTTATCATTGGGGTGCTGATCACGCCGGTCATTATCATCGCATCGGTGCTGATTGTCTCTAAAGCTCATCTGGAATCCACGCCCCGTGTGGTGGGGGAGGTGGCCATTCTGGATCCCACCTCAGAGGTCGTGGAGGGCGTTGCAAAATTCCTCTCCCCCGCGGCTTTTGCCCTGCGCCGGGCGCAAGACATGGAATTGGTGGAGAAGAACCTCCCGGCATCCGTTCGAACCCTGACTTTGCAGAGTGGTGCCCAGACGCTGCCCGATGCGGCCAAGAAACTGTTAGGCGAGGTCCCGGAGCTTCATCTTCGGAAACTGGCGGAGACAGCCGACCTGAAAGAGGAAAAGCAGGCTCTGCTGGCCAAACAGGAAGGTCCTTCGCGCCGCCTCGCACTGGTGGTCATCCATCCGGATGCGGTGCGGCATACCGCCGGCACGCCGGAATTCGGCGCTTACGATCTCTACGTCCGCGAGAAACTCGACACTCAGGTGGAGGCAGAGATTAAGACGGCGGTTCGTGAATCCATTCTTGCCGCCCGCGCCAAAGCCTCTGGAATGGACCCGAAGCAGATGGAGTATCTCACCGACGTCCCCTGGGTTCAATCGACGCGCGTGACCCAACAGGGGGAGCAGAAGGCCCAGCATGAGGTGGTTGCCGCCCTAATACCGTTCGCCTTCATGTTTCTGATTTTCATCTCTGTTATGACCTCCAGCCAATACCTGATGACCACCACCATCGAGGAGAAGTCCTCGCGAATTGCGGAGGTGCTGCTTTCCGCCGTGTCGCCCATGGAATTGATGGCCGGCAAGATCCTTGGCCAATTCGTGGTGGGGCTCATGGTACTGCTGGTCTATCTCGGGTTGGGCCTCGTGGCTATGATGAGCTTCGCCATGCTGGGGCTCATCGACGGGTGGATCATCTTCTTTCTATTTATTTTCTACCTGTCGTCTTTCTTCACCTACGCAGCGCTGATGGCGGCGGTGGGGGCTTGCGTCAACGAAATCCGCGAGGCGCAAAGCCTGATCATGCCCGTCATGCTTACGCTGATGGTGCCGATGTTTCTCTGGATGCCGATCAGCCGCGATCCGGGCTCCACAATGGCCCTGGCGCTTAGCATGATCCCGCCGGTGAATTCCTTCGTTATGTTGATCCGGATGACTTCTAATACACCGCCCCCGCTCTGGCAAGTCTGGACTTCCATCGTTCTCGGCTTGGGTGGTGCTTATGCTGCAGTTTGGAGCTCTGCCAAGATTTTCCGCGTCGGCCTTCTACTCCACGGCAAACCGCCCGATTTTCGGACCATGCTCCGCTGGATCCGCATGGCGTAAGCCTGGAGACGGGTGTAATCCCAATTTGCACCCATGGCGGGGGAGATCCAAAGTCGTTCGAGTGCAAACCCTGGCGCCCCTAGGTCTCCTTCGAGAACCCGAAGCCCGTTTCCGGGGGTTTGCTCCAAGTTCCTGGCGGCGAGGTCCAAACCGCCGGCACGGTCGCGTCTAAAGCGAGCAAACTAGACGGCCACCAGCAGGCTGCGGCCTAACACTCCCGTCGCCTGATCCTGCGCCGCCAACGCCGAATTACGCGCGACCCCTGCCAGACAGCGAAGCTGGTCGGCGAAATCCCAAGCCAGATCGCGGGCGGCTCGGACATTGCATATGGCCAGAAGCCTGCCGATTTTCCCAGTGTCCTGGGCCAGCTCACCCAGGATTCCGGTGGCAAGGAACTGCAGAGCTTGGGGAAGGACGGCTTCCAGTATCCCGTTCACGTGCTCATAATCTTCGTGTTGCGGGCTCGTCTTCCCGGGGCTCAGGTTCAGTTCGGCGCCGGTCTGAACCAGCGCCAAGGCCAGATCATGATTGATGTGCGCATTCATTCCAGCCAGAGCAAACTGGATGCGTTCAATACCTGGGCGATAGCGCGCTTCGAATAGGGCCTGCCACGAATTGGGAACGTGCGCGGGGGTATTCAGCCAGTTCAAGATTGCTGAGAAATAGAACTGAGCAAAGACGACGTCCAGGCGGGTAAGCCATGCCGGATCGTCCCAGCCTCCTTGAGGCGGACTACTGTCTACCCTTTGAGTGACCATCATATAGAGAAGGTTGAACCACTTGAGCCCGTCGCCGCTCGGCAACAGGCTGTCGATCCTCCGCATCAACGTGAGAACGTCGCCGATTGTAGCAGGCGGAGGGCCGCTGGTGATTTCGATAAGTTGGCCATCGATGGCAGTGCTGTTCATGGAGCACTCCTGTGCTTAGCTATGCGCCACTGCTCTGAACTACCCGTGAGCGCGGGCATCCTGCCCGCCTTTCGCGCCGCAATTCCACACACGCTGCGGGCAGAGCCTGTTTTGAGCGGAGCGAAGGAATGCCCGCGCTCCCGGGTAGTTCATGGGTCCCGGGTGTTCGTCGGCTGACGAACATGAGCGACCGTCATGCGGCCCCGGAAGGTTTCAGCGGCGAGGGGTGCTTAGGCTGGTAGAGCCAGAGTTCGCTGCCGCCCGGAAGTTTCAGGGCGGTAAGCAGGCCCCAGCCGGTGTCTTTGACCGGCTGCGTAAACTCAACACCCTTGCCTTTCAACTCGCCAACGGTCAACTGCACGTCGTCGCACATCAAGTAGAGCTGGTGATGTCCTTTCAACGCGTCGCTGCCCGGCCACGACTTCTCGTCTGTCGGGTGAATGCCGAGCTCGGCCGGAGGTAACGCGAAGATCAGCCAGCCTTCACCGGCATCCACCGAGGCCAGTCCGAGCACGTTCCGGAAGAAAGCGCGATCGGCCTCGGCATCGCGCGTGTAGATCACCACGTGGGCTGCATTGATCATCGTCCTTCTCCTTCCAGGTTAAACCTGACCTGCGGGAGGCCGCTCCAGTTCTCCGCTTCGGCAGGCCGGCGAATGGAGATTCCCTTCAGAGCGTTGGTTTTGGTGCTTAAATCCCCGTTTCCTACTTTAGAACGTCGTGGGATAGCAGGCAAGGCCGAACTTACAACCCTAACCCGCCGGTAACGACGGGCCAGACTGATCGGGGCGCGTGGCCGTGGCCACCCACCGCGGCATCTGGTTTCACCCGGAGGGCCCTGCCCGTAGGCGCGAGGCGCCCCCCCTGTGGCGCGGGCGGGACGCCCGCACCACGCCTCATACGCGCACCGCCGCGTCGGCCGGCGCAGGGCGAAGCCCTGTGTTGCGCGGAGCCGGAATGAACAGAGACCGCAGAGCTGCGCTCTGATGCGCCAACTCCGACTCCAGTATCTAGATTTTCCTTGTGTTAAACTAAATCCGACTTAGGATCTCGTCCGGCAACCCTGTCCGGTCGGCGGCCGTGACCGCTGCGGCAGGCGTGGCAAGAGAGCGCAGCGCCGCAGGCGCCAGCCAGGAGAACTTCCATGCTCAAATCCATTGATGTTCTAATCGGCCTCAGCGTGGTGATGCTGATTGTGAGTATGGCCGTAACCGTTATCACGCAGGCGGTCATCAACCTGTTTCAAAGCCGCGGACGGTACCTGCGCGAGGGCATCGGTCAACTGCTGCAAAAGATCGATCCGAGCCTGGAGCCCGAAGTCAGCGGCCAGATCGCGCATGCCGTCCTGATGCATCCTCTCATTCGGGGACCGCGTGGACTGGGTACGGTGATCCACCGTGAGGAGTTGATCGGCACTCTGCTGGAGTTGGCCGGCGGTGGCAAGGCAACCGCGCAACTGGGGAGCGCCGCCGCCGAGCGCCTGCGCAAGGCCCTCGAGCTTAGCGGCCTCAGCAACCCCCAGAAGACTCTTTCCGACATCCGCACCGCCGCTCTGGAGATCGAAACCAAGGCCCCGGAGCTTGCCAATCACGTTCGTGCGGACCTTGCCATCCTGAAGACCGCGTCGAGCGATTTCGTCGCCACGGTGCATTTCTGGTTCGATTCCACGATGGACCGAGTCAGCGAGAGGTTTACTTCCTCGATCCGCCTGGTCACCTTTGGCACTGCCATTATCGTTGTCCTCATCTTACAGCTCGATACGGTCGGATTGGTGAATCGTTTGACCATGGATGATGCGATGCGGCAAGCGCTCACAGTCCAGGCGCAGGCGATTGCGAAGACCCAAATCGATCCCACGGGTACTAAAACGGACGCCGCGCAGCAATACTCGCAGGCCCTGGAGCAAACCGGCATCGTTGCGCCGCCGCACAGTGCGCACCAGTGGATGGACAACTGGCGAAACGTGAACCCGCTGGGAGTGTGTATTTCGGTGTTCTTGCTCACCCTCGGCGCCCCCTTTTGGTATGACATGCTCAAGAAGCTTCTAAACCTTCGCTCCGTGCTCGCCGACAAGGACGATCAGCAGCGGCGCCAGCGCCAGAAGACCTCTGCCATACCCAAGGAGGTCCTGGCGCCGTAGGTTCTGTAGGACGAAGTGCGCCGCTTGCGTCTACCCGCTTTTTGGGTTCCGTCCGGCGTGAGGCACTTCAACGATACGGCAATATCCACGCCGATCGTCCAGACTGCTAACGTACATTTTCGATCATGCCGATGTTTGCTTCGAGGACTGACTCCGTGGTCATGGCCAGGTGGCGCCCGTCCGGAGAGACATCGAAGAAGTTCTGGTCGTTCTGCCCCGGCAGGACGTAGTAAGAATGGATAAGGGGAACGGGCATGGGAATGCGGGAGAGGCCTCTGCCGTCCCAGCCAACCTTCCAGAGGACGCCATTCAGGTCGGGCTTACCTTCCAAAAGGTAAACATCACGATTGGGACCGCGGGCGAACCACACGACCCAGCCGCGGAAGATTTGCCGAGGCTCGTTCTTAAAGTCAGTCACCCAAAGTCCCGCCTTCGGATCGTTTTCGCCGCGCGCTCTCACCATGTAGGCAACAGAGCGGCCATCGGGGGAGGAGTGGAGAACACGGCACTCCTCGCCGGCCGGGAGTGTTCCGAGGGTCTGGGGCTTGTGGCTTTGCAGATCAAAGGCCAGGACCTGATTCTTGACGCCCTTGTAAATCACGCGCCCATCCGGCCCCAAGTCGAACAAGTAGGCCCCCGGGCCGTCGTTCTCAACCAATGTCTGCGGGGCGCCCCCGGAAACTGAGATGCGGCGATACTCCCCATGGGACGACGCAAATGAGTAGTAAACCAGCCAGTTCCCGTCCGGAGTCCAGTGGGGAAAGACATTGGCGAATCGCTTGTCCTGGACCAGTGGCACTGGACTCGAGCCGTCGGCGTTGGACATCCAGGCACCTTCCGGTTCACTGCCCTTGAGGTTGGAAAAGTAAGCAAGGCGTTTTCCGTCCGGAGAGTATGCCGGCGCAAGCTGATGCCGTGCGGGATCGGCAGTGAGCGGATTCAGGTCTTGGCGTCCAGTCTTTAACCCCAGGTTCAGCTCGACGATGTTCGTATTTGCGCGGAAAGTCGAAAACACGATCCGCTTGCCGTCGGCAGAGACGTCCAGTTGGGCGTCATCGCCCTGGCCGGCCGTAATCTGCTCCGGCTCGCCGCCCGTCGCGGCGATCTTCCATACGTTCATCGTCCCGCCGCGGCTCGACGCGAAATATAGGAACTTCCCGTCCGCTGACCAGGCAGGTGAAAGCGCCAGCGTCTCCTCGTGCGCCGGTTCCCGCACTTTGCCGGAAGTGAGATCGGCAACGTGCAAATTCCCGTAAGGCCCATACCATTTCCCCACAAACGCAAGCTTATGGCCGTCTGGGGAAAAACGCGGCTCGGCGTACCGCTCATCAGAAGTGTCCGGCGCCGGTATCAGGCGAGCGCTCTGGCCGCTAACATCACTGGTCCATAACGCTCCGGTGGCGCTGTTCGTGTAAGCCAGCGTCTGGCCGTCGGGCGACCAGGCCGGATCAAGCGCATTCAATATCAGCCGCCGCGGCGTGCCTCCCAGCGCCGGGACTTCCCAAATGTCCCAGATTCCCGACGGATTCAGGCGCCCATAGGCGATCTCGGTCCCGTCCGGCGACCAGCAGGGCCGGGCCTTGAAATTCGCATCGTCGGTAAGCTTCACCAGATTGCCGCCGCTGATCAGGCCCACATAAATCTCGTACGGGCCGTCCCGGTTCGAGACGAAGGCCACCGAGCGGCCGTCGGGAGAAAGCGCCGGCTGCGCCTGCACTCCGGCGAAATTCGTGACGGCGCTGAAGTGCATGGAGGGCTGCGCTGCAGGCAAAGCGAACTTCCAGACCGCCAGGCCCGCCAGCAGCGCCCCCGCCAGCAGGCCGGCAGCCCACGGCAGAATTCGTCGTAGGGGCGACCCTGGTGGCTGCCCTGTGACCGTTTCAGTGCGGGCGGGCACAAGGCCTGCCCCCACATCACCACCCAGCGTTTCTTCAATCGCGATCCGGGCATCGCCAATGGCTTGCAGGCGCTGGCGCACGTCTTTCTGCAGACAGCGGCGGATGAGGCGTTGGATGCCAAGGGGCGTTGCCGCGGGCAGCGCACTCCACTCCGGCTCGCTCTTGATCACCGACGCCAGGACATCGGAAGTGGTTTCTCCCTGGAACGCCTTGCCCCCGGAAAGCATCTCGTAAAGCACGCACCCAAATGCCCAGATGTCGCAGCGCCGGTCGACCCTCTGCCCCTTGGCCTGCTCCGGGCTCATGTAGGCCGCCGTGCCCAGAATCATTCCGGCAGAGGTCCCCAAGGCGCTCAGCGCGGGCGAATTGTTCGGGTTCGGGGCGCTTTGCGAACCCTGAGGATCGAGCATCTTGGCCAGGCCAAAGTCGAGAACCTTTACCATGCCTTCGGGCGTGATCTTAACGTTCGCCGGTTTCAGGTCACGATGGATAATTCCGCGCTCGTGCGCGTATTCCAGCGCCTCGGCAATCTGTCTGGCAATGCCCAAAGAATCGAAACTAGGAATTCGAAAATCGAAACTCGGGCCAATGTTCGATTTTCGAATTTCGATTTTCGCTCTTTCCAGCAGTTCCGCAAGTGTCTCGCCCTCGACCAACTCCATCACCAGAGCGCGGATGCCGTTTGATTCCTCCAGTCCGTAGATGGCCGCAATGTTGGGATGATTCAGCGAGGCGAGGACACGTGCCTCACGCTCGAAACGCGCCATGCGCTCGGCGTCATCGGCCATGGCTTTGGGCAGAATCTTCAGGGCCACGTCACGCCAGAGCTTCGTGTCCAGGGCGCGATAAACTTCTCCCATCCCACCCGCGCCCAGCTTCTCCAGGATGCGGTAGTGGCTAACCGCTCGGCCTGGCATCGCCTCCGGGCTCGCCGTTCCAACCCCCCCGGACTGATCCTCTGCGAGGACCTGCGCCGCCACCTCGAACGCCGGCTTTCCCAGGAAGCTTCCAGGCTCCTCTTCGGCCAGCAGCGACTCCACTTCCCGCAGCAATGACTCATCTCCGGAGCAGGCCTCGCTGAGAAACCGCGGCCGCTCGCTTGCTTCCCGTTCCAGGGCGCCATGGTACAGGGATTCGACTTTCAGCCAACGCTCACGCTCCACTCTGACTCTCCCAGCGCAGCTCCCGCCGCAACCAACTTCTCGCTAACCTCCAGTCGCGCGTCACCGTCTCGGGTGAGACTTTCAAAACCGCGGCCGTCTCCTCCACGCTGAGCCCGCCGAAAAAGCGCAACTCCACCACCTGGCCCTTGCGCGCGTCCTGGGCGTTCAAAAGCTTCAGGGCATCGTCCAAAGCCACCAGGTCCCGGCCCGGCTCTTCCCGCAGCACTAACCCTTCCTCGAGTTGCATCGGTTCGCCTTCGCCCCCGCGCTTCTGGGCTTGGCGTGACCGAGCCCAATCCACCAGAATCCGCCGCATCACTTGCGCGCACACGGCGAAGAACTGGGCCCGGCTCTCGAAACTAACCGGGGCGGAGCCCGCCAGCCGCATATAAGCCTCGTGAACCAGGGCGGTAGTTTGCAGGGTATGGCCCGGCCGCTCTTGCGCCATGTAGCGGCCCGCCATGCGGCGTAACTCCCGGTACACCAAGGGCACTAGCTTGTCGAGCGCGGCCGGTTCGCCCTCGCTCCAGGCCTTAAGCAATTGTGTGATTTCGTGCCCTGAGGATTTCCTCAACGGACCGCCCAAGTGATTCGTTCCGATGTCTGCGATAACTCATTTTAGCACGTTGGCCCAGTGTTTTCCACGGCTTGCCGGAACGTCCGATCCGTCGATAACCGCCGCGCCGTAGGGGGACGGCTTGCCGTCCCCGCATTTCTGCTGGCCTCCGACGAGGGTAAGGCAAGCCCTACCCCTACACCGCTGGTTCGCCGGTTGAAAATTATTTCCTTGGCATTACGGTTTTCATCCGTTTTTTGCGCTCTATAGGGTGAGGCAGCCAGGGCCTGCCAAAATTCAAAACCAAAAAGGAGAACTGTATGAAGACAATGTCTGGGATGTTGAAGGTCGCGCTCGGAGTCGCAGTCCTCGCAACGCTTTTTGCCCAATTGGCGGGCGCCCAGTGCGTGAGCATGGGGACGCCAAAGCGGAACACATCGCTGCTGCGCCAGCCGTTCCTGACCAACCCGTTCACTCCTGCGGCGTTCTCGTCGGTTGCCTCCGGCGGGGTCGAAGATATGCCGAACCTGGGTGGGGATCCGATCGTAGGTTTTTGGAGGGTCAACCTGATTTCTGAGGGAAATTCTGAAAGTGCAGGCATACCCGACGGCACGGTGCTCGATGCGGGATTTTCCCAATGGCACAGCGACGGGACGGAAATCCTCAATTCATCGCGGCCGCCGACCATCCAGAGTTTCTGCCTGGGAGTGTGGGAGAATGTGGGACCTTCCAAGTACAAGCTCAATCACTTCCCCCTCAGTTGGAATCCCGACGGGACTGAGCTCGGGCCAGCCAACATTCGCGAAACGGTCACCCTGAACGCCGACCACAACAGCTTTACCGGAACATTCAGCATTGGTCAGTATGACCCGCAGGGCAACCTGCTACCGCCGGGACTGCTCTACGGAAAAGTCCAAGCCAAGCGCATTACCGTGCAAACAACAATCAATGATGTGCTCTGAACCAGGGCCCAACGGGCCAGACTCTCGCGAGGGACAAAGTCTGCATGGCAAGACGCCGGTAATGGCCATTAATTGGGCATTACCGGCGTGGCGCTTCGGGGTCTGAGCCTGCCGAGAGGAAGTTACGCGGTCGCGGGACCTCAATCATTCGTTGACGTAGTTGGGTCATCGGTGACCTCCCTTCGGTCACCGATCATCCGCAAACTACGACAATGTCGGGATACATTCCTGCCGCCGCAGCGGCTTACTGGAACAGCCTTTCCCACCACCCATCATGCAAACTCCCACGAAAACGGGGCTCGGGTCCTCGAAGCGGACCTCGGGCGAGTCAGAGGACGCGGTTCTACAGTGCATTCTGGTTTGGTCCTCGAGAACGACAGATTTTCTTTTTGGGTGTAAAGTGGAACGGTTTTCAAATGCAAGACGGCGGTCAAGCCACAATTCAAGCAATCGGGTCTCGACATGAAACTCACCGACCTGCGCGGTATTCTTCAATATGTCCCGCAATTCCGGGACAAGACCTTTGTTATTGCCGTAGACGGCGACATCGTCACGGACGAAAACTTCGCGAACATCCTTTTGGACGTTGCGGTGTTGCGCTCCCTGAACATCCGCGTGGTCCTCGTGCATGGGGTGGGAGCACAAATTAAGGCTGCCGCTGAGAAACAGGGCATGCAAGCCTCCGACCTCGATGGCACGGGCGTGACCGATGCTCCGACACTGCAGATGGCGCTAAACGCCGCAAACCGTCTCACGCACGAAATTCTGGAAGGCCTGTCAGCCCAAGACTTGCGCGCCGCCTGCACCAACGCCATCATTGCCCACCCTCTGGGAATCATCCAGGGTGTCGACCACCTTTTCACCGGCAAGGTGCAGCGTGTCGACACAGAGCTTCTCCAAACCTTGTTGGATCGGGGAATCACTCCTGTCCTTCCGCCCCTTGGCTTTGATGGCGACGGCAAGACTTACAGGACGAACTCTGACAGCGTCGCCGTTGCTGTGGCTGAGAGCTTAAAGGCCATTAAGCTGATTTATCTCACGGCGCAGGATGGGCTGCGGTACAGCGATCAACTGATTCGCAAAATGCTGGTGGCGGACCTGCAAAAACTCATACAAGTCGCGCCTGGCGGATTCGCGCCGGGATTGCTTTCGAAGGCCCAGCATGCGGCTGCCGCGTGCTCGGCGGGAGTGGAGCGCGTCCACATTGCCAGCGGCCGGGAGGATGAAGGACTGCTGGCCGAAGTGTTCTCCAACGAGGGCATTGGCACGCTTATTTACGCCAACGAATACGAGCAGATACGGCCTGCCAAGAAGAAAGACATCCGGGCCATCCAGAGGCTGACTAAGAAGGCGGTGGAAGCGGAAGAACTTGTGCGGCGAACACGCGTCGAAATGGAGAAGAACCTGGGGGACTACTTTATCTTTGAAATCGACAAGAACCCCGTTGGCTGCGTGGCTCTGCACATCTATCCCGAGCAAAAACAGGGTGAACTCGCCAGCCTTTTTGTGAGTCCCGCACACGAAAACCAGGGCATCGGCCGAAAGCTGATTCAATTCATCGAAAGCAAAGCGCGCGAAGCCGGGTTGAATGAACTGATCACACTCTCGACGCAGGCGTTTACTTACTTCCAGTCGAAGGGCGGCTTTACGGAAGGTACTTCGGATAATCTTCCGCCTGTCCGGCGAGCAAAATACGATCAAAGCGGGAGGAATTCGAAGGTGCTGGTGAAGCCGCTGAAAGTTGAGAGTTAGCCGCCGTTTTGCCGAGCGAGCCTCCCGAAACAGGCCTAGTGTAGGTAACTGAGACACTGCGGATTCGGCAGCGTTGGTTCCACCGCCTGTGCTAAGATGTTACGGTAGATAGGCATTCCTCCAAATCATGATTGAAACAACGGTTGCGCACTATCGCATCCTGGAAAAGCTGGGTGGCGGCGGGATGGGCGTCGTCTACAAGGCCGAGGACAGCAAACTCGGCCGCTTTGTGGCGCTGAAGTTCCTGCCCGAAGGTCTTGCCAGGGACCCACAAGCTCTGGAACGCTTTCGGCGTGAGGCGCGTGCCGCTTCGGCGCTCGACCACCCCAACATCTGTACGATCTACGAGATCGGCGAGCACGAGGGCCAGCCCTTCATCGCCATGCAGTATCTCGAAGGGCAGACGCTGAAGCATCACACCGCGGCGAAGCCGTTAAAGACGGAGGAACTTCTCGACCTGGCGATCCAGATCGCCGACGCGCTGGACGCGGCGCACGCCAAGGGTATCGTGCATCGCGACATCAAGCCGGCAAACATCTTCGTCACCACGCGCGGGCAGGCGAAGATTTTGGATTTCGGGCTGGCCAAATTGACGGTGGGGACAAGCGCCCCTCGCCCCATTGAGGGCGTCCAGGGTGATTCGGGGCTGCAAGACAGGCCCACGGTTACCATCGAACCGGAACCCCTCACCAGTCCCGGCGTGGCCATGGGCACCGTCGCCTATATGTCGCCGGAGCAGGCCCGGGGGGAAGAACTCGACGCTCGCACGGATCTTTTCAGCTTCGGCGCCGTACTTTACGAAATGGCGACGGGCAGGCTTCCGTTCGATGGGCCTACGTCGGCAGCGATTTTCGGGGCTCTTTTGCACGAGATACCGAGCGCTCCCTCGCGCCTGAATCCGGACTTGCCACCCAAGCTTGAAGAAATCATCGGCAAGGCGCTGGAGAAAGATCGCGACTTGCGCTATCAGGTCGCCTCCGAGCTGCGCGGGGATTTGAAGCGCCTGAAGCGCGACACACCGTCTGGCCACTCCACTACGAGGGCGGCGGTGGCATCGACGCCGGCCGGAACGGTGGTCGTGACGCCGCTTTCGCAGGCGAGCGGCGCCACGTTCGCCGCACGGGACAGTTCGGACTCGCAGGTGGTTGCCGCGCTGGCGAGAAAGCACAAGAGAACCTTGCTCGACGCCGTCGGAGCGGCGGCCGTTGTCATTGGGGCGCTCGCCTACCTGTTTCGCCCCGCGCTGGCGCCGCCCACGCTCTCCGGCTACACACAACTCACCAATGACGCGTTTGCGAAGTATCTGCTGGGCACGGACGGTTCGCGGCTGTACCTGATCGAAGACGGCGTCGGGGCCGCGCAGATGTCGGTCAACGGAGGGACCGTGGCGCCGGTTTCCTTCAGTTCGCAAGGCGTCCAGTACGGACTCTTCGGCGTTTCGCCGGATGGATCTAGACTGCTCGCCGCTGAGGTCAAGGGCCTGAGCAGCGATCCCGTACCGCTTTGGGCCGTACCGACGCTGGGCGGCTCGCCCATACGGCTGGCGGACACCCAGGGCAACGCCGGCGCCTGGTCGCCCGACGGGCAGAAACTGGCTTACACGAACAACGGCGCGCTCTTCCTCGCGAACGCTGACGGCACGGACTCCCGCGAACTGGTCCGTCTGCCGGGCACGCTCGCAGGCGGCCCGGTCCTCAGTACCCTGCCCGCATGGTCTCCTGGCGGCCGGGAAATCGCCTTAACCATTACCGATCCCAATACGCAGATTCGCCATCTCTGGAAACTTTCGGCAGATGGCAGGGATCTCCACCCAATGTTTCCCGGCTGGAACACGCAGACGGGCGAGTGCTGCGGCTACTGGACGCCGGACGGCAAATACTTCGTCTTCGCGTCGCAAGGCCAGATCTGGGCGGCGCGGGAGGCAGGCAGCTTTCTGCACAAAGTCAGCCGCGAACCCGTGAAATTGACCGCCGGAGCAATTGCTTACGGGAATCCCGTGCCCAGCAAGGACGGCAAGACGATCTTTGCCGTCGCAGGATTCTCACGCGGCGAAGTGGAACGCTACGACGCCAAAACAAATACCTTTGGCTCTTTTCTTGGCGGCGTTTCGGCGCAGGACGTCTCCTTCTCACCGGATGGGCAATGGGTCGCTTATGTTTCTTATCCCGACGGCATACTCTGGCGGAGCAAACCGGACGGGACGGAGAAGGCCCAGCTCAGCTCTCCGCCGGTCTACGCCATGCAGCCCAGATGGTCCGTGGAGGGAAAAGGGATTGTCTTTTACGGCGCGGTGCAGGCGGGCAAACGCGCCCGCATTTATCAAGTTCCGGCCATCGGAGGCACGCCGCAAGAGTTGATACCCAGCCAGAGCGGCCAGCAGGCCGATCCCTCGTGGTCGCCGGACGGCGCAGCGCTGGCCTTCAGCGGAGTGGCGAACGCAGGGGCAAGCGCCATCCAGATTCTGGACATGAAGACCCATCAGATCACCACGCTGCCCGACTCGCAGGGACTGTTCTCTCCCCGCTGGTCGCCGGACGGACGATACCTCGCCGCGATGCCCACGGATTCGAGCGCTCTCAAGCTTTTCGATTTCCAGGCGCGGCAGTGGACATTGCTGATCCAAGAGCCTATAGCCTATCCATGTTGGTCACGCGACGGCAAGTATCTCTATGTCTTACACGTCTTCGGGAATCAGGCAGTGGAGCGTCTCGCCATCCCCGGCGGAAAAGAGGAGCAGGTGGCGAGCCTCAAGGGACTGCGAATAACGGGCGTCTATGGCTTCTGGCTTGGCCTCACGCCGGATGACTCGCCCCTGGTGCTCAAAGACGCCGGCACCCAGGAAATTGTATCCATGGGTTGGACCGCGCCGTAACCACCTCTTCGTGTCAGACCCCATCCCACCAACAGTCTCCAAGCGGATGGAGGGCATTCGAGGGATTCGAGTTGGCTTCCTGCAAAATGCTGTATTAGCGCGCTGGATTCGGCGTCGGGGGGCACCCCTTTAAGCGTATGAGTCTTTTGTGACGGCGTCGCGTTTGCCGAGCACAGTTCACTTT
>Ga0181530_10004168_pt1 | contig 15529 bp, 20 predicted proteins | sample PEATcosm2014_Bin_42_FD_119769 | JGI IMG/M metagenome (GOLD analysis project Ga0181530, IMG submission 119769) | Peatland microbial communities from MTU Mesocosm Facility, Houghton, MI, USA - PEATcosm2014_Bin10_60_metaG | ecosystem: Environmental > Terrestrial > Soil > Wetlands > Peat | place... | reverse complement strand
TGGCGACGAATGCGCTGGCTGCCGGCCATCCGGGCGGCGGTCATGGTGGCGGCGGACAATCCTTTGCCGGACATGGCGGCGGACACGCGATGGTTAGCCCTGCCCGTGGCGGAAATGGATCGGCTGGTTACGCCCGCGCTGGACGTGGATCGGCTGGCTACGCTGGTGGTGGTCGTGTCGTTCGATCCGGCGGTGGCGGCTACTACGGCGGCGGCGGCTACTATGGTGGCGGCGGCCCGATCTACGACAGCTGCGCTGGCTACGACTCTGGCTACGGCTATAGTGGATGCCCCGGCTATGGCGTTCCCCTTGTCGGTGCCGTGATCAATGGCGTCTTCGGCGGCTACGGCGGCTACTGAGGACATCCGGCGGACTTGAAACATGGCGGCCGCCTTCCCGGTTGGAAGCGCGGCCGCTTCTGCTTATGCGCGCATCATAATAAGGCTGACCGCCCCGCGGATTTTCGAAATGCTCGCGCGATCTTTTTTCTACCAGCCGGTTCCGACCAAGGCAGTCGCGCGGTCCAGAGCGAATGTTGCCGGGCTGTCGATGACGAGCAGTTCCGCGAGCAGTTGGCGTGCGCGAGAAACCCTACTCTTTATCGTCCCAACCGCCACCTCACAGATCGCCGCCGCCTCGTCATAGGAGAAGCCCGACGCAGCGACCAGAAGCAGCGCCTCGCGCTGAACGTGAGGCAACTTCGCAAGTGCCTCGACCAGCTCCTTGAATTCCAAGCGGCCGAACTGCTCGGGGGCCGCTTTCAGACTGGCCAGGTAGCTGCCATCCGGATCCTCGACTTCGCGGCGAAGCTTGCGATATTCCGAGCGGAAGCGATTGCGCAGGATGGTGAATAGCCAGGCTGCCATATTCGTCCCCGGCGTGAACGAATCGATGCTGGCCATAGCGCGCATCACCGTTTCCTGCACCAGGTCGTCCGCACGGTCGACGCTGCCGCTCAACGATATCGCGAATGCGCGCAAACTCGGGATGGCGGCGAGCATGACATCGCGCACCGATGGCTGAACCGGCATCCGTTCGGTCACTTTGTCCACCGCCGTCGGTCGTGATGCATTTGCGTTTGCCAAGACGATTGCTCCCTTGGCCACGTATGGCGCGAAACGCTGATGCGAGCGACCAAGCACTGCACGATCCGATTCAGATGGCATCGACGCGGGGGAATTCACGTCAAATCCTCCCGAGCAGCATAAGAACAACGACGATGATCAAGATGACGCCGATGATACCGACACCGCCGTGTCCGTAACCGTAGCCATAGCCGCCAAAGCGACCACTGAAGCCGCCCAACAGGAAAATGATGAGGATGATGACGAGGATAAGTCCGAGCGACATAGTCTTGTCTCCAATGTATTTTGTTAATCAAGGGCCATTACCGCGCGGAAGTCTGTGCAATATTGCTCATATCGCGCAGGCCGCGACTGCGACTCTGTGAACGCTGGTCGGCAAACTGAGCCCATTTCAATCCCTGATTTGCGGCTGTTCGTGCAGAACGACATTTAACAGCGAGCTGTGGACTTCGATGCCGCTTTCGGTGCTGCCGTTGTATTCAATCAAGCCGAGCTTGCGAAACTTGTTCATGAAGAAGCTCACGCGCGACCGCGTCGTGCCGATCATCTCCGCAAGCGTCTCCTGGCTGATTTTGGCGATAATCGGCTCGGGCTTGGTTTCCTTGCCGAAATTCGCCAACAGCAGGAGCATGCGGGCAAGCCGTTTCTCGCTCGAATTGAACAGTTGATCGACAAGGTCGGCTTCAACGCGGATGGTGCGGCCCAGCAAATGAGCGATGAACATCTCGGAGAATGCCGGTTCCTGATGGATCACCCGGACAATGGCCGCCTTTTCCAGCCGGACAATGCTGACGTCCGTCATGGCCGTGACCGTCGACATACGCTGCGCCTGCCCGGCAAGACATCCCTCGCCGAAGAATTCGTCCGTGCCCAGGATTGCAACGACCGCTTCTTTGCCTTGCTCCGAAACGACGGTCACCTTCACCTTGCCCTTCTGGATATAGAAGACCGCGTCGCCGGTTTCCCCTTGTGAAAAGACGATCTGGCCTTTGCGGTATTTGGCGAGGCTTCGCCCCTCGCCGACCCGGGCGAGAAATGTTTTTGGATCGAATGAAGTTTTGCCTTTCCTGCTCGAAGCGGCTCTGCTTTTGCTTCTGACCGGCGCCTTCCCGGATGACGGCCGTATCAGCACGGGACTGGCGGCCGCTACGATGATTTTTCCCATTTTGTAAGCCATCAGGAGAACAGCACCGTAAATCGCGCACCTTGGCCGTTATCGCCTCGACCAATCCGCAATTCACCGCCGATCCGCTCGACGAGAGATCGAATAATCCTCATTCCCAGTCCTTTGCCGACGGCCGGATCAAATCCTTCCGGCAAAGCCGGCCCATCGTTGGCCACCGACAGCGCGTAGCCCTGTGCCGGATTGGCTTCCAACCGGACGGTGATCCGGCCGGTACCGTATTTGGTTGCGTTGGTGATCAGCTCGCTGGCGATGAAGCCGAGTGGAATGGCGGTGACGGCCGGCAGCTCGATTTCAATCCCCTCGACGGCGATGACCCGCTCCGGGCGCTCCGCGGACAGCATCATGGAGAAATCACCACAAAGGTCCTCGAGATAGTGCTTGAGCGCAAAGGTTTGTACGCCATCGAATGAGTGCAGACGCCGGTGGATGCGCCCGATCGTGGCAATGCGATCGGCGGCTGCGGCCAATTGCGACACGACTTCGGCATTTTCCGACGCCCGGCCTTGCAGCGACAGCAGGCTTACGACCATTTGCAGGCCGTTCAACAGCCGATGATCGGTCTCCTGCCGCAAAACTTCCTGTTGTCGGATCAACTCGTCCTTTTGACTAAGCAGCGCTTCTTCCCGGGCGAGAGCCTCGCGAAGCCCGCTTTCCGCGCGCCGGTGTCTTACCAGCTCGCGCTTGTAGCTCGCGACCGAGCGACGCTCGCGGGTGTCAAATATCGGGACGACAGGTGACCCCGCGCCGTGCGGCGAATATTCGATGGTCATTTTGTGCCCTTTCCCATAGCCCGGCTCCGTCGCCCGGTTACCCATAATTAAGAAATTTTGCCGCCGACTTAGCCAAGTTACATTGATCCAAATCAACAATGTCCGCTATCGGACATAGATTTTGCCGCCCCGGTCGTTCCCTATGCTGCCAGTTTCTTAATTCCGTCATCAAACCGGCGCGCGGCAGATCGCCGAACAAACCAGCGGCGAAGTCTCACGCTTGCACAAACGATTCTTTTGCTTCGCCCTCATATGCCGAGGACGGCGGAAGCCTGTATCCGGCTTAGCTAGCGAGTGAAGAAAACGGGCGCGGACACATGCTTATTCGCAGCATCCAATATTTTGGCGCTACGCCCCTTATCAAGGTGCTCTTCTTTCCGTGCGAAGTCGAGTAAAATGTCCGCTACCGGACATTGCGCTTGCCTGCCCGGCGAAAAGAGCGCAGCGTGCGATTGTGTCCGATAGCCTTTGGGAGGCTGCGCTGGACAATTTTGTCAGCCGAGAGAATATCAAGCGATTTCGCAGGCTTGCCAGCGAATCGACGGATGCTGGCGAGCGATCGCGGATCATGAAATTGTTGGCCGAGGAAGAGAGCAAGTCCAGTTCGGAGGAGAGCCGCCAAGGCGACGCTGCGGAAGGACGATCGCCCGTCAATGCGGCGACCGAGAATCCGGTCGAAAATGACGGAGAGAGGCAGCGCAGTGGCAGCTAGCCGCAAGGCTGCGGAATCACCTGCCAACCGGTTGCTTGGTTTGCTGCCGCCCAGGGATTACGCGCGGCTGCGCCCGCACCTTCAGCGTATGCCGCTGCAATATCGGCAGTCGCTCTACCGCGCTCACAAGCCCATCGGATTTGTCTATTTCATCGAGACCGGCGTCGGCTCGCTGGTGAACACCATGGCGAACGGCCAGGCATCCGAGGTCGGAACGATCGGCAACGAAGGGCTGGTGGGCCTGCCGATCGTGTTCGGCGACGACAGGGCGCCGACTAGCGTTTACATCCAGGTTCCCGGTGCCGGCCTGAGAATGAAGGCAGCGCTATTCAAGAAAGAACTGACGCGAAGCGCTTCGATGCGAACCGTGATGCTGCATTATGCCCACGCCTTCTTCAATCAGGTCGCGCAGTCCGCCGCCTGCAATCAATTTCATTCCATCGAGCAGCGCTGCTGCCGCTGGATGCTGATGACGCACGACCGCATGCAATCCGATGAGTTTCTCCTCACGCAGGAATTCCTGGCCATGATGCTCGGCGTGCAGCGCACTGGCGTCACGGCCGCAGCCGGCCTCCTGCAACGGGCCGGCCTCATCCGCTACACACGCGGCAACGTCACCATCATCGATCGCCCCGGCCTGATCCGCCGCTCGTGCGAGTGCTACGGCGTGTCCAAGAAGGAGTTCGATCGTCTGCTCGGCGGCCGGCCAATGCGCAGGGCCCGCGCCGATTGAGGTCAACACCGTTCGCCGGCCCGAACCGGTCCGCGGCACGAAGGTTGCATTGTCGTAAGCGCCGTCCTCCTTTTGTCCGGAGCGAAGGGGTTTTCGATGAAGATTCGCGCGGGTTACGAGATTTCCTATGATTGCCCGCAGCCGACGCCGATGATCCTGACGCTGAGCGTCCATCCGTCGCGCTTTGCCGATCTGCTGACCCTCGATCGCATGCGGCTCGATCCGCCGATCCCCGCCAATACCTATCACGACAGCTTCGGCAATTTTTGCCATGTGATCCGCGCCCCTGCCGGTCGGCTGACCGTGTCCACGGACTTTTTGATAAAGGACAATGGCGAAGCAGACGCGGCCGCCCCGCAGGCGGAGCAGTCTGCACTGGAAGATCTGCCGGTGGAGGTCCTGATCTATCTGCTCGGCAGCCGCTACTGCGAGACCGACCGCTTGTCGAATACGGCGTGGTCGCTTTTCGGGCAGGTTCGCAAGGGATGGCCGCTGGTGCAGGCGATCTGCGATTATGTCCACGATCGCATCACCTTCAGCTATGCCCATGCCAGCCCGACCAAGACGGCATTTGACGCCTATACGGAAAAACGGGGCGTGTGCCGCGACTTCGCTCACCTTGCGGTCACGCTGTGCCGTTGCATGAACGTACCCGCGCGTTATTGCACCGGCTATCTTGGCGACATCGGTGTGCCGCCGGACGATTCACCGATGGACTTCAGTGCTTGGTTCGAGGCTTATCTCGGCGATCGCTGGTACACGCTCGATGCCCGCCACAACAAGCAGCGTATCGGCCGCATCCTGATGGCACGCGGGCGCGACGCCACCGACGTCGCGATCGTGACCTCGTTCGGCCCATGCACGCTCGCGGGCTTCAAGGTGATCACCGACGAGGTTAGTTAGGCCGCTCCCGCGAGCCCGTTGTCGCGAAAATAACGGTGCGTCCCGGCCTTGAATTCTGGCCTTGGCGGTTCAAAGCTTGCCGAGCAAGACCAGGATCAGCAAGATCACGATGATCAGGCCGAGGCCGCCGCCACCGTAGTAGCCGGTCCCGTAGAACGGACCGCCCCCAATCCCGCTAAAGCCTCCAAGCAACGCGATGACCAAAATGATGATGAGGATGGTGCCAATCGACATGGCATTATCTCCTTAGTTGGGTTGTAGGCATCGTACGGCGCTTCTTACACCGTTTGCCCCTTCGTTAGAGTGGCCACGACTGTGGTGATCCGGCACTGTCGTGGGAAACAATTCATAACACCGGAACGATGTTCTGCTGGAGGCAGATGTCAATGATGTCCATGACCTCCACCGGGATGACCACCGCCCGGATGACCACCGCCCGGATGACCGCCGCTCGGATGACCGCCGCTCGGATGACCGCCGCTCGGATGACCGCCGCTCGGATGACCGCCGCCGGGAGCACCGCCAGGGTGACCACCGGGATGACCGCCAACGCGATGACCGCCAGGGTGGCCACCGGGATGACCGCCAACGCGATGACCGCCAGGGTGGCCACCGGGATGACCGCCAACGGGAGCACCACCAGGATGACCGCCGGGGCGACCCCCGGGATGACCACCTCGCCAATGATGCCAGCCGTAGCCGCCGCCCCAGCCGATGCCGGGGGAAGTGTATTGGTTACACCAGTACCAGCCGGGGCCGTTCCAACCGTCGTCGTACCAGCAATAATTGTGACCAAGCCAAACGAACTGCGCGCGCTCGACGACATTCAGGCTATCGGCCGCACCGCGAATCGCTCCCGGTGCGACCATTGCGCCGGCGCCCATGATCGGTGCGCCGACGACGAAAACGGTTGCGGCCGCAATGGTAACAGCCAATCTTCGCATGATACCCCCCCTAGTTTGTATTGACCAAATTACAAAATACGAGCGAAATGCCGAGTGACATTGATGCAGATCAATAATGTCCGGTATCGGACACTTGCACAATAAACGCCTTGCACAATTTCCGTCGACATCGCACGCGCCGCGCCAAAGGCAAATAAGAAAAAGGGCCGTATGAAACGGCCCTCAATCACGCACGGTTATCCGTTCATGGACATGGATGACGGAGGCCATCGTAGCCGACAAATGTGCCGCTCCCGGGATCGTAAGACCTGTACCGCTGCATGCAGTACGCAACCGCATTCCCCGGCGCCGGGGCGGCATAGCCGGGCGCGTAATAGGCGGGAGGGCCATAATATGCAGGAGGGCCGTAATACGGGCCGGGGCCGTAAGCGTAGGGAGCGGCCAGTATGCCGCCGATGATCGCGCCACCCAGCACGGCGGCACCAAAACCCCAGCCTCCTCCGCGCCATTGCACGGTCTCGATGGCCGGTGAAGCGACATTCTTGATAACGCCAGCGCTAGCCATCGGCATCGCCGATGCGACGTTTGCGACCGGCACGATGCTCATTGCAAGTAATACCGCAATCGCCGCGGTAGGCAGTCGTTTTGTCATTGAATCGTCTCCCTTGCTGTGTGCCCATCCGCGCTTTCCCGATAGTCCACCGGCAACGCTGGAGGATAACTAATGTCTTTAATCATAACCACCAACTGACGAAGTTGATCTAGGTCAACAGGACATCGGTAGCATCGATAATTAGCCGCGCACCTCCCGGCCGATGCTCAAGACGTTGATTCAGATCAACCGATTTTCCGGGTCTGGCGCTGAGTCGAGTTCAAGCACACCTCTCAATTTCCTGAACGCCGGCTTTTGGGCTCACGTCCAGCGAATGCGCGGTGCTACCCAAATCAGGCAAATCATTTCCTACGCGCTAATTTGCAAACAATGCGCTGCCCCACCGCGCCCGAATCCCGGCCAGGAAATTTCGAGCATCATGAGACAACAGCATCTGAAAGGCGCTCACTCGGTCTTCCTGAGCTAAAGGCACCAAATAGGGCCGCAGCGGCGCAAGTCCACGATCGGTCAGCGTCCCGCCATTATAGGCAATCTGCACGCGCTCAATCCAGGCGCATAGCTCTTGCCTGCCCGCGGCGCTGATCAGCGCGGGGAAATGCTCTTGTTTGATCCCCGAGTATGAAAGCGGAGCGTCAGGCAATATTTGATTTCTGATAATCCAGATCCTTCGGCCTTGTATGAAGCCATAGCTCGGATCTGACGGCGGATTCCATTGGGCTTCGTCCAGAACCGCCCTGATCTCCACGGGCAGGAGCCAGAGACCGGAGCCACTTTGCGTTTCTGGAAGGCCCGGGTTGTCCGACAATTTCGCTGTTTGGCTATTTTCGCCCTGAAGCAGCCAGCCCTCCTGCAATGAGACTATGGCGACCACTTCAGAAAGCAGCTCCCTCGCAGTGCTTTCCTGAAGAGCTTTTGTTCCAATGTAAAGGAACACGCCGGCCGTTATGACACTGCCTACTATGGCACCAATCAGAGCGGCGAGGATGATCCTCCAACCTGACATTCGATCCTGCCGCGCCCGCTGCAAGTGAATTCCTCTCCGCAGTCAATATCATCTACGAAAGGTCCAGACAACCGAAAGGCCATTGCAAATACTCCGTAAGCATACGGACTGACTGCGATGAAGACTTGAGGAAATGTCCATCGGATTGCCGTCAAAAACTCAAGGCGCACCTGTAACCAAAGGGCTTCGGAGCGACCCGGGGCTCTACTCCAACTAGCCGTGGAGCGCGAGGCGGCAGCGCGCGACCGCCGGGTCGTGGCCGCTCATGATGCGCAGGTATGCGACGGCGCGCGCGGCTTCACCATGGGTCAGCGTCAGCGGAAGCCCTGCCCGTTCGGCGAGTTCCTTGCAACCACTGGGAATAGGCACACGCGCTTCCTCGGCGCGCGAGGGCAGAGCAAGCAGCACCACAGCTGTTACCGCGACGAATACGGCAGGCATCCCCAGATTTTTACCCGACATTCCCCGGATGGCTTGATTGCCGAGCGCAAGCTTGCCCCGTTTAGACTCTGCCGGCAACACAGATCGGCAGCGGCATTCGTCTTGGGCGCCGACGCTGCGGCATGTAGTGCCGCAACCGGTCGTGTGCAGGTTCGGCGCACGGATATCCTTGCGCGATTTGTCACCGGCCTCGTGCTAGCGTCAAACATGAAACACCCATCAGCGGACTTGCCCTGACTCATGAGAACCGGTCAAGCCATTACAGCGAGAGCGATTACCGATGGGTAGGGCGGTCCCCGATCCCTCGACCGGATTGGCGAGCGATAAGGCTCGGCGACCGACACCGCAGCCCAAGGCGACGGCGCTTGTCCCCGCTTCCGATGTGCTGCAGCAGCTGCTCGACGAGGCGCCGGCGGATCATTTCACCTTGGGCTGGCTGATGGGCAGGTTGCACAAGCGCTCCTTCGGCATCATCATGCTTCTCCTCGCCGTCGTCGCGATGGCACTGGGCGCCTCAGTCGTGGCCGGCGTGCTGCTCATGATCCCCGCGTTCCAGATGATCGCGGGCCGGGCCGCCCCGGCCTTCCCACGCCGCATCGCCGCCCATCCATTGCCGACGCGGCACCTTGCCGCCTCGGTGCAGCGAGCCGTGCCAGTGCTGAGATATCTCGAGAAGGTGATCCATCCGCGTTGGCCCACCCCGTTCGAGCCGACCAAGCGCCTCATCGGCGCCGTCGTGCTGATTCTCAGCGCCAGCTTGGTGTTCATTCCGATCCCCCTGAGCAACGTCATACCCGCTCTGGTGATCGCCCTGATCTCGCTGGCCTATCTCGAGGAGGACGGGCTCCTACTCTCGATCGCCCTGCTGGACGCGGCTGTCGTGCTGATGGTCGAGTTGGCGGCGATCTGGGAGACAATCCTCGGCGCCAAATGGTTGTGGCTGTGACATCGACTAAGAGCAAACGTTTCAATCCACTCTCGCTCGATGCGGTCAATTTCCTCTCGGCCGACGTGCGCGGCGCGATCGGGCCTTATCTCAATGTCTTCCTGGTCACGCAGCAGCATTGGAGTCAGTCCGAGGTCGGATTTGTGACCACGATCAGCGGCCTGCTTGGCATCGCGGTTCAGACACCGATTGGCGCTGCGATTGACGAGACCCGCGCTAAGCGCGGCGTCATCGTTCTGGCGCTGGCGGTATTGGCCGTTACAGCCGTCGTTATTTTTGCCTTCCCGACTTTCTGGCCGGTGGCCGTCGCCAACAGCCTGATGGCTGTCGCCGGCGATGTCTTCGGTCCGGCGGTCGCAGCTTTGACTTTGGGCCTGTTCGCGCGACCGCTACTGGCGCGGCGGATGGGTCGGAACTCGGCCTTCGATCATGCCGGCAATGTCGTGATCGCCTTGGTGGCGGGAGCGGTCGGTTATGCGTTCTCGCAGCGCGCAGTGTTCCTGCTGGTGCCGGTTTTCGCCATGCTGACGGTGCTCGCGGTGCTGTCCATTCCCGCCAAGGCCATCGATCACAACCGGGCGAGAGACCTGGAGGTGGAGCCCGGCGCGACCGAAAGCCCCACCGGGGCGGCCGGCTACGGCATCCTGTTCAAGTCGCGGCCGCTGGTCATCTTCGGCCTGTGCGTCATGCTATTCCATTTCGCCAACGCGCCGCTGCTGCCGCTGGTGGGACAGAAGCTCGCGGCTGCCTACCCCAAGGAAGCGACCGCGATGATGTCGACCTGTATCATCGCCGCACAGGCGGTCATGCTGCCGATCGCGCTTCTGGTTGGATACAAGGCCGATGTTTGGGGGCGAAAGCCACTCTTTCTCGCTGGCTTTGCCATCCTGCCGATCCGTGCGGTGCTCTACACGCTTTCCGACAACAGCTTCTGGCTGATCGGCGTCCAAGTGCTCGATGGCGTCGGCGCCGGAATTTTCGGCGCGCTCGCGCCCCTGGTGATCGCCGATATCATGCGCGGCACCGGCCGCTACAATCTGGCCCTAGGCGCGATCGCCTCGGTGCAGGGGATAGGCGCTTCGCTCAGCGGGCTTGCCGCTGGCGAGATTGTCGATCATTTCGGCTACAGCGCGGCATTTCTCAGCCTCGGCGCCGCCGCCCTCGTCGCCGTCATCGTCTTCTTCCTTCAGATGCCGGAAACCGCCGAACCGGAAACGGCATCGCCAAAATCTTGAGTCCGTTATCGGCAAGACACGGAAGTGACGGATGACGCAGTAGATACCTGCTTACCTATCGGTCCCTCACAGAATTTCTGCGCAAACCGTTCCAACGCTGGTGAGGCCGATCGCACGCGCAGCTCCCGGCGACAAGTCTATGTCGCGGCCGCGCGTGAACGGTCCGCGATCGTTAATTGTAACAACCGTTGAAGCGCCGGTGCGGGGGTTTGTCAGCTTCACCCGCGTACCGAACGGCAGCTTTTTGTGCGCCGCAGTGAGACCGTCGGGCCGGAACGCTTGGCCGCTAGCCGTGCCCGACCCGGCGTCATATTGGGTGGCATTCATCGAACCGCTGGGGCATTTGCCCTGGGTCGCTGCAGCGATGGCGACGCCGCCAAACCAAGTGGAGACAAGCAACAACGGGATTGCGAGCATGAGTCTGGTCGACATGATCGGTCTCCCGCTGCGGTCCACAAAACGGCGATGGCTCCTTGCCATCGCGCAAGCCTAAGTCCGCCTGCCTTATTTGCCGCGCAGTGTGTCCTTCAAGCCGCCAATCGCATTTTGCACCTTGCCGACGGTTTTCTCGGTCTGGCCCTCCGTTTCCAGCTTCTTATCGCCGAGGACCTTGCCGGCGGCTTCTTTCACGGTGCCTTTGATTTGCTCTGCAGAACCTTTGATTCGATCCTTATCCATAACGTATGCTCCCTTTGGGTATTGAAGATGAAGATAATGGCCTCATCAATGCTTTGTTCTCGAGACGATGACGATAGAGCCTCCTAATCACACTATGTCTGATAACTCACATGATTGATTTGGATCAAAAAATTGGAAATAACCCGATCGCCAACGGTTGAGGGCGCTCCGGAAGCCCTGCAAATCCTCTGACGCCTGCGTTCAGACGGCAGAGAGAATTCTCCCGACTAGAAACGCCGCGATCGCCCATCCCGCGCCGGTGAACAAGCCCACGCAGAACCAGACGCCGATTTGGTAGAGGTTGACGGTGGAAGGCATGTTAATTCTCCCTGTGGTCACCCGGATCGAACTAGAAACATAAATGTCCGATGCCGGACATAGTTGATCTACATCAATGCGCCTTGGTTTTATCAGCCGCAATCGCCATTGTAGAGCAGCCAATCATTGGGAAAATCAGCAAACGTCCTATATCTTTCTAGTGTCACGCAACGTCAGGAGTTTGAATCATGCCGAGTCGTATGCCGCCGGTGCCGCCGGCCAGCCGCAATAAGAAAGGCCCGAAGCTTGACCCGAAGCGTGACCCGCAAGGGGCGCAAGACAAGAAGTTCGTGAAGCATGAACATCATCCCAACGCTGCGGAAGAGGGGCAAACCGCCAATATCAAGCAGAACACCGCGAACGAGGGTTATTTCCGCGGCCGGCGAAACGGTTGATCGGAAAAACCGACCGGCAGGCGCACCCGGGTGAGCAATATTGCTCAGAAATGCCTTGGCTCGAAGAGCAATATGGTTTGAGGGGCGTCCCGACCGCGTAGGGAGCCAAGACAATGAATCCCATTACCGTATTTCTGACCGTCGCCTGCCTCGCCGTGGGCGCGGGACTGGGCGCAACCGGGCACCTCTATTCGGGCATCGCCGTTGTCATCGTTGCGATCGTCATCGCCTCGGCGCTGAAGATGGCCAACACCTGGCAAAAGTTCGTCATCCTTCGCGCCGGCAAATTGCGCGGTGTCAAGGGGCCGGGCCTCTTTCTCATCATTCCGGTCATCGACCACATCGTGGCCGTCATCGATGAGCGCATTCAGACCACGGCCTTTAGTGCCGAGGAGGCGCTGACCAAGGATACCGTCCCGGTGAATGTGGACGCGATCATCTTCTGGTTCGTTCACGACGCGCAAAAGGCCGCCTTGAACATTACCAACTACCGCGAAGCCATCGATCGGGTCTCGCAGACGTCGCTGCGCGAAATGATCGGGTCGTCGATGCTGTCGGCGCTGTTATCGGAACGCACCGCCGCCGACGAGTTGTTGCGCGGCGAAATCGGCCGCAAAACCGCCGACTGGGGCATTTCGGTGAAGTCGGTCGAGATCCGCGACGTCGCTATCCCGGTGGCCTTGCAGGACGCCATGTCCCGGCAAGCCCAGGCGGAACGCGAAAAGCAGGCGCGGGTGATCCTCGGCTCGGCCGAGGCGGCGATCGCGGGCAAGTTCGTCGAGGCCGCCATGACCTATGCCGACCATCCGGCGGCGCTGCAGCTGCGCGCCATGAACATCATCTATGAAACGACCAAGGAGCGCGGCGCCACCATCCTGATCCCGACCTCGATGGTCGACAGCCTCAATCCCGTCGTGGCGCTGGCTTTGGCGGGGCAGCAACCCGCACCGCAAAAAACGAACGGACCGCGGCCACAATTACCCGGCACGCCGAAACAGAGCGTCATGGCTCCTGAAGCGCCCGGTGCATGACGAGCCTCGCCGTACATCGGTTCACCGAATCGACAGCAACTGCAAAGGATGATCTGCCGAGCGGCTTGACGAGCGACGAAGCGCGCCGGCGGCTGAAGAAGTTCGGCCCGAACGCGATGCCCGATACGGCGCTGCATCCGTTGCGCATGGCGCTAGAAAAATTCTGGGCGCCCGTTCCGTGGATGCTCGAGGCCGCGATTGTGCTCGAGCTGGCGCTCGGCAACCATGTCGAGGCCGCGATCATTGCCGGTCTCCTGGCATTCAACGCCGCACTCGGGCTGTTCCAGGAGAGCCGCGCCGAGGCGACCCTTGCCGCACTGAAGTCGCGGCTCGCGCTGAACGCAGCCGTCCGGCGCGATGGCGCGTGGAAAACCGTGCCCGCCGCCGAGCTGGTGCCGGGCGATGTGGTGAAGCTTTCCCTCGGTGCGGTGGTCGCCGCGGATGTGCACCTCACCGGGGGCGAAGTCCTGCTCGACCAATCCATGCTCACTGGCGAATCCGTACCCATCGAAGCCGGCATCGGTGTGCAGACCTATGCGGGGGCGTTGGTAAGGCGCGGCGAGGCGATCGGGGAGGTCACTGCGACCGGAACGCACACCAAGTTCGGACGCACCGCCGAGCTCGTCCGCACCGCTCATGCCGTGAGCTCCCAACAGAAAGCGGTGCTGCGTGTAGTGCGCAATCTCGCGATGTTCAACGGCGGCGTCATCGCGATGCTGGTCGCCTACGCCTACTTTCTCAAGATGCCGTTCGCGGAAGTCATCCCCCTCGTGCTGACGGCGATCCTCGCATCGATACCGGTCGCGCTGCCGGCCACCTTCACCCTTGCCGCGGCGCTCGGCGCGCGGGCCTTGGCAAAGGTCGGCGTCCTTCCGACTCGTCTTACCGCGGTGGATGAAGCGGGAACCACGGATGTCTTGTGCGCCGACAAAACTGGCACGCTCACCCAGAACGCGCTGACGGTGACGAGCATTCATGCGATGCCCGGCTTTGACGAAGCGCATATTTTGGCGCTGGCGGCGCTGGCCAGTTCGGATGGCGGGCAGGACCCGGTCGACGGCGCCATTCGCGCCGCCGCGGCGCACAACGCGATTTCCGACGCGCCGAAATTAGTCAAGTTCGCGCCCTTCGATCCGGCGAAGAAGATGTCCGAAGCGACCGCAACTGATTCGACCGGGGCCACGCAGCGCATCGTGAAGGGCGCCTTTGCCGCGGTCATCGGCCTCGCACAATCGTCGCCGGCGGCGGCGGCAGCAGCGAAGGAGCTTGAAGAGAAGGGCTTCCGGGTTCTCGCGGTCGCGGCCGGGCCGGCAACGGCGCTGAAGCTCGCAGGACTGATCGCGCTCAGCGACCCGCCGCGCGCGGACTCGGCCAAGCTCGTCACGGAATTGCATGGCTTGGGAGTTCGTACCGTGATGGTGACGGGTGACGCGCCGGCGACGGCCGTCATTGTCGCTCATGCGATAGGGCTCGATGGCGCGGTCTATCCGCCCGGGCCGATCCCCGACAGCGTCCAGCCCGCGCAATTCGCAGTCTTCGCCGGAGTCCTGCCCGAGGACAAGTACAAGCTCGTCAAGGCGTTCCAGAAGAGCGGCCACACCGTCGGCATGTGCGGTGACGGGGCTAACGATGCGCCGGCGCTTCGCCAAGCGCAGATGGGAATAGCGGTCTCGACGGCAACCGACGTCGCCAAATCGGCGGCCGGCATGGTGCTGACCGAGCCTGGCCTCACCGGCATCGTCGCCGCGGTCAAGGAAGGACGAATAACGTTCCAGCGCATCCAGACCTATACGCTGAACTCCATCATCAAGAAGATCGTGACGGTGCTGTTCCTGATCGTCGGCCTGATCATGACAGGGCACGCGATTCTCAACCCGCTGCTGATGGTCATTGTGATGATCACCGGCGATTTCCTCTCCATGTCATTAACGACGGACAAGGTGCGACCATCGCCAACGCCGAATTCGTGGCGCATCGGCGGATTGACGATGGCGGGCGTCATCATGGGTAGCTGCTTGCTGGCCTTCTGTAGCGGCATCTTGGCCGTCGGCAGATTCGGCATGAATCTCGGAACCGAGGCGCTGAGAACCCTGGCCTTTGTCGCGCTGGTGTTCGGTAGTCAAGCGACGCTCTACGCCATTCGTCAACGCAGGCACCTGTGGGGCGTTCGTCCAAGCCTCTGGCTTGCCGTGTCGTCCGTTGCCGATATCGCAATCGCTTCGACATTGGCCATCGTCGGAATCGCGATGACACCCCTGCCGGCCTTGCTCGTGGCCGGCACGCTTGTGGCGGCGGCTGCCTTCGCTGTCGTGGCCGATTTAGTGAAGGTTCCGGCTTTTCGCGGTCTTGGAATCGCCTAGAACGCGCCTCGCGGCCGAGAGGACGTGATCAAGGAGAGCGCGGGTCACGGCCTTCTCGACCCGAGAACTATTTTTTCGAGCGGCGACCGAATGCTGCCGTAACTTCCTTCTTCTTTATGCGCGCCTTCGGGTTGCCGCGCTGCCCGAGATTCTGCTCTTCGGTGCCGTCACCCATCATGCCGGGATAAGCAACCTTGGCTCGCTTCTTGGTCTTG
>Ga0181530_10004166_pt1 | contig 15532 bp, 14 predicted proteins | sample PEATcosm2014_Bin_42_FD_119769 | JGI IMG/M metagenome (GOLD analysis project Ga0181530, IMG submission 119769) | Peatland microbial communities from MTU Mesocosm Facility, Houghton, MI, USA - PEATcosm2014_Bin10_60_metaG | ecosystem: Environmental > Terrestrial > Soil > Wetlands > Peat | place... | reverse complement strand
GAGGGGTGAACCAGGCTGGCGGTCAGTTGCGGCTCCTTTTCCCAGATCGGCGTGATGAACTTCCAGATTTTGGTGTTCACCATGCGGTCCACTTCGCGGTAGAAATTCGCCGCCCCGGTGAAAGCCGCGTAAGGCCCGCTGTAGTCGTAGCTGTGCAGTTGCTTGCACGGCACCCCCATTTTTTCGATGACAAACTTGTCCTTGATGCCCGAGCCGATGATGTCCGGCTTGTAGATTTCAATCAGTTTCTCGATTTCGTGATGGCTGATGTCGTCAATGATCAGCGTGTTCTTCTTCATCTCGGCCATCATGCCCTGGTAATCGCGGAAGCTGAATCCGCCCGCTTCCAAAGCCGCCATTTGTTCCGGCGTCCGGGTTGGTTTGAAACGCGCGGGATCGGGTTCCACATGGAGTTCCTCGATGTTGCGGCTGTCGGCGTCCACCTTGATCGTCGGCAGCACGCGCCGGCCCTCGTAATCGTCGCGGTGCGCGAACTCATATCCGGCGGAAACGGTTTCCATGCCGATGTCGCGAAACAACTCCTGATAGTGATGCGCCCGCGAGCCGCCGACAAACAGCGCGGCGGTCTTGCCCTGGCAGCGCGCCCGGATTTCGTCCTGCACCGGTTTCAATGCGATCATCTCGCGCATGATGACCTCCTCGACGCGATCGGTCAGTTGCTTGCTATCGAAAAACCTCGCGATCTTGCGCAGTGTTTTCTTCGCAGCCTCGGCGCCGATGAAATTCACCTTGATCCACGGGATGCCGAATTTTTTCTCCATCATGTCCGCGATGTAATTGATGGAACGGTGGCACATGACTCCGTTGAGTTGGACGGTGTGCGACTTTTTGACCTGATCATAACTGACATCGCCGCTCAAGGTGGAGGTGACATGAATGCCGCATTTGCGGAGCAGCGTGTCAATTTCCCAGGCGTCGCCGCCGATGTTGTATTCGCCCAGGATGTTCATGGTGAACTCGGCCTGGTCCGGCGTGTCGTCCAAGCCAATGATGTTCTTGAACACGCCGTTGTTGGCGATGTGGTGGCCGGCGGATTGGCTGACTCCCTTGTAGCCCTCGCAACTGAACGCGATGACGTTGATCCCAAGTTCCTCCTTCATTTGGCGGGCGATGGTGTGAATATCATCCCCGATGAGGCCGACCGGGCAGGTGGCAAGAATGGCGATGGCCTTGGGATGGAAAATTTCGTAGGCCTCCTTGATCGCCTGGCGGAGCTTCTTCTCGCCGCCGAAAATGATCTGGTCCTCCTGCATGTCGGTGTTCATGCAGTATTGCATATAGTTGACTTCGCCGGGTTTCGGACGCGCCAGGTTGCGGCGGGTCATCCACGCGTAGAAGCCGCAGCCCACCGGGCCGTGAGTGATTTGGAGCAGATCGTAAATCGGCCCCATGACCACGCCGCGGCAACCCGCGTAAGTGCAGCCGCGCTGGGAGATGATGCCGGGAATTGTCCGCGTGTTGGCGGCGATTTCCGGCGGGGCATCGGGATCGTTGGAGAGGATTTGTTTGGCGCGCTTCTTCCGCGTTTTCGGCGGGTAGATTCGCAGCATCTCCTCCCGGACTGCGTTCGGGTCGGGCGCCGCAACCATGTCGGTCGTTTCATTCATGCAAAATCCTCTCCGGTTTTCAGTTCACCGCCGCCGCGCCGCGCTCGCCGGTGCGGATGCGGACGGCCTCTTCAATGGGCATAACAAAAATCTTGCCGTCGCCGCACTTGCCGGTGCGGTTGACGCGGATGATGGTTTCAATCAGCTTCGGCACGGATTCGTCCGGCGCGGCGACCGTCATCATCCGGTTCGGAAGCAACATCGGGCCGTCATCCTTAAGCCGGGCAATGGCCTCCGGCGCGCCGGCTTCCGCGCCCTGGATGACGCGGCTGTCCACGTTGCCCTTGCCGCGTCCAACCACCTTTCGGGCGGTGAACGCGGGGAAACCGGACTCGATGAGCGCCTGCTTGGTGGCGTTCATCATGTTCATTCGGATAATGGCGATGATTTGTTTCATGCCCAGGCGTCCTTGCTGTTGTTGCTGACGGTCCAGGTTTCATCCACCTTGGAGATGAATATCTTCCCGTCACCGAACACGCCCTTGGTCCCGGTGCGGGCGGACTTCAGAATCGTTTCCACCACCAAGTCCTTGTCCCCATCCGCTACGACCACGAGCAAATGCTCCTTGGGCAATTCGTCGTAAGTGATCTCGCCGACCTTGAGGCCGCGTTGCTTGCCGCGTCCAAACACATCCATTTTTGTGACTCCCGGAAAACCGGCGTCGAGGAGGGCCTTCATAACTTCGTGGACTTTTTCCGGTCGCACTACGGATTGAATCATGGTGGGCATGGTGTTGGGTGATGGCTGCGCGGTTTCAGTTGTAGAGTCCGAATTCCATCAGCAGTTTTTCCAGTTCCGGCATGGCGAGCGGTTGCGGGATGACGAAATTTTTATTTTGGTCAATCGCCTTGGCCAGGGCGCGGTATTGATCGGCTTGGCCGCATTGCGGGTTCCATTCGATCACCGTCTTGCGGTTGATCTCCGCGCGCTGCACGTCATTGTCGCGCGGGACAAAATGGATCATTTGCGTACCGAGCTTCTTCGCGAACTGCTCGATCATTTCCCTCTCGTTGTCCACCTTGCGGCTGTTGCATATCAGCCCGCCGAGCCGGACCTTGCCATTCGTGGCGAACTTCAGGACCCCCTTGCAGATGTTGTTCGCCGCATACATCGCCATCATTTCGCCCGAGCAGACGATGTAGATTTCCTCGGCCTTGCCATCGCGGATGGGCATGGCGAACCCGCCGCAGACCACGTCTCCCAACACGTCGTAGAACACGTAATCCAGGCACTCGCTCTCGTCGTAAGCGCCGAGATGTTCGAGCATGTTGATTGAGGTAATGATGCCCCGCCCGGCGCAGCCCACGCCCGGCTCGGGGCCGCCGGACTCGACGCAGAGGCTGTTGCAAAAACCGCCGCTGCGGATGTCCGCCAATTCGACGTCCTCGCCCTCTTCGCGGAGCGTGTCCAGAACGCTGCGTTGCGCCAGGCCGCCGAGCAGCAGACGGGTGGAATCCGCTTTGGGATCGCAGCCCACAACCATGACCTTCTTACCCATCTCAGCCAGGCCGGCCACGGTGTTTTGGGTGGTGGTGGACTTGCCGATGCCGCCTTTGCCATAAATTGCCACTTTTCTCATGTTCATACTCTTTGTTGTATTTCTTTTGGTCGGCGGGTTCTGCAACCGCCAGACAACTGCCCTTGCAGGATGGATGCCAACGGCGGGAGGCGCGTGCATTCACATTCAGTGGTTCGCGCAAACTATTGCATACCAATGTGTTAGAGAATCCGGGCTGCTCGCCAATCCATGCCGGACAATTTACCAGAGGCTACGTTTGGGTGGGAAAGCGGTGGGAAGCTACGCGAATGTAGCTTTTGAGCGGGAGGCAACGCGGGCTGCCTGATCAACGCGGAATCAAGTGGATGTGCGGCGCCTTTACCAGAGCCACAACTCCACTTCCGGGCAGGAGCGCCAGTTCCTCGCAAGCTTGTTTGGTCAACAGCGCTGCAAGCGCAAATCCGCAATCCAATTCAACTCGCATCAGCGCGCCTTCGCGGGTCACCGACTTGACCACGGCTGGCAAATGATTGCGCGCGCTGCCCGGAACGTCGCCGCCTTTAAGCACCATGACATCCTCCGCCCGGATGCAAACGTAAACCTCCCGGATGTTTGCCGGGAGATTTTGCGCCGCGGAGACAAGCGCGGTTGGACCGGCCGCCACAGTCACAAGTTCGCCGTCCATTTTCACGATCCGCCCCGGCAGGACGGTTTCGACTGTGAGTATGTCCGCCACCGCGAGGCTGGCCGGCCGGCTGAAAACCTCCTGCACAGGACCGGTTTGCTCGATCTTGCCGTTGACCAAAACCACCATCCTGTCGGCCAGCGCGAGTGTTTCAAAGCGGTCGTGCGTGACATAAAGCATGGGAATGCGGAACTCGTCACGGACGCGGGCCAGATAGGGGAGGACGCGCGTTTTCAGTTTCAAGTCCAGGCTGGCCAGCGGTTCGTCCAGCAACAGCAGGCGCGGCGCGGCCAGCAAAGCGCGCGCCAGGGCGACACGCTGTTTTTCGCCGCCCGAAAGTTGCGCGACGCCGCGTTGCAAGAGCGGTTGGATTTCCAGGACTTCAACGATGCGCTCGAAGGGAAAAACGCGCTCCTTGTCCCCTCCGGATTTGCGGCCGTACAGAAGATTTTGACGCACGGACAGATGCGGGAACAGAGCCAGGTCCTGCGGAACATAGCCGATGCCGCGCTGACGGATCGGAACAAACACCCCGCGCGCAACGTCCGTCAACACCAAATCGTCGAGTTGGATGAAGGCGGACTTGGCGGCGCGCAAACCCGCCACGACTTCGAGCAGCGATGTCTTTCCCGCGCCGGACGGACCGAATATGACGTTGACGCGGCCGTGGATTTCCACATCCACTTCCAGCGTGAATGGTGCGAGCGGCAGGGAAATGTTTTTGAGGATCAGGCTCATGTCAGCGTTTGGAACGGCGCATCAGCCGCACGTTGATCCAAACAGCGGCAAACGCCAGCGCGAGCGAAACGCCGGCCAGAGTCCAGGCGTGGCTGTCTTCGCCCGCCTGGACGAGTTGGTAGATGCCGGTGGACAACGTGGTGGTGACGCCGGGAATGTTGCCGGCCACCATGATCGTCGCGCCGAATTCACCCAGCGCGCGCGCGAAAGCCAGCACGGTTCCCGCGAGGATTCCGCGTTTCGCCAGTGGCAGCGTGATGGTGAAGAAGACCCGCCACTCCCCCGCCCCCAGTGTGCGGGCGATTTGCTCCAGCGCCGGGTTCACCTCTTCAATGGCCGAACGCGCCGTCCACACCAACAGGGGAAACGACATCACCGCCAGCGCCAGCGCCACGGCGCGCCAGGTGAACACAATGTCAAAATGAAATTCCGAGTAAAGAAAGTGCCCGACGGGTCCGCGCCGCCCGCACAGTTTCAGCAAAACCAGCCCGGTGAGCACCGGCGGCAGGACAAGCGGGAAGGCGACAAACGTCTCCACCAGCGTCTTGCCGCGCCAGCGCAGTCGCGCCAGACACCACGCCAGCGCCACGCCAAACGGCAAAATCAACACCGTGCTCAACACGGCCATTTCCACCGTGAACCGGACAATCTGCCATTCCGCGGCGGTCATGATGCGCGATGGGGCCGGGCGCGGGATCAGTCATCCACACCAATTAGGACGCTGGAGGCTTTGATAATGGCGTAAGCCGTCTGGCCCTTCTTCAGCTTCAACGCCGCCGAACTTTCCGCCGTGATGGTCGAGACAATTTCGATTCCGGGAGCGATTTCCAGAATGACGAGGCTGCTGATCGGCCCTTTCTTGAGGCTCTTTACCTTGCCTTTGAGAACATTGCGGGCGCTCAGTTTCATTATTTTCCTTTTGGTTCACCGGCCATTTTGCCAGCGCGTCAATATATCATTTCCCCGCGCCGGATAAAACAACAAACCCGTGACGGGCAAAAACCGCGCCCGCCTCCCTGCTGGCCAGATAACTCAAAAACTTCTTTGCGGCCTCGGATTGCGGCGCATCCTTCACGAGAGCGGCCGGATAAATAATTTCCGGGACTTTCCCGGACGGAACTTCAAATATAACCCTCACCTTCTTGGAAATCGCGGCATCAGTTTTGTAAACCAGCCCGGCGTCCACATTGCCGGATTCCACCGCAGCCAACACGGCGCGAACATTCTCGCAAGGAACGACTTTCGCTTCGATCCCCGCCCACAATCCCGATTTTTCGAGATATGCTTTTGCGTACGTTCCCGCGGGAACCGTCTTGGGGTCGCCGAGGGCGACGCGCTGGACGGCGGCGTTGGTCAAGTCGCCCGGCGACCGCACAGCGGCGCTGTCCGCGGCGGTGACAATCACAAGCGAATTGGCGAGAAGATTCGTGCGCGTCGCCTTCACGAGAAATCCGTTCGTTTCCAGCGCGTCGGCCCTGGCCTCGTCGGCTGAAAAAAAGAGGTCGGCAGGCGCGCCTTCCTCAATTTGCCGCGCGAGCACGCCCGACGCGGCAAAGTTGAAGACAATTTTATCGCCGGATACTTTTTCGTAAGCGCCGGCGATTTCCTGGAGCGAATCCGTCAGGCTCGCCGCCGCGAACACAGTGACCTGCGCGGCGAGGCTTGCGGATTGAAGGCAAACCAGCGCCGCGCAGGCGAGGATGGAACCAATCAGCCGTTTCATTTGCGATTTGATTTCAAGTCATTAGCCGAACCCGTTCGTGATCAGAAGGGGAATCGCACTGTCAATAGGAAGTTATTGCCGTAAAGCGGCTTGCTGGTGACGGCAACTTGATAGCCAAGGCCGACCGACATTCCCAGGCGCTTCCAAATGGGGAACTTCCCGAAGAGCAGTCCGGGGGTGATGAAGAGTTGCTCCTTGCCTTCGTGCTCGCCGTCCGGGTAGTAGGTGTAGTTGGCTTCGACCTCCGGCCAGACCACTCCCAGCTTGTACTGAAACGCCGTGTTCAGCGCGATGGATGTTCCGGGACCGGTCGGGTCCGTGCCGTGGTCCGTCGGCAGCGAGACCCCCAAAGTGCTCTGAATGTCAAAATTGCCCCAGCCTTTCCCGCCGGCGATTGTAGGCGTGAAGGTGTATCGGTTTTTCGTGTTGGCCTCGCCGCCGGTCGGCACAGTCGCCCCCAGGAATGCGGTGAGGATATAGTTGCCATTGCTCTCGTTGGCGGACGCCAAACGGTATTTCAACAGGAAATTGTCATCGGCAAATCCGTCCTGGTCCTTCGGATTCTTGTGGGCTTGCCAGGCCGGAACGCCCAGAATCATCTCCACGTTTTCGCAGGGAATGAGTTCCAGTCCTTTGCCCCCGCCGTAACTGGTCAGCGTATTGCCGCCCGCCGTGGATTGAATGGATTGATCGTAGCGGAACTCCTGTTCCAGACGGGGCGTCACTGTGACAATCGGCGTCATCCAGTGCGGCTGCTCCGCCTGGGTTTTCGCGACCATCCCAAACCACTTCGAGAAGAAATCGTTCCCGGACGAGGAGTCGTTGGTTATGGTCATGTTCTGCGCGCGGCCCGGCGCGAGGGCTGTCAGCAACAGAAGCGCGACCACGGCGCGCGCACCGGGTCGTTTACGAGTAGCCCGGAAGGCAAATGATCCAATCGCTGTCGTAGTGTGTTTCAATGTTTGGTCGAGGAGCGGGTGCTGTTTCATGGTTTGTTATGCTCTGGGTTGGTTATGCTTTCAGTTTGTTTGGGTTGGAGGTGAATTGCGGCAAAGTCATAAAGGCAGAATGTCTCCCGTATCGCGGGCGTTGTAACCAGGGAGTTCGCTGATCAGGCGCCGGCAGGCCCGCCCGCGCAACATCCGCACAAGCGCCTGAATGCGGCGGTCGTGCTGGAATGCGGCGGGAATACACAAATCCAAAGTCTCCGTGCGCACCGGCAGAAAATTCAGTCCGGCTTCGTCCGCACTGAAGCGCACACAAACGCCCGCCTCCGCCCAGCCTGCGCGCACGGCTTCGGCCACCGCGGCGTGTCCATTGACCTCGCGCCCCGTAAATGGGCGGCTGCGGAGCAGTTCGTCCAGGCATTCGCGCGCCGCCGAACCGGACTCCCTCGCCGCCCAGCGCAGCGGACGCCGCGCCACGCATTCGACCGAGGTCGAATGATCGTCTGTCGCCAGCGCAACTCCCGTTTCCCATTTTGCCATGCGAAGCAGCAGACACTGGCGGTCGAACTGCGCGCGGACAATTTCGGCGTTGCGTTCCGGCTGCTCATCCGTGGAAAAATGCAATCCCGCAACATGAACTCGCCGCCTTCCCAGCAGATCCAGCGCGGCGCGTCCGCCGCGGGGAAACACGAGCAATCGAAAACCGGAGGCGCGCGCATATTCCGCCGCGAGCAAACCGGCCGCCGGATCGCAGCATGCCATTATCAGGGTCGTCTCCGCGCTTTGCGGAGTTCTTTCGCGCAACACGCCATTCTGCCAGACACCATCGTGAGGCGTCGGATTCAAGGCCATTGCCTCCACCGGATAGAGCAGCCGGCGGTGTCCGATTTCCGCCTCCCAATAACGGATGGATTCTCCATTCGGCGTCCAGGCCCACTCGGGTCCCTGTGACGGGGATGTCCTTTCGGGTCCGAACAACTCTTCGACCGAACATTCGAGCACTGTCGCCAATGCCAGGGCCGTTGCGACCGACGGCGAGAGGCGTTCGCCTTCAATAGCGCTGACCGCCGCGCGAGAGATACCCGCCCGTTTTGCCAAGTCCGCCTGCGACCATTCGCACGCCAGCCGCCGCGCCTGCACCGTGTTGGATGATATGATTCTGTCGTTCATGGATATTATCGTGTCACTTCGTCGCAAATAAGAACACCGCCGGACGAAAAATCGAATGCAATTTTAATGCCAAGCCGTTGCTTTTTTCATCTCAAGCCGACAAACGCCTTGTAAAACAAGGGTTTTTTCGCGAGCCGCATTTTTTCGACAAACAAATTCAGGCGGTGAAATCCCACCTGAATGTAGTTTTGGCAGCTAAAAGCTACACGGAGGTAACTCTTGCGGCAGCGGCTTCGTCGTCGCGTCGAAAGCGTTTGAAATCAATGCCAAAGCGTTTCACCCGCAGGCCGATCTGGCGTTCGGTCAGACCGAGATGGCGCGCCGCGGCAGCCATGTTGCCATCACTGGCTTTGAGTTCGGCGACGATCATTTCGTATTCGAGCGCGCTTACAGCCGTTTCCAATGTGCCCCGCGAGCCTCTTTCGGAGGAATCCTTCTTCTGCAAAGTCGGCGGCAGGTGCTGGGCCTCGATGGCCTTGTCCTGGCACAGCAGGACGGCCCGTTCGATGCAATTTTCCAGCTCGCGGACGTTGCCGGGCCAGTGATAACTGACCAGCAGGTCAATCGCCGCGGTGGAGATGCGGCGCACCGGCTTTTGATTCTGTTTCGCGTATTTCTCCACGAAATGGTCCGCCAGCAGCAGGAGGTCCGCCTTGCGCTCGCGCAGGGGCGGGATGTAAATCGGGAAAACATTGAGCCGGTAATACAAGTCGGAGCGAAACTTCTCCCGTTCGATCATCTCTTCGAGATTGCGACTGGTGGCGGTGATGACACGCACGTCGGAACGGATCGGCGTCTGGCTGCCGACACGCTCGAATTCCCTTTCCTGCAACACGCGCAATAGCTTGATCTGGGTGGCTGGAGGGATGTCGCCAATTTCATCGAGAAAAATCGTCCCGCCATCGGCAATTTCAAAGCGGCCCTTGCGCATGGCAACCGCCCCGGTGAACGCGCCTTTCTCATGGCCAAACAGCTCGCTTTCGATGATGGATTCAGGAAGGGCGGCGCAGTTGAATTTGACGAATGCCCGGCCCTTGCGCAAGCTCTGCTCGTGCAGCGCCCGGGCAACCAGTTCCTTGCCCACACCGGATTCGCCGCGGATTAGCACGGTGGTGGAGCTGCCGGCCACCTGTTCGATGTGCAGGTACACCGAGCGCATCGCGTTGGAATTGCCAATCATGTTTGGTGGCCGCAGGCTCGCTTGAAGCTGCTCCTGCAGCCGCTCGTTTTCCCGATGCAGCACACCCAGGCGTTCCTTGGTGACACGGTGGAAATGCACACTCTGAGCGATGACGTTGGCCACCAGCGAGAGCAGCCGCCGGTCGGCAGCCAGGCTCACCTCGGCCCGGGTCGGACGCTCCGCGCTCAGACAACCCACAACTTCCTCCCCGAATTTCACCGGTACACAAATGATCGCCAACTTCTCCACGGCCCCATCCGTGCTTATTCGCTTCAATAACGGCTCCGCTGAAACATCCGACACCACCACGGCTTGGCCGGTGCGGATCACGTCGTCAATCAGCGGGCGATAATGCCGGAGATATTCCTCTTTCGAGAGATGATGCGGCAATCCGACGGCCTCGGAAGCGGAAACACTGTTGTTCTTGCCGTCGAGGATGGTCATGGTGCCGCACTGAAGTCCCATCACCTCCTCCATTTTCAGGAGGACGGGCCGGATGACTTCGCGCAGTTCGAGGCTGCTTTCCAGCGTATAGGAAATGTTCAGGAGCAGATTCAGTTCGTCCACCACCCGGCAACCCTTTGTCACCGCCAGACTGCACGCACCTTCTTCAAGTCCAACACACCCGCGCTGCGTTTCATTTACGAAAGAATTCACAAACTTATCTTGCCGCAATCACCATGCCAACCAACCATAGGCACGAATTCGCCGCGTACATCACTGGTCACAACCTCCATGGCCCGGCTGGCGCAATCGGAGGCTTGACGGATGACCGCGCGGGGTTGTGTGGTGGCTGCGGACGAACAGAGAACATCTGAACGGCCACGCGACCAATCAGACGAATGGATGCTATGGGGCGCCTTTGGAACCTCTCAGGATTCCAATTAAAGGCGGGAACCCAAAATTGGCAAGTTAGTTTGTTTTTCGGCAAGATCGGTGTCTTACTTCAATGGCATGGTGGCGTTGGTTTGCAGGATGTGGCAGGCAACTTTCTAGCAGGGGTCGCGCTGCGGGTTCGGACGGCGATCCTCCAAATAGATGCGGCAGCCGTTGTCGATATATTTCTGCGAGATGCGGAGGGACGCGCCGCGATGGGCGACGCCGTAGTCGAACATGTCAATGGGCCCCTTCGCTTGCAGGCTGGTCAGGCGCATGTGGTTGTCCGGGCCATAAACGGCGATGTGCTCGATTTTGAACTTGTATAAGGCAGCCATAGGCTTTTTAATTGTTCCTTCCGCCGACTTCGCGGATCATCTGCTTGGCGGAGAAGTTGGCGTGCGTGCCAGAGCCATTCCAGCCCGCCACCCTGCTCCCCTGATTTGCCAAGTATATCAAACTCTTATGCCGTGATGCCAGCAGCCTGAAAGTAGCAAATGGAATGCCACTTGAATGATCCCCGTCATAAACACCCAGGAAAATGGCGTGCCGCCCCGGTCCATCCGCTTTTAGGCGCAGATGTCTGTTTGTCTTTTAAGGTCGAAATGGAATATCGAGTGTGTTCTTTTGCTCGTACTGTGCAGATTCTCTCTTCGGGCCGGCTTTCGACCCAATAGTCGCCATAGCCAGTTGATATTGCGAGTCAGGGACAAGTCTGGCGTGACAGTTCGTCGCAGTTTCGATGGCCGGGCGTTTCAGACCCACCACCGCAGCGATGCGTCGGCACCCCACGACTGGGAGGCAAAAGTCCTGCGCCTGCTCGGATCCCGTGGTTGCGGATTCGTCCTCACGCTGCTCGAAGCCAATCCGCAACGGCTTCGCATCATCACCAGAGATTGCAGCACTCGCGCTAAGCATCTGGAGCCGGAGAGTGTGTGTTCGGCTTCCACTCAACTTTCACACGCAGAACAATCTGGTTTTCTCGGAAGCGGTTTTGATTTAGCCTCCACATGTGATGCGCTTGCCGATCAATATTGATGATGTCCTTCACGGACAAACCGTGGAATGGGAGCGGCTGGAATTTAGGCAAGGCTGGAATCCGGAGGCCGTCCTCCACACGATGTGCGCCTTCGCCAACGATTTCCACAATCTGGGTGGCGGCCACATTTTCATTGGCGTCGCAGAGGAGGATGGGCAGCCCGTGCTGCCGCCTGCGGGATTGCCGCCCAACAAACTGGACTGCATTCAAAAAGAGATTCTCGAAATTGGGCATCGGATGCCGCTACCCGTGTTTGAGACTGATAGAAACAGAACCTATTTCCTCGTGCGCTTGCCGCTTCATCCCGCGTTTATCAAAGAGGCCCGGGAACGCAAAAGCCGGGCGATCCGCCAAGTCACCGGCCAAGTCACCGGCCAAGTCGCCATCCAGGTTCTCCGGTTCTGCGAGCAACCCCGCAAGGCGAGCGAAATCCAGGCGCTGGTTGGCGTCAAACATCGCCAAACCTTTCGGGAGAATTATCTCAATGCGCTCATTGCCCAAGGCTGGCTTGAGCGTTTGATAGCCGACAAACCAAGAAGTCGGTTGCAGCGGTACCGAACCACAGAGGAAGGGAAAAAGTGGGCGCAGGAGAGCGCAGCCCCCCGCCCAGTTGCGTAAACCCCGGCGGCACAATCATGCAAAATAATGTTATCGGCGAATGGCGTTTGATTGAGATGGAGCAATGGGATCGGGATTTTATTGACCTGGTTGAACCAGGTTTCATTTCCTTTCAAAAGGGCGGGAGGGGCGAAATGCGATTTGGGGCTGTCAGTCTGGAACTGGATTGGGAGCTCAACGAAGCCGGCAAAGCCGAGTTCACATTCACCGGCTTTGACGAAATGGATGAAACCTCCGGGAAAGGCTGGGCATCTCTGGCGCAAGGACGGCTGGTCGGGAACTTCAAATTCCACCAGGGCGACAAATCAGGATTTATTGCGGAACGGTGGAAGGCGGCCAGAGCTTCATGAGCATCCATTCCTTCGCTATGCGATGTTGGAGGTATCCCGCTCCTCTGGACCACCGCACGAAAGGCGGCTTGTCGCGCGGCGATGTTGCACTACCCTCAAGCCCATAATGAGCAGCGAGGCCAAACGCCTTTTTTCATCCGCCCGGCTCCCGGGTTTCACCGGGCGCGGGGACAAGTATCTGGGCGAGATCGCGCAGGAATTGCGCCGGGTGCTGTTGAAGACCCAAAACACCTTCGGCTTTCCCGCCTGCCGGTTGCCGGACGCCGCCTGGAGTGACGTGGCGGTACTGCTGGTCGAGTGGACGGAGGACGTTCATAACGACATCGGGTTGTGGCGCACGGTCGAGACACATCAGCGCCGGTGCTTCGGCACGCCTCTGCCGCTGATCGTGAACGAGTCGCCGGAAGTTGAACCGTACGGTTTTGATCCGCGGCGTATTCGGTTTTTCCTCTGGAGTTTGTGGCCCTGCTTCAAGCCGGAGCAAGTGCTTTCACCCGCGCATGAGGATTTGAAAAAGCTCGCGGAAGCAGCCAGTCGGCTGCTGGGCGAGCGGTTTGCCCTTGTGCCGCGGGACTCCGGCGTGACGCGGTTTTTGGCCGGCCCGAACGAGTACGGCTGGGAGATCAAACGCAAACTGCTCTGGTTGGGGATCAACTCCTACCTGTTCCGCTTTAAGTTCTTTGAGTATCTCGACCAACACCAAGGCGAGCCGGATATCCAGACCAAGGATGATTTCGTTTGCCAGCGCTGTACCGAATGGTCCGGGCTGGGAGTAATTGATGTTCTGGCCGGGACGCTAAACTTGCCGGCTGACGACAAAGCAACGCTGCGGACATGGTATGAGCGGCACTGGTCTTTCTTTCGTGTGCTTGCGTGGCACGAAGAGGGGAATGAGGTGAAATTCATCACGGCCCGCAACTTGGTGAACGGCCAGCCTTACACCATCCGCATGAACATCGCCGGGTGTCCGTTCCCGCCGGGAATGGTGGTGTATGGTGCGCTCACACCTTGGCGGGGGGAATGGTATTGGTCGGGGGCCCAGAAGACTTTTGAGGACGTGCCGGAGCAGGAGGAAGCCAAGATCCGCAAAGAGATGCTCGAACACTCCAGTTCCATTGCGTATCGCTATTGTCCAGCGGAAGCCGCCAAAGCCTTGGAGTTCGCCCGCGAAAACCATGCGAAATACGTCGCCCATTACGGGGGCGACTTGGTGGTGTTTCCCGACGGCTTGGCGCTGGCGGCGGCGGAGCAAAAGCGCATGGAGGCACACTGGCGCGCTTCCGATCCGGACGCCGTAGCTCGGGTAATGCGGGAACGCGGCTTGGAGCATCCGCGTCCGCGCATGAGCTTCCCGCCGGATTTTTTGAACCACGATCAGGGCATTGGCGCCTTCTCCAATCCGGACGAGGGCGTGGAGTTTTCGCTCCGGTTCAAGCAGGTTCTGTCCGGGTTGCGCAAAAAAGGCGTCGGCTTAACCGACGAGGAAATGGACGCCCTGCGCCACCTCCTGACCGGCGCCGCAATCAGCCCGGCATTTGTCCGACGCCTGGTGGACGAACACGGGGCGGAATCGTTGACAGAAACCTTCTTGATGCGGAACGCGCCATCCGAGTTGGCCCTTGAATTTCTCTTGCGCCGGCACAAAGGCCAGTTCTATCGCAAGCGATACCCCACACTTTCGCTGCTCCAGGCGGCTTCAAAGCCAATGGAAGGCTGAGGCCAATGAGCACAGGACCTGCTTGCTATGTACCTTGAACGGCTCTTGGTGGGGAATGTCCGGTATCTTGGCAACAGTGAGCATGATTTTACGATTGGTCCGGGGCGTCTCCGGCGGTGGAACCTGCTGGCGGCCGGGAGTTCTTCCTCGGCGCACCTGCGCGCGCTGGCACTCGCGGGCCTGGGCTGGCGGCAATTGCAGAAGCTCGCGCAACGATCTCCCCTGTCCCTGGCCGAGCGAGCCGATCAGCCGCTTCATTTGGAGTTCGTCCAAGTTCGGCACGCGCCTCAGGAGCGCGGACCCGCCAGCCCCGTGCGCCGACATCTGGGCTGGTGGGGTGGCGAGGGAGGCCAGTTCAGCGCCGTGCCCAAGTCCGCCATGCGCCAACTCGATCCAGCCGCGCGGGTGGGTCGTCCGGATCTGGGCAGGTCCAATGTCGGCCGGCTGCTCCTCGCCTACGGAAGCCAAGTCCGGGCACAAACTGGCACGGACTGCTTCGACATCCAACCCGACCAGCGACTAAAGCGATGCGCGAGTTTGTTCGACTCGGAGGCACAGGTCACAGATCCGGTGGCGTTCCTGGAGCGATTGCGCCACAAGTCTCAATATCGGGCTGGGCGCGCCCGCGCACTCCTGGCCAGGTTGAGCGCGGACTTGAGCGATTGGCTTGGTTGGGATGTGGGCGGCAGCCTGGGCAGGGAGCGCGCGTTCGAGGCTCGCTGGAAGGCCGCAAGCACATCGCTGCGCCGGCCCGCGATCGTGGCCCTGGACATGGCCCGCCACGTTTTCGACGCCTCCACACGCTTGGACGATCCCGACCCGCTCCAGCAGCCCGGCGTGGTCCTCCTGGACCGCCCGGACGCCTGGTGCGAAGCCGGCCGACAACCGCAGTTCTTCAAACTGCTGGATGCCTGGTTTCCGAAGGTCCAGTTCTTCGTCGCGCTTTCACCGTCAGGGCGGGGCCGCTTTCCGGCCCGGCTGTTGGAGCAAAACCTCCCCATTCCCGAGCCTCAGCCACGCCGCCGGCCTGCTCCGCACCAGCGGCTGTCACAGGGAACTGTCCTGCTGGTGGACGTGGACGGCACGCTGCCGAACTTGGCGCTGATGAAACTGAGCCGCTGCTTCAAGGCCCAAGGCCGCAAGGTGGCGCTGGCGCGCGGCGTGAAAGAACTCCCCCGTGCCGGGACCGTGCTGGCCAGTTGCGTGTTCAGCACGGCCCCGTCGGCCATGCGGGTCGAGATCCTGCGCCGTCGTTATGGCACCCCAGTGCAGGTGGGCGGTTCGGGCGTGGACCTCCGCTTGCGTCTGGCTCCGGACATCGAAGCGCTGGCCCCGGATTACTCGCTTTACCCAGAACTGGGGG
>Ga0181530_10004159_pt1 | contig 15555 bp, 15 predicted proteins | sample PEATcosm2014_Bin_42_FD_119769 | JGI IMG/M metagenome (GOLD analysis project Ga0181530, IMG submission 119769) | Peatland microbial communities from MTU Mesocosm Facility, Houghton, MI, USA - PEATcosm2014_Bin10_60_metaG | ecosystem: Environmental > Terrestrial > Soil > Wetlands > Peat | place... | reverse complement strand
TGCGACGGCATCTGCGCCAACTCGTGGCCCAACGCGTACATCTGCGCAACTGCGGTTTCGTAGGACAAGGGCAGCTCTCAGCTATCAGCTCTCAGTTTTCAGTTTCAATCTTTGCTTCCAGGCTATCCAGAAAACCGCAGTCAAGGGTCAAACCATGCACCGAGCAGGCAAAAGCGCATCCCGGCAGGCACCTTTGAGTTTTATCGGTGAGCGTGTGGTTCGTTGCCTTCGCCGCTGAAAACTGAAAGCTGATGGCTGATAGCTGAGAGCTGTTCTACCCCGCCATAAAATCCAGCGCCCGCGCGATGTACGCCTTCATCTCCTTGCGCGGGACCACGGCATCGAGCATTCCGTGTTCCAGCAGAAACTCCGATCGCTGAAACCCCGGCGGCAGTTTTTGCCGGATCGTCTGCTCGATCACGCGCGGCCCGGCAAATCCAATCAGCGCGCCCGGTTCGCCAATGTTGAGGTCGCCCAACATGGCGAACGACGCGGTCACGCCGCCCGTAGTGGGATCTGTCAGGACGGAAATGTACGGCACCCCGGCGTCGTCCAGGCGCGCCAGCGCGGCCGAGATTTTCGCCAGTTGCATCAGGCTGATCGGGCCTTCCATCATGCGCGCGCCGCCCGATGCCGAAATGATGATCAGCGGCGTCCGCGTTTCCAGCGACTTTTCGATGGCCCGCGTGATGGCCTCGCCGACCACCGCCCCCATGCTCCCGCCGATAAACGAGTATTCCATCGAGACCACGATCACCGGGCGCCCGTTCAGCTTGCCCTCGGCGTTGATGATCGCGTCTTTCAGCCCCGTATCTTTCTTCGCCTGCTTCAGCCGCGACGAGTAGGCTTTTAAGTCCACAAACTTCAGCGGGTCGTTGGAGCTGAGATTGCTGTCAAAGACTTCGTACTTGTTGTCGTCGAGCAGCAGCGCCAGCCGCGCCCGCGCGTCGATGCGGAAATGCTTGCCGCACTTCGGGCAGACGTTGAGGTTCTCTTCCAGGTCTTTCTTCCAGATAATCTGGCGGCAGCTGTCGCACTTCGCCCACAAACCTTCGGTGTGCACTTTCCGCTCGCCCGAAGTGTCCAACTCACCGGATTGCCGTTTGAACCAGGTCATAGAAAACAGTTGTCAGTTCTCAGTTCTCAGTTCTCAGTAAACCCCGCACGAACCGCGCTCGCACTGAGAACTGAGAACTGGGAACTGAGAACTAGTATTCGATTCCTCTCTGCGCCATCACGTCCTTCTCGTAGGCGTGTTTGATCTGGCGCATTTCCGTCACCGTATCGGCCAGCTCGACAATTGTCGGATGCGCGTTCCTTCCGGTCAAGATGACGTGTACCATTTCCGGCTTCTTTTTCAGAAACTCCGCCACTCTGGCCGCGTCCAGCATACCGTAGCTGATGGCGTAATTGATTTCGTCGAGCACCACCACGTCCCACTCGCCCGACTGGATCGCCTTCTCGGCCTCCGCCCAGGCCTCTTCCACCATGCGCACGTCTTCGGGGTCGGGCTTCTCGGCGCCGACTTTCACGAAGCCGCGCCCCATCTGCCTGATGATGAACTTTCCGTCAAAAGCCTGGACCGCGTCGAGCTCCCCGTAATGCCACGAGCCCTTCAAAAATTGCAGCATGAGGACGCGCATCCCCTGCCCTACCGCCCGCAGCGCCGTCCCCATCGCAGCCGTGGTCTTCCCTTTACCCGCCCCAGTATTCACCATAATGAGACCGCGGCGCAGTTCCGGCATAAGAAAGATCCGGCGTAAAGCCGAATTTTTAATTGTACGCGGATGGGAATCTCGATGCCACATCCATCAACAAAAAGGCGGACGGTTTTGGATTCCGTCCGCCTCGCGTCACCCCGGAGAATAGGGACTCTACGGCATTTCAACAACTCTCGACAGCTTCGGCTGACCTGCGCCGGCCGCTGCCTTTGGATCTTCGGCGTCCAGCAGTCGCGCTGCGATCCGCAGGGCTTCCATCTCTTTGCGGACCCGCAACAGCTCCTGCTCTTTCATGCGTAGTACGTCGTACGGGTTCTTCATTTGGGGGAGGGCCTCGCCTACAAACTCAGGCTTCTTTCGCCCGTCAAGAAATACTGTAAACAAGTTTCCCGCCCCTGGGAAGCTTCCAGAAGTGCATCGCGGCCGGAAATCGAGCCAGCCAGCGCGAGGCTGAGTGGCCGCTGCCCCGTTACCATAAAGTTAATGTCCCAGATGATAAGGATGGTTCTTAAGAATGGTGAACGCGCGATAGAGCTGTTCGACCAGCACGACGCGCGCCAGCTCGTGCGGCAGCGTCATCCTTCCCAGTGACAGCGTAAACCCGGCGCGCCGCCGCGCCTCATCGCTGAATCCGTCGCTGCCGCCAACGGCGAACACCAGCGGTATGGCGTTCACTTGCTCGCGCTCCAGAAACTCGGCCAGTTCTTCGGAGGAAAGCTGCTTTCCCCGCGAATCGAGAAGCACCAGCTTATGCCGCTCTTTGTTCTTATTTTTCTGCTGGCGTTCGCCCGCTGCCAATGACGAAGACAAAGACAGAATCGCGGCTTCGTCTTTCACGGCCAGCCCCGCAACCTCGGCATAGCGCGAGATGCGTTTCAGATACTCGTTGGTCAGGGCCTCAATCGCCGGCTCTTTCGTCTTCCCAATCCACGCCACTTTGATCTTCACAGGATTTCAGGCTTTTCCCGACGCCAGCACCACGTCCGCGCCGAACCGTATCTCATCGCCGACGCGATAACGCTTGATCGCCGCCTTCGCCTCGGCGCGGATCGCCGGCCAATCTTCCGCCCGCACCCGCTCCAGCATGGCGCGGAACGGGGCCGCTACGGCGCAGACATATTCGAAAACGTCTTCCGCGTCGTCCTCCGTACCTTCCTCCGCACTTGCCGGCCACGTCCACGGCAAATTGCGTGCCGACTCCTCCACCTCGGGAAATCCAGCGGCGCTGAGCACTTCCGAAAGCGAGCCCGCCGCCGCGAATCGAAAAAGGTCGGAAGCTCCCGGCTGAAGCAGCGGGCCGCCCACATGCCGGTGCACAATCATCATCGTGGTCTGCCAATACGGCTGTTCCATCGGACCCCAGGCGGCGAAGCAGGCGCGGGCTCCGGGCTTCAACACGCGGCGCAGTTCGCCGAGCGCACGTTTGGCATCGCTGAAAAACATCACTCCAAAGCGGCAGGTCGCGAGATCGAAGCTCCCATCGGCAAATGGCAAGTGGTGCGCGTCGGCCTGCTGGGTGGCGAAGTTCAGAAGATTTTTGTCTCGTGCCCGCTCGGCTGCAATTTCCAGCAGTTCCGCACTTTGGTCCACCGCCGTGACCGAACCGCCGGGACCAACGCGTTGCGCCAGGCTGATTCCCGGCTCGCCCGTGCCGCTCGCCAGATCGAGGACGCGCATCTCCGGCAACGGACGCGCGTATTCCACCAGAGCTTCGGTGACCGCGCTGCCGATCGCCGCCGATTTTGCCTTCCACTTTTCCGCCATCTTCAGGCGGAACGAAGAGCCCCACGGAACTGGATTCGCAGCGGACATTTCAGCTCTTCTTCTTGCGCGTTTCCTTAGCAGCAGCTGAAGTCGCCTTGCCAGCGGCGGATTTGGCGGGCGTTGTTTTAGCTGTTTTGGCAGGTTTTGTTTTCGTAATCGAAGCTTTGGCAAGCTTCGTCTTGCCAATCGCTGCCCGCCGCGGCTTCGGTTTCGCCAGCAATTCCGCCGGCTCCAGCCGCTTGGCCGACTTCCACAGCCGTTCCAGATCGTAGAACTGGCGTGCCTTCTCCGAGAAAACATGGACGACAAAGTCCACATAGTCGAGCAGCACCCACTCCGCCTGCTTGTAGCCCTCGGAGTGCGTTACGCGCATGCCCAGCGCTTCCAGCCGCTCGTCCACCGCGTCGGCAATCGCCTGGATCTGCCGCGGATTCGTCCCGCTGCACATCACAAAGTAGTCGGTGAACGCTCCCGAATCTTTTTCCAGTTCGAGGACGGTCACATCGTCGGCTTGTTTGTCGTGGCAGGCAAGAATAGCTTCACTGACCTGCCGTCTGAGGTCGTCCTGTTTCTTCATAAGCGTGCATTGATTGTAACCCGCAAGCAGCCGAGCGGGTGGGAGCGCAGACATCGCGCGAGGGAGAAGGCCGGTTCGCCCTTTGGAGCAGTCACGAGTGAACGCCGATCACTTGGGAAACCGCAATGTTACGACAAGTGTCGGGGGTGACTCTTACTGCGTGACAACTGGCGTCTCCCAGCCTTCGTAATCACCATTGAAATCACGGCATAACCTCAGCAGTTCAATGACAGTTTGATCGACTAATCTCTGCTCAATGGACTGAGTGCGAGTGACAGAGATGCCGAACGGAAATTCTCCCTCTGACTCAGTTTCTCCTAGGATGCCATAACCAGCGGCTGCTGCGGCTCCGCGGAACAACGTGCGAGATTCTTGCGAGCGGAATGACATCCAATGTTGGACCTCTCTGGGCACCGTGAGGACATCGCCCTTCTTGACCAGTTCATCCAACAGGTCCATGTTGGCGATGCGCTCTAAGTCCTCCAATGACGGATATAGGACGTTCAGATATTGGTTCCATGACGAGTCTTCCTGTTTCCCTGCGTCGAACTTGTACCCGTCAAAACCACTCAATGCCTCTCTGACCGCTTTGCGAAATCCATCTTTGGTTTCCCCGTAGAAGTAGAACTCGCGTCGTCCGTTAGTCGTGATCCTCCCGCTGAGTATCGCCTGGCATGTACGGGCAACACAGGCAGTGAGAGCATCTTCAATTCTGTACAGGATTGGAGCTTCTTTGCTATCGGACAGGCCATCGGGTCGCGGCGATTGGAAGTAAACCCATACCCAAAGAAGCCAAGGTTTGGAGGTAATCGGGACGGCATCTCGGAGCCCGAGATTTACGAGGATGGACGCCAGCTTGCCATTTACATTGCAGATGTACGGCTTCCAATTGTCGGTAATCTCCATTCGAAGATGATAACTGTTGTCGACAGACGATTAGACCACCTATTCGCCATCCTCGCTTCCGCCTCGTGGTGACCAGTTCTCACGCGCCCTTCCGATACAGCCCGTGCTTGCGAATGTAGTCCGCCACCGCTGGATCCACCCATCGTGTGAGCGCCTTGCCCTGCGCTGCCGCCGCCCGTATCGCGGTCGCGGAGACGCTCTGGCGAACTCCGTCCAGCAAGTGCAGCCTGACTCCGGGAAAAATCAGTTCGCCCTTGGCCGCCCGCTTCCGCAACGCGCGCGCCGCCGCCGGTTGCAATTCTTCCGGCAGCGCCAGGGCTGCGTCCCGCAACGAATATCCCGGACGGCTGGCCACTATGAAATCGCATTCCCCAAGCAACGCCCGCGCCTCGTGCCAACTCGCAATGTCGTTAAAGGCGTCAATTCCGATCAGGAAAAAAATGCGATCCGATTTTTCGAGCGTCCGTTTCAGGCGCCGCACCGTATCAATCGAATAATTCACGTTCCTGGACCACGGCTCGCCGATTCCTGCCTCCAGCAGCGACGCCACGAATCTCCGTTCCTCCCGCGTCCCCAGCGCCACCATCGCATAGCGATGAACAAACGCCGCCAACGGCTGCTTCTGTTTGTGCGGAGGAATGTTCGCCGGCACAAACAGCACTTGCCCCAGATCGAAGCGCCGGGCCGCCGCCTGCGCCAGTGCCAGGTGACCGCGATGGATGGGATCGAAGCTGCCGCCGAACAGCCCAATATTCATTTCGTGTTCCCCGGGCCGCCTGTACTCGCCCCGCCCCGCTAGTTTCGTCGTTCCCCGCCCTCGGTTGCAAGTCCCGCCGCCGGACTCTTCCCGGACTCTTTTCGAACTATTGCCAGACTATATTCCCCGAGCGCCGATTTCCACTAAAGCGTTTTGCGAAAAGAGGCAGGTGAGACTAGGCTGTGGACAAGGTGTTTGCGCCACTTTACAGGGTTTTTCCGGTTGCCCCTGGCAGCTGTGCCGCAGGGCACTATGCCGCCGGGAAATCGCAGCGCACTCTTGCAATTCGCCGCGCGCGCGGTCCGCGCATGGCATGGGCCCATACGAATGAGACTTCCCTTTACCCGCAGTTCGGCCATCGTTCCGCCGCGCACTCCCATCTTGCGCTACGGCGTCGCCCTTCTCAGCACTCTGTTGGCGCTGATCCCGACCTTGTACTTCTCCAATATCTCCGAGAGCCGCCTGGTCGTTTTCGCGGTCGCGGTCATGGTCAGCGCCTGGTACGGAGGATGGAAGCCCGGCCTCGCCGCCACCGCCTTTGCTCTCACCGTCAGCGCCTACTACTCGCTCGCCGGTAGACTGACTCCCCGCGAATATCGCAACGCGATCGTTCACCTCACCCTGTTCTTCGCCGTGGCCCTGCTCATCTGCGGGTTCAACGCCGCCCTCCGCGGCGCCCAGAATAACCTCCGCCAGTCCGAGCGCAACTTCCGCTCGCTGTTCATGAATGCCCCTTACGGCATCTGCCGCTGCGACGGTCTGGGTATCGTGCGCGACGCCAACCCCGCTCTGGTGGCTATGTTGGGCTATGTCAGCGCCGCCGAACTCAGGGGCCGTCACCTGCGCAGCTTCTACGCCGATGCCCAGCAGTGGTTTCAGACCGCCGATTATTTCCACGCCCGCAAGGAATTCAACAACCTGACCACCGAGTGCGCGCGCAGGGATGGCACGACCCTCGTGGCCCGCATTTCCGGACGCTCCATTCCCAATGGCAAAAACGGCGGCGCCTTCGAGATTTTTTTGGAGGACGTCACCGAAACCCGCACCCTCGAACAGCAACTTCGCCAGGCGCAAAAAATGGAGGCTATCGGCCGTCTCGCCGGCGGCATTGCCCACGACTTCAACAACGTACTCATGGTGATTTCCGGCTATTGCGAGTTTCTGCTCGAGCGCCTCGGGCCCGATCCCCAGTTGCGCGGCCCCGCTCTGGAAATCGCCAGTGCCACCGAGCGCGCCTCTTCGCTCACCCGCCAATTACTGGCCTTCAGCCGCAAACAGATGCTGGCTCCCAAGGTCCTCGACCTGAACCTGGTAGTCACCGAGAACCTGAAGATGCTGACCCGCATGATCGGCGAAGACATCGATCTGGTCATGCTTCCCGGCCTCGGCCTGGGAGCGGTCCGCGCCGATCCCGGCCAGATCGATCAGGTCATCATGAACCTTGCCCTCAACGGCCGCGACGCCATGCCCGAAGGAGGCAAGCTCACCATCGAGACCGCCAACATCACCGTCGACGAAAACTACGCGCGCACGCACGCCCCGCTCGCCGCCGGAGACTACGTCATGCTCGCCATCAGCGACACCGGCGTCGGCATGGACCACGAAACTCAGTCGCGCATCTTCGAGCCGTTTTTCAGCACCAAGGGTTCCAAGGGCACCGGCCTTGGCCTTTCGACGGTGTACGGCATCGTGAAACAGAGCGGCGGCTATATTTTCGTCGACAGCCAGCCGCAGCGCGGTACCGCATTTCGCGCCTACTTCCCGCGGGTCGACGGCCACGAAGAAGTCGCCACGGCGCAGAACTTTCTCGTTCTTCCCCGCGCCAATCATGGGCAGGAGACGATCCTGCTCGTCGAAGATGAGGCCCATCTCCGCCATCTCACCCGCCAATATCTGGAGACCCAGGGCTACCACGTCCTCGAAGCAGAAGACGGCGCCGCCGCCCTGCAAATCGTCGCCGGCCACCAGGGATCGATCGACCTTCTGCTCACCGATGTCGTCATGCCCGGCATGAACGGCCGCGAGCTGGCCGCCCACGTCACCAATCTGCTCCCCACCGTGCGCGTCCTCTACATGTCGGGTTACTCCGAGAACGCCGTGGGTCCAGACGGCAGGCTCGATGCCGGCATTAACTTGCTGCAAAAACCCTTCAGCCTTCCCGCGCTCAAAGACCGCATCTGCGAAGTGCTCGATGCCGACCTTGTCTCCCGAGACGTCGCTGGGCAGTCCCCCAACGCGGTCTCAGTTGATTTGGAAAAAAAGGGTCCACCCTTCCGGGCGCGCCGTTTCAATCTTCGCATCCCGCTGCTCTATCGTCCGCTCGGCGAGAAGAATTGGCGCCCCGGCACCACAGAAAACATCAGCCGCTCCGGCATGCTATTCCAAGCCCAGGAAGTGCTGAATCCCAACGCGCCACTGGAGATTAGCCTGGTCTTGCCCGCCGAGATTGCCGGCCTCGCCTCGACCGAAGTCGTCTGTCGCGGAGAAGTCGTCCGCTCCGTCGCAGCCCAGGGCCCGAGCGTGCCCCCGTTCTTGGCCGCCAAGATTCTCCAATACCAGTTCCAGCACAACACTCCTGCCGGCCGAGCGTAAAACCTGCTGTGGAGCGACGGGCGTCCTCGACCGTCCCAGTTTGCGTAGGGACAGCCGCCCTCGGCTGTCCAGCCGAGCGAAGCTCGGCAGCGGTCGAGCCTTGGCAGACCTGCGGTCTCGTATCAGGGCATCGCTTCAGCGATGCCGAAAGCTCGTCGCCATGGGCCGCCCCTTCAGGGGCCGCGTTCCGCCACCAGTTTCGATGCCCGGTTTACCCTTGGACAACGCCACCGAAGGCTGCTACATTTCCACCAGAACCACCGCGCTATCGAGTGAGGCCTAATGTCCCTGGTGGTGAAACTCGAAGACGATCTCGGCGAACGCAGCGAGTGGGTCATGCTGCACGGCGTCGTCCCCGCTACCAGCCAGGCGGATTTCCCTCTGCTCTCCGGAATCGATCCCTTCGGCAAGACCGTGTTCAATCACCTGCAGATGGAAGTTTTTCTCAAGGAATGGGAGCGCGCCAAACAGCAGGTGCGCGATGACAATCAATTAAAGGCGTGGGAAAAGGTAAAGCAAATGGCCGAAACCTGCCGCGACGATCGCGACCTCTACCTCCGCTTCGTCGGCAATTAGCCCGTGTGGGGACGGGCGACCTCGCCCGCCTACGCCGAGCGCAGCTCGGCAGCACTGTAGCTGGGGAAATACTCCAGCTTCGTATCAGGGCATCGCTTCAGCGATGCCAAAGTTCTTCTAAATCAGATGCCCCTTCTGGGGCCTCGCATCGGAATCACTTCGACAGCATCCCCAATGCCTCGCGAAACAGCGCGTCAAATGTCTGCGCTCCCTTGCCGCTCCGCGCCCCAAGCAGCGCCTTGTCCGCCGACGCCCGCGGATAGCCCAGATTCACCAGCGCCGAAATGACGTCTTCCTCCACCGGACTGGCCACCACCCCGCCCGTTTCCGGCGATCCCGCCGGAGCCGCCAGCTTGTCGCGCAGTTCCAGCACCATGCGTTCCGCCGTTTTTTTGCCGATTCCCGGAATGCGCGTCAGCCGCGCCAGATCGCCGCCCCGGATCGCTCCCACCATCTCGTCCGCCGCCATCCCGCTCAGAATTTTGATGGCGAGCGTCGGCCCAATCCCGCTCACCGTCAGCAGCTTTTCGAAAAGCTGTTTCTCGGCCAGCCGCAAAAATCCGTAGAGGCTCAGCGCATCCTCGCGCACATGCGTGTGGATGTGGAGCGCGACTTCCGCTCCCGCCGCCGGCAGTTCCGTAAACGTAGGCACGCTGATGGCAACGTCGTACCCGACCCCCTGCGTTTCGACAATCGCCTGGTTCGGACGTTTCGCCAGCAAAGTTCCGCGAAGATGCGCAATCATTCGGCCCCTATTGTACGGCAGTCGCGCAAGCGTTGGTGGGGGAACGGCGACCTGGGCCGCCACGCGAATTAAACCGCGTTTTTCCATCCCCATCCACAGGAAGTTTCCCCCCTCCACAGTTTTTACACAACGGAGCCCCACTTTGCCGTTGCGTTAATTTCCCCGCTGCCGCACAGTGCATGCAGTCAAAAGCGCGAGAAGTTCCGATCTGTTCCGGTGAGGGTTCGGCGTTGCCGGTGATTTGGAGAGTGAGTCACCGGGGGAAATTCGGCGCATGTCCAGTGCGCCGGTGCCCGGGCTTCGCGGCCTCCTAAGAAATCCTCTTTCGAGAAGGATGGAAACGCCCAACCGTAGCCCTGAAGCGCAAGCCTCAGGCAAGCATCGCCGCGTGGCACTTTTCGGAGTGCAGTAGCGCGATGGCCTTTCGTCCTGGCGAAAGGCGGCAATCAGAACTCCCGCGATAACAATGCGGCCCGGGTGGCTGGCCTAGGCCGCATTTGTTTTTGCAGCCCCTCCCCAAAGGCCATTCATTCCCACGGGATTTGTCATGACGACCAATCGAGAACGCTAAGCCATATGTAAATCGTTGATAATAGTGAATGTATATAGCAGGATAGATCATCTTCTAATTGGATGACAATCATATGATAAAATATCTCTGTATTAGGGGATAGGGCATGAGCACGTCTGCACGGCTGACACGCCAGAAGATCTCAACCACAATCTCGCCTGCGTCGCGCTCCTATCTGGAGCGGCTCATCGAGAGGGGCGAGGCCCAGAATCTCGCCGAAGCAATTGACCTCGCAATCGACCGGCTCCTGGTTTTCGAGAACCGGGAGCGGCTGGAGCGAGACACCGCCGCTTATTTCGATAACATGTCGCCCGAAGAAAGCGCCGAAGAGGAACGGCTGGCGTCTGCACTATCGCAGGCAGCGCGAGGCATGGACTTTGACCGCGAACCTTAGGCCGCGCCGCGGCGAGATCTGGGCAGCTTATCTCGAAGATCATTCGCAGCGGCATTGGGTCGTCATTGTGTCGCTTGACAGCCGGAACCTAAGTGACCGCGCTTCGTCGGTTCTGATCGTTCCATTCGGGAGCTACGGAATGCCCGGGCCGACGGCTGCAGAGTTCCCGCCCGGCGAATCTGGCTTGCCCGGCGTCTCTTACCTCAAAGCGCATTTCATCCAGGTCCTTCCCAAAGCCAAGCTGATCGAACGCCAGCGGGGCATGGTATCGTCAAGGCGCATGAAGGAACTGGTGCAGATGATACGGCGTGCCGTGGATCCGGACGCGCCATCACCGGTTAGTTAGCTGGATGGGGCCTTCGGGCCGGGTGTCTGCCCGCTCCCCTCACTTCGCCGCCGCTCTCTGCAACTCTTGTTTCTCGAGCGGCTCGATCGGCACGACTTCCGCGGGCCGCTTCGTGGCGCGGCTGCGCGCACGTTGGATCGGCAGTTCCACCAAAGTCCGCATCGCCTGCGCATATGCAAACGACATCGCAAAAATGGCGCAGGCGACCAGAACTCCCGGCCGGTAGTAGTGGTAGAAGTGGTGGAACAGGGTGTGGTGGATCAGATACATGCTGTAGGAAAGCCGTCCCAGGTGGCGGAGAACGCGCCATTCCAGGCATCGGTTGACCAAGTGCCTCTGCGGCAGCGCCACCAGAAAGAAGATCGGCATCAGCGCGATGCCTTGCAGCGAATACCGGAACGTGTCGCGAAAGAACTGGTTGCGGTAGGCAAACGACGCCACGATGAGAATCGCGCCCCCGGCGGCAAGCAGTTTGGCATGTCGTTTCAGCCAGCCGATTCGATCGTCGAAGCGCGGATTGGCTGCAACCGCCAGCACGCAGCCGAATAGGATCGCATCAAAGCGCGTGTCCGTCCCTTCGTAGATGTTCTCCCACGGCGAGTGCAGAACCGCGGCGCGGTAACAGCGCCAGGCCAGGGCAAGGGCGCACAGCGCCAGCAGGATCATGGCCTGATGCCGCTGGCGAATCCGGCGCCGCACAAACCACAGGTACAACAGCGGAAACAGCAGGTAGTAGTGCTCTTCGACCGCCAGCGACCACATGACGCCGAGACCGGCCGGCAGGTTTCCCCAACCCAGAATGTTCCAATAGTTCGAAAAGTACAAGAAGCCGGCAACCAGCGACTTGTAGCTCTCCACGTTGTAGAGCAGGCCGGCGCCTGCCAGAATCCCGACTACGACGAGGGTCAGATAGCACGGCGGAAAGATGCGCTGCACTCTCCGCAGGTAGAAGCCTTTGAGGGAGATCGTCGCGGTATTCTGGGCTTCGCTGCGCAGCAGCGTGCTGATCAGATATCCGCTTAGAAAGAAGAATACGGTCACTCCGAACCCGCCCGGCAGGATATTGAAGGGCATGGAGTGCGCGACAAAGACGGTCAGGAAGGCGAGCGCCCGCATGCCATCCAAACTGGGAATGTAAAGATTGGACGGCGAACTGGCAGCGTGGCGCAAGCGGGGCACCCTATGCCGCAACCTAACAGCCAGACGACGGCTGGTCAGTGACGGCTCTACATCGAGTTTGTGACGATTCGAAGGCGCTCGTTTTCCTACTAGCTCAACCGCGAACCCGCGTCTTCCACACCTTTCCCACAGCAATGCCGTCCCGGCGCTATTCCCCTAAACTCCTTCCGCCCTCATAATCACTACGGGATTAGTGTGCGCCCCCGATGACACCGACATCAGGTTCGTCCGACAACTTCAAAGAGACGCTCAAGCAACAGGCGGACATCGTCCGCATCGTCGGCGACTACGTGAAGCTGAAGAAGGCTGGGGCGCAGAACTTCTCCGGGCTTTGTCCGTTTCATTCCGAAAAGACGCCATCGTTTTCCGTCCATGCCACGCGCCAGTTTTATCACTGCTTCGGCTGCGGAGAGTCGGGCGATGTCTTCACCTTCATCCAGAAAGTCGAGAACATCACTTTTCCCGAGGCCGTCCGCCTGCTCGCCCAGAAGCTCGGCGTGCCCATGCCCAAGGTCACCTTTTCCAGCCCGGAGGAGGCTCGCAACGCCCACCTTCGCATGGCGCTGCTCGACGTGCATGATCGCGCCACTCAGTTTTTTCAGGATTGCCTGCGCCGTCCCGAAGGCGCCAATGCCCGCGAATACCTCAAGGGTCGCGGCCTCGATGCCGAGACCATTGCCCGCTTTCGCATCGGCTACGCTCCCGACTCCGGCTTTCTGCTGCGCGATGCCCTGCGCCGCGAGTTTGACGAAGAGTTATTGCGTGAAAGTGGCCTTTTCTCGTGGAAGGAAGACTCTCAGCGCGGAGGAAATACTGAGAACCGAGAACTGAGAACTGAGAACTCTGACGCGAACCTCGAAAGCTCCGAGCCAAAAGCCAAGAGCCAAGAGCCAAAAGCCGCTCCCGCCATCTACTCCAAATTTCGCAACCGCGTGATGTTCCCCATCTCGAACGATCAAGGCAAAGTGATCGCCTTCACCGGACGCACGCTCTCGACCGACGAAAAATCCGGCCCCAAGTATCTCAACTCTCCCGAGACTCCGATTTATTCCAAGTCGCGCGTGCTCTTCAATCTCGACCACGCCAAGGAAGCGATCCGCAAGCTCGAGTACTCCATCCTCGTCGAGGGCCAGATGGATTGCATTTCCGTCTTCGCCGCCGGTTTCCACAATGTGATTGCCAGCTCGGGCACCGCCTTCACCGAGTTGCAGGCGAAATTGCTCGGGCGCTTCTCAAAGAATGTCGTCGTCAACTTCGATCCCGACACCGCCGGGGCCAAGGCCACCGAGCGCACCCTAGGATTGCTCGTCGAAGAGGAATTCAACATCAGGGTGCTCACCCTTGAAACTGGATTCGATCCCGATCTGTTCATCCGCCGCAAAGGCAAGGACGCATACGGCGCGGCGCTCAAGAATTCGCAAAAATATTTCGATTACTTGATCGACCGCGCGCGCGCGATGTTTCCCGCGCGGAACGCCGACAGCAAGGTCAAGGCCGTCAATCATCTCCTGCCGCACATTCAGCGGGTGCCGAGCCGCATCGTGCGCGATGAATTGGCGCTCGAGATTTCGCAGAAGCTTGGAATCGATTCCGCCGTACTACGCCAGGAATTGAAGCACGCGGCCACCAATCGCTCCGCCACCGAGGTCAAATCTTCGGCTGAGACGCAAATCAACGGCGCCGAACGCGTCCTCATCCGGGCTCTGGCTTCGGCCACCGAGATGCAAGCCAGCGGCGTGCGGAATTCGGCCCGCGAAGGAACGGACGAGGAATTCGATCCCGCCCGCCAGGCGCAATTCGCGCTGCAATCCGAGCATCTGTATGAGGGCCTGGCCTCGCAGTCGCTGATCGAAGCCCTGCTCGAAGCTGGAGCCGAAACTGCGGACGTGATGGCGCTGCCGAAGACGGAAGAAGACCGCCGCCTGTTGGCCTCGATCCTGATGCACGAGGAGGAACAGCTCACCCCCGAAACCGTCGAAGGCGCGGTGCGGGCCCTGCGCAGGATTTCCCTGGAGCGCCAGCAGGGGGTAGTGCAGCGGGCAGTGGAGCGCCCCGGGCTCTCGATGGACGAGAAAAAGGCGCTTTTGCAGGAAAAAGTGCGTCTGAAGCTGGCCAAACGCGACCCGAGCGGCACAGGGACGGATGGCCCAGCGTCTTAGCTTGAAACGAATCCGCCTCCAACGCATCTAATGAATTAGCGGAAAAGGAGATACCCGCGGCTGAGGGTATTTGTAAAGAGTCGCACGCCAACACGCGCTCACGGCGCAGACCCTGCCCGCCGTGCTATACTTCTGAAGTCTGTGCGCATCGCGCACAACTCCGTAACATTTCCCACCGCCGAAAAGTGACGCCCGCGAACCAGCGGGCGTCCTGAGGATATTCTGGCTTGGCACTTGATGACAAGTACGACGACATAAAAAAGCTGATCGACACAGGCAAAGAGAAGGGATATCTGACCTATGATCAGGTCAACGACCTTATCCCGCACGATGTGCACTCTCCTGAGGACCTGGAAGATCTGCTGACCACGATTGGAACGCAGGGCATCGATGTACTCGAAAGCTCGAAAGCTCCGCCGACCGATCTGGAAAAAAAATTCGAGGAAGTAGATGAGGGCTCCGAGGACGTCGAACTCGACTTAACCCCCGGCGCCATGGAAAAAACCAACGACCCCGTCCGCATGTATCTGCGCGAGATGGGCACCGTGCCTTTGCTGACCCGCGAAGGCGAAGTGGAAATCGCTAAAAGAATCGAGCGCGGGCAAAACCGCGTCTTGAAAGCGCTTTCGCGTTCGCCGATCGTCATTCGTGAACTCCTCGCCCTGGGCGAGGACCTTGAGAAGGGCGTCCGCTCCATCAAAGAGCTGGTCACCTTCGACGAAGAGGAAATCACGGAAGAGATCGTCGAACACCGCTTGCAGGAATTTCTCGCCAAGATCCACGCGCTCGACAAGCTTTACAAGAAAGTCTTGCCCTTCGTCGAGAAGCTGGCCGCGGTCAACCAGAAAAAGCGTCCGCGCGATCATCGCCGTTACCGCTTCCATCTGGCCCGCGCCGTGGTGCGCGTGTCGCTCGCCGTGCGCAAGCTCGGTTTCACCAACAACGAACGCAAGCGCCTGATCGACCGCGTCAACCGCACCGTTGAAGGCATGCGCTCGCTCGACCGTCAGATCCAGAACCTGGAGAAGCGGGCCGAGGCGACGCGCAGCGAAGAACAAAAAAAGGAATATAAAAAGCAGTCGCGCACCGTCCGCGGAGAGCTGGAAAAGCTCGAAGTGGAAGCGGGCCTGTTGTTCCAGGAGCTCAAGCGCACCCAGCGCGAGATCATCCAGGGCGACATGGACGCCGAGCACGCCAAGCGCGAGCTCATCGAAGCCAACTTGCGCCTGGTGGTGTCGATTGCGAAGAAGTACACCAACCGCGGATTG
>Ga0181530_10004149_pt1 | contig 15588 bp, 17 predicted proteins | sample PEATcosm2014_Bin_42_FD_119769 | JGI IMG/M metagenome (GOLD analysis project Ga0181530, IMG submission 119769) | Peatland microbial communities from MTU Mesocosm Facility, Houghton, MI, USA - PEATcosm2014_Bin10_60_metaG | ecosystem: Environmental > Terrestrial > Soil > Wetlands > Peat | place... | reverse complement strand
TGGATGAGAGAAAATTCGATGGCTAAAGACCCTGTTTGCGGCATGTATGTTGACGACAAGACCGCAAGCATCACGCGAACAATTCGAGGGCACAAATGGTATTTCTGCAGTGAAACATGCGCGATGACCTTTGAAAAACCCGAGGCGGAATTGAAGCGGATTAAGTTGTTGGCGACGGTGGGCGCCTTGCTTGCCCTCCCGATCCTCGTGTTCACCTGGGTGCCGATTATTGAACCGGTTGTGAATGATTACTTGCTCTTTGTTCTTGCAACTCCCGTGCAATTCATTGTGGGTTGGCGGTTCTACAAGGGCGCCTACGACGCTCTTAGGAACCGGATGGGGAACATGGACCTGCTAATAGCCATCGGCACAAGTGCTGCTTGGGCTTACAGTACCGTCGTAACATTCCTACCTTCATTCTTCCCTACCAAAGCAGTCTACTTCGATACCTCTTCAGTGATCATAACTCTGATCCTGCTCGGAAACCTGCTAGAATATCGAACCAAACGAAAAGCTTCAGACGCTATCCGACAACTCCTTGACCTACAACCGAAAATGGCGCACGTGCTGCGGGACGGAGGCGAGATTGAGGTTCCGATCGAATCAGTCAAGGTTGATGATACCGTCGTGGTCCGCCCGGGAGAACGGATACCAGTCGACGGAGTAGTTATCGAAGGCAATTCAGCCGTGGATCAGTCTGCGATTACGGGAGAGAGCATCCCAGTAGAGAAGAGCCCGGGAGACGAAGTGATCGGGACCACGATTAACGCCTCGGGCTTCTTGAAGATTCGCACCTCTAAGGTCGGCGCAGACACTGTAATTGCGAAAATCGTTCAATTGGTTGAAGAGGCACAGGTGGCGCGGGCTCCGATTCAGCGACTGGCCGATACCGTTGCTGCCTACTTCGTTCCGGCGGTAATCTTAGTCGCTGTGGGGGCTGGGTTGGGATGGTACTTTCTTGGCGGCTTGCCGCTGAACTTTGCCATGCTTGCCTTTGTCTCCGTGATCGTCATTGCCTGCCCTTGCGCTCTTGGAATCGCAACTCCAGCGGCGATAATGACGGGGACGGCCAAGGGGGCTCAGATTGGAATCCTCATCAAAGGGGGCGAATACCTTGAGACGGCTCACAAAATGACAGCAATCGTATTCGACAAGACCGGCACGTTGACACGCGGCAAGCCATCAGTGACAGATGTTATACCAATCGGAAATCGCACGAAACAAGAAATCTTGAAGTTAGCGGCATCAGCCGAAAGGGGTTCAGAACATCCTTTGGGCCAAGCAATCCTAGATGCCGCGAGGACCGAGCACATCGAGACCGTCGAAGTTTCCTCGTTCAAGGCAGTTCCAGGCGAAGGGGTTGTCGTTGAGAGTAACGGTAAGACGTTGCTGCTTGGAAATCGAAAACTAATGTCACAATACGCCGTGGGACTGCAGGAAATTGAGAAAAGTATCTCGACGCTTGAGGAAGAAGGAAAGACCATCATGATTCTATCCACCGAAAAGGATTTGCTCGGAGTCATTGGCCTCGCGGACACGCCTAAGGATGATGCGCGTGAAACAGTAGGGGAGTTGCAAAGAATGAAAATCCATGTTATAATGATGACAGGGGACAATGCACGGGCAGCGAAGGCCGTAGCTGACAGGCTTGGAATCGATAGAGTTGTGGCAGATGTTCTCCCGGAACAGAAGGAACAGGTGATCCGCGATCTCCAAAGAGAGGGTAAGGTCGTTGGGATGGTTGGCGATGGAATCAACGATGCTCCGGCACTTGCAGCTTCCGATATTGGAATCGCCATTGGGAGTGGAACTGACGTAGCTGTTGAGACGGCGGGTATTGTTCTGATCAGGAACAATTTGAGAGATGTGGTTACTGCAATCAAACTTAGCAGGGCAACGATTAGAAAGATCAAGGAAAACTTGTTCTGGGCTTTCTGCTACAACATCGCTCTCATACCAATTGCAGCTGGGCTACTGGTGCCTCTTCTCGGCCCGGGTTTTTACGATTTCATGCCGTACTTTGCAGGGTTCGCCATGGCTACGAGCTCCGTTACGGTAGTGAGCAATTCACTTCTGCTGGCCCGGTTCAAACCCTAAAGCCACTACAGTCGAACGTATCCCATTTCTGCCGCAGCTATCTGGAACAACGAGAATGGCCCTGTTCAGGCATATGTCTGACTATTTGGGAATGAGCTTTGCTAATCCGCTCTAAGCGGTTTCGGAATTCGCCCCTACCAGAACCAAATATCAACCAGACCCCATCAGGTCTTCGTTTTAGCCCTTCCTTGACATGCTTGTTGGGCCAGATAAGCTGCCTGGTTGTTGTCAATTCTAGATTAAGCGTTACAAGAGATTTGACGTGCTGAGTTTAGAGTCCATTTAGCCAACCAGACCAACACCCTCCCAAAACATCGAGTGATGGAAAAACAATGAAACGAGACAGGTACATTCTAGCGGCAGTTCTAGTGATTGCATTCATCGCAGCCGCATTTGCAGTTGCAACCTATTCAAGTAACTCCGTTGCGAACCTAATGTTCTCAAGCCCAGCCTCTGGTCCCGGGATCGAAACCTCCGGACCCAACTATCCTAACCCACTACATCAAAACGTGACCCTAACCGGAGTCATGACATCGTCGGTAGTGGCCCCCACCTGCGCTTTGGCGAACCCGCCATGTGCAATATCCGACAGCCCACTGTACTACATTACGGTAAACGGTCAGAACTACCGACTTATCTTTTCAAACTCAACCCAACCTCCAATGAACCACGCCCGCATTTCAGTAACCGGAGCGTTCGTCACTCCCTCGTCGTACAAATCAAACCTCTGGAACCCTCAAATGCAATTCCACGGCGACATCTACGTAATAGAATACTTCTACGTCTCTCCATACTAACAACCTCCACAGCAACACTTCTGCCGAAGAACACACAGACAATACGAATTAGTCCTCAACCCTGTACCGATTGGACACTGCTCGGCATGGGCTGCGCGCTACATGCCGAATTCTTTGCCTCACCGAAAATGACGATGTGGTTTCTTCAGCCTCTCAAACCCACACTCTAGTTTCACTTAGGCTGAAAGCATAAGGTAATACTTCCAGTGTGAGATGACATCGCCCTCTAGGATGGGATGAGCTTGAAAGTCGTGGGTAATACTGCGTTAATCACTGGCGGTGCAACGGGTATCGGTTTCGCTTTGGCTGAAGCATTTGCGGATGCCGGAAGCGAGGTCATTCTATGCGGACGCCGCCGAAGAAAGTTGCAACAAGCAAAGACGAAGCTTCCAAAAGCGCACATCAGAAAGTGCGATGTGTCGGTGGAGTCGGAGAGGAGAAAACTGCTGCGCTGGATTACGATGAATTTTCCGAGAACTGACATGCTTGTCAATAACGCTGGAATTCAGCGTCAGGTTGACTTCACCTCCCCCACGATTACCAAAAATACTCTGCCTGCCGACGATGAACTTGCAATAAACCTCGAAGCAACCATACGCCTGTGTGCACTGTTCGCGCCAAAATTCATGGGGAAGAAAACAGCGGCTATCGTGAACATCTCGTCAGGCCTCGCCTTTGTGCCGATTGCGGAGATGCCAATCTATTGCGCGACAAAAGCGGCAATCCATTCATTCACAATCTCACTGCGCCATCAACTTAGGGATACACCGGTAAGGGTATTCGAAGCGATCCCTCCCACAACGGACACTCAACTTGACGCAAGCTTCGCCGGGAAGGAAGAGGAGGCCTATCGCGGAATCAGCCCACAGGAGGTAGCTGCCGCGATCATTGATGGGCTAAAGGAGGACAAGCAAGAAATAGTAATCGGGCAAGCCCAAGGCCTCCAGAAAGCAGCAATGAAAGATCCTCAGCTCATCTTTAATCGATTGAACCACTAACAGTCGAATACTATAGGACACTTCTTAGGCTGCTCAAATAACGTTTCTACAACTCACATTATGACCGTGCGTGGTCTTGAAGGAATTTCAGGAGGTGCGTATTGAATATTGCCGGGTTTTCCAAATTAGTCATATGCCCTGCTTGTGGTATGATGTGTAGTTCTGAATCCTGAATCAACGACTGCATTCTGCGAGATTGTTCGGGGGGCGTAATCGTATCCTGTTCACCAACGAGGATAAGCGTCGGTACTTGGATTTTCGGGAGGAAGGAAGTCGTATCGGTCCTTCCAGCGAGTGCAAGCAACGTGCCGCACAGGCCCAGAGCTTGATTTTGTCTAATCATTTTCGCTGCCATTTCGACAATATGCCGATCCTTTAACGAAGTTGGGGCCAGGGCTCCTTTCAAGAATGTGTCCGCATATGCCTCGACCCCACTCCGCTTGAGAGCTCTGATAGAGGCGGCACGCCCGAGTTTCGTTTCATTCGTGTCTGCCTCAGATTTAGTATCGCATAGGACCAGCCCGCTCACACGTTGCGTGTTTCGCTCCACCGCACGCAAGGACACGTAACCGCCCATCGAAAGTCCGCAAAGGACTGCCTGATTAATCTTCAGATGGTCCAACAATGCGATGATGTCGTCAACCAAGAACTCAAGCGTGAACTGCCCGTCACCCACTTCACTTCTACCCTGTCCACGAAGGTCAAACGCCACCACACGGTAAGCACTCTTGAGAACTTCGATCTGACTGGCCCACATCTCGTGGCTCAGGGGAAACCCGTGAACCAGCACGATGGGGAAACCAGAGGGTTGGCCTTCATCATCGTAATATATCTTCGTCCCATTCGTCGAAAGGAACATCTAATGCGCTACCTACTGTTTGAAGTTCAATGTACCCGTCAGAACTTTTTAAGAATCACCCAAACAAAGAAAACATAACCACGGGGAATGTGAAACATGACACGATTATTCTTTGAGAAAAACCACCGGGGAGAGTGATGAAGCTTGAAGAGACGGGTCATCGTCGTCGCGTTAGTGATCGTTTTTCTTGTGATTTCTGTCTCGGTTGGCTACTACTATGTGTATGAGCAACCCAACTCAATAAATTCGACTACACCGGTCGTAGCCACATCTTTAACAACTCCTGCAAACTCGGTTTCAACTGCGATAACCACATCCAACTCAACAGTCAAGATTATGTTTGCAGGCGTTGTCCTAACTGTGGAACTCGCCACAACGCCTGAGGAACAACAGAGGGGTCTCTCGGGGCGTGTTTCAATGCCGGCAGACCACGGAATGCTCTTCGTCTTCAACCAGCAAGCTCAATGGGGTTTCTGGATGATTGACATGCACTTCCCGTTGGATATCATATGGTTTAGCGCTAACAAGCAAGCAGTCTTCATCGAGCAAGACCTACCGCCCTGCACGCCTCAAGCCTGCCCTGTCTTCACGTCGCCCGTCAACGCACTGTATGTGTTGGAGGTTAACGCGGGCTTCGTCAAAACATACGGTGTCTCAATTGGAGAGAGCTTTACTTTTGTTTAGGCGTTATTGGGTTGGCCTGTGAAAGTGAACGTAGTTACCGTAGTAGTCGTGATTGGAACATCAACGGCCGGTTGAGACGGTTTGGAGCTAGCCTTCTCAACGTAATCGACCAAACCGTAGCCGGGATAGTCAATGAATTTCTTTTCCAACCTAGAGTAATAACGCTTCGCGATAGTCCTCTCGATTGTTGTTCCCGCTTTCCCAAAATTAACGTGAAGAACATTACAGAACTCACCCAACCTTTGTGGGATCTCTTCTCTAGCCATGTAACATTTCCTCTCCAAGTGGTCGTATATCGCATCCCTCGCACGCCGCCCAAGTAAGTCGACCAACCCCTGATCAATGGATTCCAGAAGCAAGAGTTCACGCTTCTTCGATTCGAAGTCGGACCCGCTTACACGGAGACAAACGCCGGGCTCAGGATTTTCCTTCTCTCTCTCCGCGTCGGGTTTAGGGTCCAGCATGGGCGTCCAGGGAAGTTTACGGGAGAGAGCTGATTTAAGCGGATTAGGCCATTTTCAAGCCATAACTGTGAAATCTCTAAACTAACCGCCCGCTTTGTCTCACAGAACTGCATATAGGGGATATGCAGGTATGCGAGGGCGGTGAATGGCTTGCTGAATCAATATTCGGTTAGACTTGCCAAAATGCAGCGGGAAATTCGCGAAAACCAGTTGGATGGCGTGATTCTTGTTCCTGGGGCTAACCTGCGGTACTATACGGAAGGAAATTCGCTCCTTGTGGAAAGGCCGTTCTTTATGGCTGTGCCAGCCGATGGCGAGCCACACCTCGTAGCGCCCACACTCGAATCCGGGCCATATCTGAGGTCACCACTGAAGATTATCGTTCACAGTTGGACTGATTCCGATGGCCCTTCGAAGTCGATTGGCGAGGTAGTCAATCAACTCAGACTGAATGGCAAATGGGGGCTGGAGGGGGGCATGCCCTACAGGTTCGTTGATGAGCTTCTCAAGTTTGCTCAACCCCAGTTTGTAAACGCCGAACATATCCTGCAGAACCTTAGATCCGTAAAGGATGAGCGAGAGGTGGAACTGCTAACGCGCTCGGCGAAGATCATCTCCAAATCCTTCCTAAAGATTCCCCGCATGCTGAAAGCTGGAATGAGCGAGCTGGAACTCGCGCAGAAGATTAGAGGTGAGATGCATGCGAACGGCGCGGAATCCACGCCGGACGTGCTAGTTCAGTCGGGCCCGATGGCTGCTGATGGGCATCACTTGTCATCGAAGAGAAAACTGAGGCGAAAGGAGAGCATAGTCATCGATGCAACCTGCACTTATGGTGGCTATTTCTCTGACATAACGCGAGCGTTCATGATAGGGAGGGATCCCGCCTTTGAACGGTTGTACGAAAATGTGCTTGAAGCCCAGATTGAAGCCGTTGAAGCCTCCCGTTCGGGTGTAACAGCAGGCTCAATCGATGGTGCGGCCAGAGAGTGTCTTCGTAACAAAGGGCTCGACAAGTATTTCGTTCATCGAACCGGCCATGGTTTAGGTTTGGAAGTTCACGAGGAACCATACATAGTCCCGGACGGATTGGAGATGATTCGGCCAGCGATGGCGTTTACGATCGAACCCGGAGCCTACATGCAAGGGAAGACTGGAATCAGAATTGAAGACGATCTAATATCCACGGAGAAAGGGAGCAAAGTGTTGACGAAGGCAGTTCCAAAGGAATTGGGTTGGTGGAACTAAGCACAACGTGACATGGAAGACCGGCCAGCTTCACCGGATTGAGGTACGGATGCAACTGAGGCATTCCGGCCTTCCGCAGGCCAGGGTCATTGAGTCTTCGTGAAGAGCTTTCTCAGCGGCTTGAATCAAAGCCCGCATAGAGTAGAGCCTCGCCGATGCCATCCCGATTTGTGTCTCCCTGAGTCTTTCCGAGCCGATACGTTGCGCCAGTTTCTGGAAACCTCCATTACATCCCATCGCAGTTACATCCACCCAAGCCTGTCCCTTCGAGGTAATGGTAAGTGCACGTTCCTTAACGAACTTCGAGGGAGTCAACCGTTGTTCTGCCACATGAATCGCAGGCACAGATTCCAATCCGACTCCAACCGTCATAATTGCAGGGTTTTCTTTGATAAAATCCTTGAGCGGCTGCAGTGGATCAACAGCGGAATATTCGCGAACAAATTTGTCTGAATTTTTTCCCACCGCTACAAAAGAATAAGTTGGGTGCTGGCTCCTTCTCGATGATGGCCAACTGCATAACCGGTATGCAATTTCACCCAAATCCTTGTCCGGTTGCAATTCAGCGATGAAGGGCAGGTGACGGCTCTCTTTTCCTCCGCACCAACACCCCGCCGCGGTATAGTTGTCGTGCGTCGAACTGTGCCGAGTTACTGAGGTGAAAGTGGGCATCAAGAGTATACCTTCCTTTCCAAGAATCTTGAGTAGGCGGTGTAGAACCATCGCGGCACCACCTTCAACGGTCCCCACACGTTTCAACGAGGCGTGCATCATAATGCGATCCCCCTCCTTCAATCCAAGGCTACGAAACCCCTCGGTCAATTCATCGGGTAGAATCCTGCCGATCGCTGTTCCATCATCTGGCGCATGTTCACTCAAGGCTTGATTGCAACCTACTGGGTCCTCGGCAGAATCATCATTATTTCAGAGGGATCTCCTATCGCTAAGTAGTGCCCTTCCGCGTATTGTTTAGCTACCAGCGCGCAGTTTATCGCGTCCAGTTCATCTCCTGTTAGGCTTCTAGTCAAAATATCTCCGCTGCAACCTATCCGTTTCAATGAGTCCTGCAACGCCCCGAGGCCATATTGTTTTCTCGGAATACCGAGTAAGTCTTGAGCCGCGCCAGGGTAGGTTTCGATGACGTCCACGTGAAGTCTCCGAATCCGTTTAAGGAGCCGCATACCCCGTGATGTAAGTGTCCTCATTGGTCCGAGCGTAATCGGAAAAAACTTGATGCCCATCTCTCTTAATACAAGGTCACAGGTTCGGAAGTGTGAACGGCTCCGACAATGCTCTCCTAAGCAGTGTCTGCCAACGGGAAGAGCGAGCGGTGCATCGATTGCAACGACCTTCGTCCCGCTTCTCCTAACGATGGAGAGAATTTCCGCGTCTGAGTGAACAACTGAACAGGTTACGCGTAACTTCTGGTTGATCGTACAAACACCAGTTGGGCGGGTGTTCACCCCAGCCAAATCTAAACCAAGATAGTTCACGCTTCACCAGCCTCAATCAAGCTCGTAGGAGACGAGCTATGATTAAAGCGCCACTAAGATTGCGAGCGCAATCAAGATGAGCGCGGGGAGGATGCGCTGAATACGGGAGAAGAGTGAGCGTTTCTTAAGCGAATCACCTACGCGTCCTGCCAAAGTCGCCACTAGCACATTCACGCTCGTTCCTGACGTATCGAACAGTAATCCCAAAACGACGAGTTGAAGCGCGACTTGACCTTTCGATTGGTCCACGAACTGCGGTAGGAAGGCTAAGAAGAAAAGCGCGACCTTAGGGTTGAGCAAGTTCGTCGTTATTCCTTGGCGAAAGACGTTGCGAAGTGGCATATGAACTGGCTTACCTTCCGCCGTCCCAGGCGTCTTCACGACCTTCGCGAATAACATACGAAAGCCCAAGTAGGCGAGGTATAGCGCCCCTGCGTATCGGATCGCGTTGAACAGTATTGGCATTGAAAGTAGCAAGGCCGAAAGGCCAAGTGCAGTCACAATGGTGTAGGCCAGCGTTCCTACGCCAATTCCCAACGCAGACACGATGCCCGCCCTTCTCCCTTGCTCGAGGCTTCGGGAGATTACGTAGAGCATATCGGGCCCGGGCGAGACATTAAGCGCTAGCGCAGCCGCTAGGAAAAGCGCTAGTGGCAGCATCGTAATCTCCATCAACGAAAGATGATGATCGTTGGGTTATATGCAGTGCATACCAACGGCAGCATATTCGAAGCCTATCACGTTCCAACTTCTAGCGCAATCTGCTAATATGATTCAGAATTGAATTCCAGCTATCCCCCTATTTTTCGATGGCTGTGTTCAATTCCCGCAAAGGGGAATCATCTTTTTGCGGGCGGTGGTGTCGAACCTTTATTGCCCCAGATTGAAGCTGCTCTTATTTGCCCGTGCCCTCATTGGATATCAATGGCCTCGCAACATTATTGGTTAGCCAAGCCGGTTTTGGGGGAACATTGGGATTTCTGCTGGGCTACGGTTTGAAAAAAGTAGCTGCAGTAGTCTTCAAGATCGTGGCCCTCATCTCAGGAATCTTCATGCTGGGGCTCACATGGCTGGCGTCGATAGGGGTCATCAGCGTCAACTTTAACACGTTCACGAACGCCGCAGGCAACACATTTGCCAATTCGTTGACTGCAATAGTCGGTTCCCTAGCATTTATCGGGCAAGCGTTCCCAATGGGCGGCAGCTTCGGGCTAGGGTTCTACCTAGGAGCAAAGAAAGGTTAGTCGAACTAGCAAATCGCTGGCCATTCGATCCTCGGGTTGTTACAGGAATCGGCCTTTAGGTTTTAGAGTAAGGTATACGCCTGTCAATATGAGCACTGTACCCACTCCAACGTTCGGGTCGGGAATCTCTCCGAGCACCAACCATCCAAGCAATAACGCCAATATCGGAGTGAAGAATGCGAAGAGTGATGTGTTCGTGGCTGTGGTTTGTGTCAAAAGCCAGTAGAGGCCAACGAATGCTACTGCTGAGCCGATTATGCCGAGGTATAGAATCATCCCAATGCCAAGAAGTGTGAAGTGCATTGGGGCGCTCGATTCCGTCAGAACCCCTAGAGTGCATAACGCTAGGGAACAAATCGCAGACTGAACCAGAACGTTTACAGGTGGATCAATTTTGTTCGCATATCGTTTTGCCACAACATTAGCTAATGCTGCTGAAGCCGCACTTGCGACCACCGCAATGCTGCCCAGGAAAGAGCTTCCGATCGTAAAGTTTTGAATTGCAAGGTCTCGCCAGAAAACGGCCATCAAACCCGCAAAAGATGATACAATCCCGATGGCCTTTACCTGAGTTAATTTTTCATTAGCAAGAAAGTGGGCGAAAATAACAACGAAAAATGTGAGTGTAGCGAATAGAACTGCGGATAAGCCGGAGGAAATATACTGTTCGCCCCAAAACACGAGGCCATACGGGATGGTTAACTGAAAAATGCCTAGAAATATCATCAAAAACCAAGAGGATCGCCCACTTGGAGCTCTCCCGTGAAGGACCTTCACTAAGAGGAACAAGACGATTGTTGCTGTCGCAAATCGGAGGCCCGCGAACGTGAACGGAGGGAGGAAGTCGAGACCGATCTTGATTCCAAGCCAAGTAGAGCCCCAGATTAGGCATAATGCAGCAAATACACTGGGGGGTCCCTTCGACGGCATCGTCGCTATCCTCGTTGTTTTCTGAAAAGCCGACCGGTCTGCCCTGTCCGTCTTCTTCCTATTTCAGCTGAACCACGCACTCATTCGCTCTTCAAGGAAGCGCTGTTTTTCACGCAAACCTTCCGCACTTGGTGGAATAGCTTCCCATGTCGGATTCGGTTCTGCGTAGAAGTTGGCGCGTACCGGTGCTGCCTTGCCGTCTCCTACCTCCATATAGCAAGCGCCGTTTCCTTGAAATTCCTCTCTTGCTGGAGCGCCCTCAATTTCACGAATCAAATTCGCAGCCACTACCTTTCCTTGTTCCTCAGCCAGAATGCCTGCGCGTGGAAGCAATTGCCCCTTCGGGGTTCTGGGGCCAGCACAATCCCCTATCGCGTACACTTGGGGAGATAATGTGGCCAACGTCCTGGCGTTAACTGGTATCCATCCTGACTGATCGGTCAGACCTGCCTCCCTGACTACCGATGGTGCAACATGTGTCGGAACACCGAAGAGGAAGCTGTGCGCAATTTCCTTTCCACCTACCGTAAGGATTGATTTTGATCGAACTTCTCTCACCGTCTCGGAGGGATGGTAGTCAATTCCTCTTTCCTCAAGCAGACACGTAACCATCCTTCCCGCTTCCGGACCGAGTAGCGTTAAAGGATGAGGCTCAGGCGTGACGACTTGTATTCTCACGCTCTCTCGCACTCCTCTCTTTCTCAGAATGTCGTCTATAATCATGGACGACTCGTACGGTGCGGGTGGACACTTGAATGGCAATCCGCATACCAAGATTGTGACAGTGCCGGATTTGACTGTACGTAGTTGATCTCTAATTTCTGCGCAGCCGCTTTCGGTGTACAGGTTCTTGGCGTACTTCAAAAACCCGGGTGTGGAGCCGGGGGAATAGTCCGCACCTAAAGCCACTATTAGGTAATCGAAGTTGAGCTTTCGCTTGCCAACGACCACTGCCTTTCCTCCTACATCTATCGACCTGACCTCTCCTTCGATGAAAGCGATTCCTTTCTTGGCAAGTAGTGTCCTATTCCCAGGGCCATCTCCAACTTGTTTTGTGCCGTTCAGCACCCAGAACTTTGTGAGACCCATGAAGAAGAGGGGTTGCCTGTCCACGATCGTTATCTTGTGGTCGGAGCTCAGTCCGCGGCGAAGGGTGTGCGCTACGGTGAGGCCGCCGAATCCGGCGCCCAGGATCAGTATTTGTTTGCCCAAAGTGACTCTTCGGGGACTAAGTATTCCCGGACCTTAGAAAAGTTACTCGCTTGAGGCTAATCTTGATCGAGAGAGCGAATGTCGACTACCACGACTGAAACTCTTTTCCCGCATCCTCGTCTTCCGATTTTCTGGCAGAAGATGAAGTTCTCCAGTATCTGGCCCACACTCGTAATGCTGGAAGTATCAAAGGCATCATATTTGCTGTCGAATTTTGCTTTACATTCCATGCATCTTAACTTTACATGGGTTGTCTGTTGACTCATGCTGGATACTTCGCGCTTAGACGTCAGGTAATGTGGGTGCAATTGAAAAGCTTTCGGTCAGTTTACCTCTTGGAAGAGTTAGCCGCGGAGCCGGTAGGGTAATTGCCAGTCGCTTGCCTCGCAAGAAGCTCTCCGACGCAACCGAACCATCCTGCAGTTGGCCTTGTGCACCCTACCCAATCCGTAAGTACAGGGCCTTCACGAATTGGTCACCTGGAACAATTAGCTTGTCTTGTGAAGCGACGCCGACAGGGCTTAACAGCATGAGTAGGTAGAATTTGACAGATAGGATTGAACAAGGAAAAACAATTGCTGCATCACTTCAACACCGGGTATTCTTCCCTTCAACAGTCCGCGAGAAGTATCCAGCCATCATCGCAATCCACGGACGAGGAACGAATGAAAACGACCTCGTGCCGCTAGTAGGCTCCCTTTCGCTTCCCAACGTACTGTTAGTCTCACCTCGTGCCCCCTTCCCATATCCTTACGGCGGGTTCGCCTGGTACGATCTTGCCCACGAGGGCATCCCAGAACCTAACACATTCCGCACTAGCATTGACATGCTTCGAAAATTCGTTGCAGAGGTCAAGCAAGGGTACCCTGTCGATTCGAAACGATTACTCCTATTGGGGTTCAGCCAGGGAACCGTGATGGCGTATGCAACCGCACTCTTAGATCCAACATCGTTCCTCGGTGTCGCGGCGTTGAGCGGCTATATTCCGCATCGGTCAGGATTACCGTTGAACCTGACCAATCTGAACGGCTTTCCAGTCTTCATATCTCACGGCAGCGACGACTCGATCATCCCAACCCGATTTGGGCGAGAATCTGCCGAACTTCTCAAGCGTGCCGGCGCGACAGTCACCTACCGAGAATATCCCATGGGACACGAGGTAACCGAAGACACAATGCGTGACCTAAGCGAGTGGTTGCGTAACATCCTTTCGTAGGGATTACGATAGTCGAACCCACTTGGACTTTTCTGCGCCTGTTTTCTGTACCTTCGGCCTCTTCCCAAAGTAATAACCGATCAAGAGTGCTGCAGGAATGTCGATGAAAGATGGACCTGTAAAATTGTGGCTTACAACACGCCACCCTATATCGAGAAGGATTCCCAAGACCGCTAGGATCTGGGTCACTCTAACCCTCGGAACAACCGACGAAAAAGCTTCGACAAACTCATACGCCAACCTGAACCATCTCACAATCTCTCCGGGCGAATTTGAGAAGGTCAAGCCTAGCAGCGGTTTTAAGCCTGTTGTATATTGTGACAAAACGGGGAATCAAGCTACTTCCCTAAGCCTGGGAAAGGTCTACGAGCCTCCGCGCCGGGAGATTTTTCCCGAAATAGCCGTAAAGCCAGATTGGTACGATAGTGAAATCTAATCCAAGCATTAGAAACATCATAACGACGCCGGCCTCAGCCTGTTCGTAAATAGGATACGCCGCGTAGAGTGTAACGGGGCTTAGAAGCAAGAAGCTTCCGTAGAGCCCCATCAGTTTTCCGGCAACGATAGGCGCGATCAATTTCATTCGTTTGCTCAAGAACCGGCACCCAACGAAGACCAACCCGCCCGCAAAGAGCATTGTAACATCCATCTCTACATGAACGTAAGCAATCATACTAGCCTCGTCGAATTGAGCGGGCATATACCAGAATGCAATCAAGGCAGCGGCAGCAAGGAACGTCAAGAGACCACACTTGTTTACAGCTAGATTGACTTTTCCCAGCAGGGCGCGGACCCGCGAAGCCTTCGACGAGAGCCGCGATGCGACCAGCATCGACGACTCAACTCCATAAGCAAACAGAACTCCCACAGCAAAGAAAAGGAAATGTTGCATCATAGTAGTAACCAATGTCGCTTCGAGTAACTCCCCCAGTGGAGTGAGCATTGAGCCGAGCATTATGAAACCGGCCGCGATCGCCACCAAGCCCAAGCGAATCCGAGGCATTAGTACATGGTTCATGTACCACGCTCGCGCTTCCCCCAACGTGAGGCCAAGAGGAACTATCCGGTGCAATTCGTCTGACGCTGGTTGCCCGTTTGGCATTATTCAAATGCACTCCGTTCGACCATGACGGATGTTTTTTATGACGGTTCAAAATAATAAGTGAGTCGCGTCTCAATGAAGCTTTGCCTCCTGAGACGACCATCCAAACATAAATATTAGAGTCCAAGTTCTAGATTTGCAGTAATGAAAACTAAAGTGTTGATTGTTCGTGCGATTCCGACCCTTCAATCTCATATTCAGGGCGCTGGCACTAGTTGCTGTTGCCTCCCTTCTAACAGTGCCCGGCACATTCGCCCAGTCACCAGAGGTTTCCGCCGAATGGGCATTGTTTAACCAAATCCTCATAATCGGCATCGCCACGGGAATAGTCGTTTTTGGAATCATGTTTTACGCTATCATAAGGTACAGGGAAAAACCGCAAGAGGCTGGTGCAAAGTAGTGATATCGAAAGGCCACGCGATAGAACTCCTAGCCGTCCTAATCACATCGGTTGTTTTAGGTTACATAGGAGTCATTGCGGGAATCAACCTAATCTTCATAGACACTCCTCCTCCAGGGTCGCTTCATGTCAAGGTCGTGGCACGACAATTCTACTGGACGTTTGACTATGCACCAAATAGTTCCATCACATTCCCGAATGGCACAACTCGGCAGTTTCCCAACGGGACCAGCATTCAGAACATATTCTACGTGACGGTTGGCGAGAATGTAGATTTAGAAGTTGTATCTCTTGATGTAGCGCACAGTTTCTTCATTCCTCAGTTGGGCATCCACATTGATGCCATCCCGGGTCATGATAACCACTATTGGTTGAGGGCTGACACCCCAGGGGAATACATAATTGAATGCACTCAGTTTTGCGGCACCGGTCACTACAGTATGATAGGTGAGCTTGTAGTAGTCGCATAGGAAGCGTCGTACTAATGCAGCTTCTGGTTGAGCAAGAAAAAGAGAAACCGGCATTTTATTCAAGCCTCAAAGGCATCCTAACCACAACACACCACACCGACATCGGAATCCTGTACATTGCGACTGCATTCTTCTTCTTTCTACTTGGCGGCGTCGCAGCCCTCCTGATTAGAACCCAACTGGCCGAACCGGGAAACGCCGTGGTGACGCCAGAAGTTTACGATAGCCTCTTCACAACGCACGGCACTACGATGATATTCCTGTGGGTAATACCCTGCCTCATTGGCTTTGGAAACTACCTAGTCCCCAAACTGATTGGAGCCAGGGACATGTACTTCCCAAGGCTTAACGCGTTAAGTTACTGGCTACTTCCG
>Ga0181530_10004148_pt1 | contig 15590 bp, 18 predicted proteins | sample PEATcosm2014_Bin_42_FD_119769 | JGI IMG/M metagenome (GOLD analysis project Ga0181530, IMG submission 119769) | Peatland microbial communities from MTU Mesocosm Facility, Houghton, MI, USA - PEATcosm2014_Bin10_60_metaG | ecosystem: Environmental > Terrestrial > Soil > Wetlands > Peat | place... | reverse complement strand
CGAGCGATGCCTCGGTGGTCGCGCGCGCTATCGGCACATTCAGTTGGGTTCTTGTGGCCGGCCCGGCCTATCTCGAGCGACGCGGCGCTCCGCTTCAACCCGCCGACCTCGTCCGGCACAGTTGCCTGATCTACGAGAACGGGCCGGACAGCGCCCGCTGGCGCTTCGCCGGGCCCGATGGGCCGATCGACGTGCCAGTTGCCGGGCCCTTCCGCGCCGATAACAGCGAGATGGTGCACCGCGCTGCCCTGGCCGGCTTCGGCATCGCCATGCTGCCGGAATTGCAGGTGGCGGACGACATCCGGGCCGCCCGGCTCTATCGGCTGCTGGCCGACTATCCGTCCCGACGGGACCAGACGTTCATCGTCTATCCGTCGCGGCGGCATCTTGCCCCGCGGACCCGCGTGATGATCGACTTCCTCGTCGAGATGGGCCGCGCGTTGGAGGCGCGGCTCGCCGACGCGCGCGTCTGGGGCGAGAACGAGACCACCTGGCTGGTCTGACCATCTGTGCGGCGGGCGCAAAGGTCCTGTGCCTCCGCCCCGGGTAATCGCCGACTTTCGGCGGCGCCATCTGTCGGGGCGCAACCGGGCGGAAGCCGCTCGAAAGGGAGAAGTTCCGTGACCGTAGCTCAGCTTGTTCATCCCGTCCGCGGCCTCGTCCGGCACTCGCGTCGGCCGCCTTTGCACGCGCTGCGCCGGGCCGCCTTCCGCCGGTGGTCCTGCAACGCGATACTGTGGCGCGCCATCCTCACCGGACTGGGGTTCGCGGTGATCGGCCTGCTGATGATGGTGCTGGCGCTCGACGCGGCGGGCGTAGCGTCGCCGACGTTGCGTGCTCCCGGCGATGCGCCGGTGGTAGTTAGCGCGACCCCGGATCGCCGTTTGGAGATCTATCAGAACCCGGCAGACGCCTTGTCCGCGGCGATGCCGGTGCCCTGAGCCGCCGTGCCGCCGCCGAGTGAAATGACGGAGCGCTTGCCGTCGTCGTGGATCACCGGCTCGCTCGCCCGCCGCTTGAGCAAAACGGCCTGCACGGCAGCGGCCTCGGACGCGATGCGCTCCTGAAACTAGCTTGGCCCGTTGACGCGCAGGAACGCCGTGTCGAGGTGGGCGGGCTCGCCTGCCTCGTTGCCATAGTCGTATGCCACGAAATCCACGCCGGCCGCCCAAACGTAGAGCTGGCCGAACGCGACGCTGTCCGGATGCCAGGACTCGTGGCGCACCAGAGCGACCGCAAACAGCGCGAGGCATGCCGGCACCAGCATGCGGCGCTGCCACCGCGGGACCGCCGCTGCGCCCGGCCCAAGCCATTCGACGAACCGCAACAACGGCAGCGGGACGACCGCGACGTAGCCGTAGCGCCAGCCGAACACGGTCTATTTGGTCTGCGCAAGTGCGGACGCGGTGCGTTCGATGCAACCACCGGCAGCGAGGTAAACGCCCAGCCCGACGCACGCGGCAGTTCCCGCATCGCTCGGGGTCGTCGGCGCGCACAGCCTCTGCACCGTTCGGCCATAGCCCAAGAACGCCACGGCGATCAGCAGCATCACCGCCAGGGCACCGGTGGTGTACATCGCGCCCAAACCTTCGGAAAGTGTCGGATGTCGTTATCACCCGCGCCGAGCGACGGTCAGCTTGCGATGGCGTGACGGCAGCCGGCGGACGGCGCACGATTGTGCGAATGCGCCTTGCCGTGCTGTCCCACCCGCCGCAGCATTGCGATCTTCCCTCGCTTTGCGGACACCGGATGCCATGAATTTCGCCCTGACCCCGGAACAACAGCGGCTGCAAGCGGAGGCTCGCCGCTTGGCCGAAACGGTGATCGCGCCGCGCGCCGCCGAGGTGGATCGTTCCGAAGCCTATCCCTGGGACAACGTGGCGGCGCTGCGCGATGCCGGCCTGATGGGCTACACCATCCCGCAAGCCCATGGCGGAGGCGGCGGCAGCTTCCTCGACGCCGCGATCATCATCGAGGAGATGGCGCGCGTCTGCGGCGTGACCGGCCGCATCGCGGTCGAGGCCAACATGGGCGCGATCTCGGCGGTCATGCGCTACGGCAGCGAAGCACAGCGCCGGATGGCCGCCGAGTTGGTGCTGGGCGGCGACAAACCGGCGATCTGCATCACCGAGCCGGAATCCGGATCCGCTGCCACCGAAATGACGACGCGGGCCGACCGGCGCGCCGGGCACTATGTGATCAACGGGCGGAAACACTGGATCACCGGCGGCGGCGTCTCCCGCCTGCACCTGATCTTCGCCCGCGTGTTCGACGAGAACGGCCGCGCGCAAGGCATCGGCGGCTTCCTGGCGGTGCGCGATCCGGCCGCCGGAACGCCGCGCGGCCTGGTGATCGGCCGCCGCGAGCCGGCGATGGGCCTGCGCGGCATCCCGGAGACCGAACTGATCTTCGAGGACCTGGAAGTGCCGGACGACATGGTGCTGCGCCGCCCGTCCGGCGCTCTGTGCGGGTTCGCCGAGCTGATGAACGCCTACAACAGCCAGCGCGTCGGCGCGGCAACCGTAGCGCTGGGCCTGGCGCAGGGCGCGTTCGAGGCGGCCACGACGTTCGCCAAGGAGCGTCACCAGTTCGGCCGCCCGATCGCCGAGTTCCAGGGCCTGCAATGGATGCTGGCCGACATGGCGATCCAGTTGAATGCGGCGCGCCTCTGCATCCACCAAGCGGCGGCCTCGGCCGATCCGTTCCCCGATCCGCTGCTTGCCGCGCAGGCGAAGGTGTTCGCGTCGGAGATGGCGATCCGCGTGACCAACGACGCGTTGCAGATGTTCGGCGCGCGTGGCTACTCGCGGGCGTATCCGATGGAGCGGATGGCGCGCGACGCCCGCATGTTCACCATCGGCGGCGGCACCGCGCAGGTGCTGCGGAACTTCGTGGCGGGCCGGGTGCTGGGATGGAAGCTGCCGCAGACGCGGGACGGCCGGGCCGGCGACGGGTGAGCTTTCCTCCCACGTCCCCGGCCATCGCGCGGTGCGCCCGCCGGCTGTCCCCCAAAGGCTCCCGGTGGGTCCCGCCCGGGCGATGTTGCGTCACGCCAGGGCGATGTTGTGCCGCGACCGGGTGATGTCGTGTCATGACCGGGCTTGGCCGGTCACCCACGTCTTTGCGGTCCGCTGGGGCGACGCGGCCCCTATCGAGGACAAGGTCGAGCGCGGCAGAAAAGATCCGCCGCGGCCTGATCGAGCTGAAGCAGGCGTAGCGCAGCCGCGAATCGCAACGACGCGGCCGGCCGCCGTCCGACCCCGTGCACCAGCCTCGGTTCATCCGTGCGAACGGGTCAGGGCGGCCCGGTGGCCAGCGCCGCGGCCGGCGCGTATGGTTCCACCACCGGATCGAACGAATCCTCCGCCGCCTCGCCGATGAAGAACCCCAGGACGCGGCGGCGCGCCTCCCGTCCCATCTCCAGCCAGTCCCAGTTGCTCCCCGGCTTCCGGTCCTGCTCCTGGCAGAACGCCTTCTGCCGGCGGGCCTTCTCCTGCATCAGAGCGGCGACGCTGCCGCCATGCAAGCGGATGCTGTCGAACAGCTCGTTCCAGAACGGACCGGTGCAGAAGCCGGGCACCACCGCCAGGTCAAGGCAGATATCGACCAGCGTGCGGCCAAGCGGGCGGCGGCGCACCTGCGCCTCGAGTTCCTCCAAGGTCGGCATGAAGAGTTCGGGATCGTTCCAATGGGCCGGGCGGGACGGCGGCGGCGCCTTCCGCGCGACCTGTGCCTCGGCCGGTTGCTCGGCTGGCGCGGCCGGTGTCGCGGTCGCACGCTCCCGGGGGGCGACGAAGCCGATATCCCGGCCCCGTGCCGCGCGCGCGAGCAACACACGCTCCAGCGCGGTGGCACGCAGGATGCCGCGTTGCAGGTGCGCAAGAATCGCATACAGCCGCCCGGTGCCGAAGCAGGCCGCGATGGCGTTGAAGTCAGGGCTGGCGGCGCGCTGCTTCGCGGTCTCGGCGAGATGGCGGCCGAAGCCGAGCAGGATGCGAACGGTGTGCAGCAGTGTGGCGATGCGCGCAGGCATGGTCCGGCCGGACCGATCCGGTTGGGGATCGTGGGGTGAGGCAGGACAGGGAGTGGCGGCGGCGCGCTTCACGACAGTATGACTAACACGCGTTAGCCGCTTTTGTCAACGAAATTGTCGGCCGGACCGCTCCCGGGCGAGTCTCACCATCGTCTCATCGCGCTTCGGGTGAGACGGTGGGCGGCGCCGGTCGGGCAACTGCTCCTGGTGTATGGGGTCTTTGCTGCGCATCGCGTCCTGTGGGCTCGGCTGAGGCGGCAACTGTCCGACCGCACCGCTGGACATGGGGTGGTATCGCCACGGATCGCATCTCCCCGGTCTGCTGCCCACCGCGCCGGCCCGTTCTGGTGCATGGGCTCTTGCCGCCATGCCATAGGCCGATCGACGCCGGGCCAACCGGGGCGGAGCCGCTTGTCCCTCATGCGGCAGTTCCTTCCCGCCATCGTCGTGCCGCGCCGAATTGGTGCATGGGCTTTTGGCCGCACACGGCATGGCGCTCGCCGGCAGCTTGGAGACACCGCCGAGGCCGTACCGCTGGACATGGGGTGTTGCCGCCGAAGAACCTCTGGGCGGGTCGGACCCGCCGTCTCGGCCTTCGTCACAGGGTGCAAGGGAGTTCTGTTTGGGGGTAGCGACCGGGCAACCTTGCAGATCGGTGCGGCGCGCGGCGGCGCAAGCAAGCAAGCGTCTAACGCAGATGCAGGCAGATGGACGCCGATGCACGCGGATGGGACATGGGCCAACGCACCGGCGCTGCTCATCAGGATCGGCCGGCCGGGTTTAGCCGTGCAGCACCATGCCGGACCCCCGGCCCATCCGCGTGCATCGGCGTTCATCTGCTGTGCATCTGCGTAAAAATTCTTGCTTGCTTAGCCGCCTGCCGCGCCGTCCCCTCAAGCAGAGGCACGCCACGGCACGACACCGGATCATGGCAATGCGCCTCACGTTGCATGGATCTTTGCGCTCCGCCTGCGCCACGACGGTTTCCGCCTTGCCGGCAGCACCGCTGGGTCCTGGTTGTCGATCGCTGTTGGCATGCCGCCGCACCCTGTCAGTTAGTCCCTAACATGGCGATGCCGGGTGCCGGCTGCGAGGGGTCGCGGGCGTGTGGGGCGAAATGCACCGGTCGGGGGTGCCGGGTCGAACGCGGCGCGCGATCGGTCACGGCATCAGAATCCGGGTTTCACCGAGTGCGTACGGAGTTACACAAAGTAGATTTCCGTTGGTGATGCGCCCCGGTGGGTTGGCTGAGGTGGTAGCCAGGACGGGAGCGGAGTAGTTCGCGGGTCGCCTTCGACCCAAAGCAGTAGTAGCCGGGCCGCTGGGGCGGGAACCGCCGGAATCGACCCAATGCAGCGGTAGCCGGGTCGCTCGGCCTGAACAACCGCCTGGGGCCTCTGGCCGCCATTCAGACTGAGACACGACCGTGCCGCGGCGCGGGTCCGCGCATCACGCGCCCGGTGCCCCGCTGCCGGCGGTATTGCTGAGGCGTCGTTCCGAACCAGCGCCTGACCGCCCGGAAGAGGCTGCTCTGATCATTGAAGCCCAGGACATAGGCCACGTCGGCAAACGACAGGTCGGCCCGTTCGATGTAGCGTTGCGCCAGTTCCTTGTGCGTGTCGTCCAGGAGCTGTCGGAACGCGGAGCCCTCCTCTTCCAGGCGCCGCTGCAGGGTGCGCTCGCTCATCGCCAGAGTGCGCGCAACCGTGGCGCGCCGTGGTTTGCCGTCACTCAGGCAGTCCATGATGACAGACCGAACCCGGGCGTTCAGCTCGGACCGATCCAGGCGGGCGAGATATTCGCCAGCGATCCGCTCGTGCACAATGCCAAGCTCCGCATGGACCGTGGGCAACGGACGCTCGACGTCGGCGTGCGAGAACAACAGAGCGTTCGCCGCGGCGCCGAAGCGCAGAGGACCGCCAAACGCCTCCTGGTACGGCAGGAGGTCGTCGTTGGCGGGCACGATCAATTCAACAGCCAGCGGTCGCAGATCACGGACCATGATCCATCGCAGGAACGACAGCCACGTCATGAGAGCAAAGGCGTAGCGCTGCCACGGCACCTCCTGTCCGCCGCTTTTCAGGGCAAAGGACAGTCGGCAGCCTTCCTGGCCGTCGGGAACGGTGATGGTCGCGACACCACTGATGATCCGGACGTATCGCACGGCTCGTTCCAGCACACCGCGCAGGTCGGGCGCCGACATCATGGCATAGCCGACGACATCGAAGCTTTCCGGTCGCGGAATCCGCGCGGCGGCAAGTCCAACCACCGGATTGCCCGACCGTGCCACGGCGAGCCGCCAGAGAAGGTTGAACTGTTCAGTCGGGATGCGCGAGTCGGGATTGTCCAGGACGGCCAAATCCAAGCCGGCCTCTCGGCACAACCCAATGACATCGACACCCTCGTGCTTGAAAGCCTCGACAGCTCCCTTCACCCAGCACGCCCTGACCCAGAACCGGTCGTGTTCCGTTCGACTCGTCGCCAGAAGTTTCTTCGCCATCTTCCCTCACCTTGGTCCCCACGCGCCATGCCCCGTCCTGTCCCGCCAATCTGACGGTGGCTGTGGCTTGTTTGCCGGGGCCGCGGCCTCGACGGGGCAGTATACAGATATCGGTCGGTATGCTAGTACCATACGGTATGAGCGTGCGCATGGGTGTCATACCGTCGTCACATACCTATCGGGATTGGAATTCCACACAGTATCCTGGATGCGTCCGCGGCTGGGTGGCGACAGTGCTCGAACTACGGAATGGAGGTGTGCGGATGGTGCGACTGACAAGAGAAGCGAGCCAGGCCAGGACACGTGCGAAACTGATCGATGCGGCGCGGACGGTGATTGCCGAACATGGCTATGCGGGGGCAAGCGTGGAGACAATTGCAGAGGCGGCGGGCTTCTCGAAAGGCGCGGTCTATTCCAACTTCGCCTCGAAGGAAGCGTTGGTCCTCGCACTCGTTGACACGATCACCGAGGCGTACAAGCGCATGAGTTATGAGATAGCCACTCGTCATATTGAAAATCCGCGGAGCTTCTATAACGCGCTGGCGGCACGATTCGCGGAGGAGGACGAGGCCACGCGCGTGGTTGCGCTTGAGTTGTTGATGCAGGCCAGACGGGAACCGGCGCTTCGCCCGGCGTTGGCCCGGGCATATCGTGCGCGCTGGGATCAGTGGGAGCAGATGATGAAAACCGCCATAGCGAGTCTAGGGGGGCAGCCGGTCGCAGAACTGAAGATACTCACTGAGGTGACAGCCGCAGCTATCATTGGTCAGTCTCTATTGGCGGCCGGCGGCGTGAACATATCAGACAGGCGAGCGCTCGTTGATCTGCTGTTCCGGGCGCTGTTTCGCTTGGGCGAAAGCCCACCCGATCAACGATTGTAATAGGCGTCTGGCAGCATCTCGCGCGCGATCCTGACGATCGGTCGCATGGCATCAGCACCCGGAGTGAGCCAGGCGGCGAGCAAAACGGGCACGGCGGCCGGTCAGGTCCTGAACGCAGTATACGATCTCTCGAAGCAGGCCGAACAACTATTCAGCGAGGTGAATACCTTCGTGGCCGGCGTCAGGGCGGCGTAATGGGCGCTGGTCAAAGCTTCGGCCTGAAGGTCTGCATTCCACCCATTGCAGACCTTCAAACACAGCAATTACCCGGACTGAACGGGGCAGTTGGCCACAGTGCGGCGTTCACTGAACGCAACGGGCCCGTGGCGGGGGAGCCCCGTCCTGGCAGATGTGAGCCCAAGCGGGCGATCTGGCATCGGGCCGGCAACCGCGCCATCCGGAGCCGAATGTGCTATCACCTGCCGCGGAGGCGAACCATGAGCATCATCCAGGCCCATATCCATGTCTCTCCTGACGGCACCATCACCGGATACGCTCCGGGTGCCGCACCAGGCGAGCATGACGCTGCGATCATCCTCCCGCAGCCAGCCCGCTCGCCCGCGGCGCAAGCCGAAGCCATTGCCACGATCCGCGCCATCCAGGAAGCGGTGGCGCAACTGCCCGTCCTGGACGACCGGCCGCCGGATGAGATCATCGGCTACGACGAGAACGGCCTGTTCGGCTGATGGTGATCGACAGTTGGGCGCTCGTCGCCATTCTGTTGCAGGAACCCGAGTCCGATCGGTTCATGCAGACCGCAGTGGCGACACCCCTCTGCCTGGTCAGCGCAGCATCGTATCTTGAGACCTGCATGGTCATGATCGGCAGAAGCGGCCCCTTGGCGCGCTTTCAGGTTGATCGCCTGGTGCAAGCGATCGGCGCCGAAATCGTGCCGTTCACCGAGAGCCAGTCGCGCCGAGCCGTCGACGCGTTCCTTCGCTATGGCAAGGGCAGGCAACGTGGCGCTGGCCTGAATTTCGGCGATTGCTGCAGTTACGCTCTCGCCGTGGAGACGGGGCTACCGCTCTTGTTCAAGGGCGACGATTTCGGCCGTACCGACGTCACCGTCGCATAGACGCGGTGACCGACCGGCACCGCGCCCCACCCGCATCACGTCCCAAACCCCCGCATCACCCCCAGCCCCTGCTCCAGATCGGCGATCAGGTCCGCGACATCCTCCAGCCCGATATGCAGCCGCACCACCGGGCCATCGAACCGACCACTCCCCGCGGTGCGGGTGATGAATCCGGTCGTCGGCAACGCCAGGCTTTCGAACCCGCCCCATGATGCGCCGATGCCGAACAGTTCCAGCGCCTCGACGAACGCATGCGTGCTTTCCGGAGAAAACTCCGGCCGGAACTCCACCCCGAACAGGCTGCACGCGCCGGTGAAATCGCGCCGCCACAGAGCGTGGCCGGGCGCGCCGGGCAGCGCCGGATGCAGCACGCGCGCCACCTCCGGCCGCTTCGACAGCCAGAACGCAACCTCGATCCCGGCATCCATCTGCGCCGCCAGCCGCACGCCCATCGTGCGCATGCCGCGCAGCGTCAGCCACACATCGTCGGGACTGGCGTACTGCCCCAGCCCGCGCGCCGCCGCGAACAGCGTCTGCCAGTCCGCCTCGCTGTTCACCGTGACCGCGCCGATCAGAACGTCCGAGTGCCCCGCTGGATATTTCGTCGCCGCCTGGATCGACACATCGACGCCGTGCGTGAACGGCTGGAAGTGATGGATGCCCCAGGTGTTGTCCATCAGCACCTTGACGCTCCCCGGCGCCCCGTGCGCATGCGCCGCGCGGGCGATCGCCGGCACGTCCTGCACCTCGAACGTATGGCTGCCGGGACTTTCGACAAACACCACCTTCGTGTTCGGCCGCAGCAGCGCCGCGATCCCGGCCTCGTCGATTTCCGGATGATAGAAGGTCGTCTCGATGCCGAGACGCTTCAGCATGCCCGAGGCGAAGTTGCGCGTCGGGCCATAGACGTGATCCGGCATCAGGCAATGATCGCCGGCATTCAGGAACGCCAGCAGCGGCGTCGTCACCGCCGCCAGCCCCGAGCACACGATGGCGCAGCGCGTACCGCCTTCCACCTCGGCGATCACGTCCTCCAGCGCCCAGTGCGTTGCGCTGCCGCCCAACCCGTAGGTCAACGCGCGCTCGCCGCGCCTTGCCGCCAGCGCGCGCCGGTCGGCGACGGTCGGGGTCAGCACCGTGGAGCCGCGCAGCAGCGGCGGATTGACGAAGCCGTGCGTGCGCTTGCCGGCGCGGCCGGTATGCGACAGCCTGGTGCGGAAGCCGCGCGGCGGCGTGTCGGTCATTCAACCTGTCTCCACCGGGGTGTCCGCTCGGCCGCCCCATTCGGTCCACGACCCGTCATACACCGCGCCCTCCGGCAATCCGGCGAGGCGCAGACCCAGCGTCAGGATGCAGGCGGTGACGCCGGAGCCGCAGCTTGTCACCGGCAAGCGCCCGCCATCGACGCCGGCCTGCGCGAAGCGGGCGCGCACCGCTGCGACCGGACGGAACGTTCCGTCATCGTTCAGCAGATCGGTATAGGGGATGTTCGCCGAGCCGGGGATATGCCCGCTGCGCATGCCGGCACGCGGTTCCGGCGTGGCACCGGTGAAGCGGCCCGCGGCGCGCGCGTCCAGCACCAGTTCCGCCCGCGTTTCGACATTGCGCAGCACGTCGCCGACCCCGCGCAGCCGAGCCGCGCGGAAATCCGGACGGAAGGTCGCGGCTTGCGGCGCGGCCGGCTCACCGGATTGCGTGGCGCGGCCCTCCTTCACCCATTTCGGCAATCCGCCGTCCAGCACGGCCGCATTGTCATGGCCGAACAGCCCCATCAGCCACCAGCCGCGCGCCGCCGAGGCCAGGCCCTTCTGGTCGTAGAACACCACGCGCGATGCATTGCCGACGCCAAGCTGGCCCATCAACTTGGCGAAGCGACCCGGCGTGGGGACCATGTGCGGCAGGTCGGTGTCGGTGTCGGCGATCGCGTCGATATCGAAATAGCGTGCCCCGGGAATATGCGCGGCAAGGAACTCGGCATGCCCGTCCCTGGGTTCGTTCGGCAGGTATTTCGTCGCGTCGAACACCACGATATCCGGCTTGCCAAGCTCTCCGGCGAGCCAGTCTGTCGTCACCAACGGTTCCATGCATCCCCCTTCTCACCAGCCGGCGCGGCAGTGTCGGCACCAGCAACGACAAGTCAATCCGGCACAAGACCCATGCGGAGATACACCGCCTGCACGTAGTCGCTCTTCGCCTCGGTATAGGCCTCGCGATCCGTCGTGTATTGCCGCGCGAGGTCGTGCTTCAACGCGGCGTAGCGCTGCGCCTCGTCCGGATGCGCCCGCAGGTAGTCGCGGAATGCCAGGCGCCGCTGCCACATCTCTCCCGCCGGTTCGGTGATATGCACGTGGTGCGTACGTCGCGCGCCGTACGGCGGCATGCCCTTCACGAAGAACATGCGGTCCGGCTTCGGATTGTCCTCCCAATAGACGTAGCCGAGCGACACAATCGGCGCGACAGCCGCTGTCTTGGCCGTCGCCAGCGAACGAACGGCAATCAGGATATCGATGATCGGCTTGGCGATCAGCCCGGGCACCGCGGTGCTGCCGAAATGCTCGATGCCAAGCACCAGCGCCGGATCGAGCACCCCGCGCAGCCGTTCCGCTTCCATTGCGAACTGGCGCGGCCAGTCCGGGTCGTACGCGACGAGTGCGACGTCATCCATCGACGCTCAGTCCGGCGGGGAAAATCCCATGATCCGCGCGAAGCGTTCGCGGTACGCCGGCCACACTTCCGGATTCACCAGCCTCGGAGGCCGCTTCCCATCCAATATCTCCAGCACCTGCTCCGCCGCGAAACGCGCCATGTTCTCGCGCGATTCCTCGGTGGCGCCGGCGGTGTGCGGGCTGACCAGCACGTTGTCGAACTTCAGCAACGGATGGTCGTGCGGCGGCGGCTCGTCCTCCCATACGTCCAGACCGGCACCCGCGATTTTCTTCGTCGCCAGCGCCTCCGCCAGAGCATGCTCGTCATGGATGAAGCCGCGCGCCGTGGTGATGAACCACGCGTCCGGCCGCATCAGCGCGAACTGCGCCGCCCCCATCATCCCGCGCGACTCGCGCGTCAGCGGACAATGCACCGAGACGAAATCCGCCTGCCGCAGCAGCTCGTCCAGCGCCACCTTTTCGGCCCCGCGGGCCTCGATCTGCGCCGCGGTGAGATACGGGTCGCAGGCCAGCACGCGCATCTTGAACAAGCCGCGGCACAGCTCGGCGACCCGGCCGCCGACATTGCCGATGCCGATGACGCCGACGGTGCGGTTCAGCAACTCGCGGCCGATATACTGGTTGCGCGGGATGTCGGGGCCGGCGCGCATGCGACGATCGGTCTCGATGATGCGCTTCGACAGCGTCAGCATCATCGCCAACGCATGCTCTGCCACGCCTTCCTTGTTGCCGCCGGACTGGTTCACCACGGCGATGCCCTGGCGCGTACAGGCATCGACATCGACGGTATCGTAGCCCGCACCGTTGGATGATACCGCGACCAGGTTGGGCGTGCGTTCCAGCAGCGCATCGGCAACCTGGAAATGCGGCGCGATCACCTGGCGCGAGGCGCCGATCTGGTAGACATGCGCCTGGGTCAGGACCGGCGTCGCAACGTCGTCAGGCGATTCGTTCTCCAGCCGGTCGAGCTGCACGTCCGGCCGCTGCGCCAGGATCTGATTGAACAGCGGCGACGACACGTATTTCACATAAAAGACGCGCTTGGTGTTCGGAGCCATGTTTCCCCCCAGATTGTTGGTCTCCCCCTCCCCTTGAGGGAGGGGGTTGGGGGGAGGGGTGCGTACAGCCGCCGTCCGTGGTTGTACCCACCCCTCCCCCAACCCCCTCCCTCAAGGGGAGGGGGAGTATCCCCACTTATCCCGACTTCTCACCCCGCCAGAAACTTCCCAATCGCCGGCACCGATTTCAGCGCAGCCAGTTCCTCCGGCGTCGGCAACTGCGGACGATCGCGCTGCTGGTTCACCATGCACAGGAAGCCAAGCGGTTCACCCTGCGTGGCGCGAAACTGGTGCCAGGTCCAGGACGGAATCGTCACCAGGTCGAACGGCTTCACCGTCACGACGGCGTCGCCCAGCAGGCAGTGTCCATGGCCGCGCAGGATCATCACGGCGTGGGCATGCTCATGCCGCTCCAGTGTCGAATAGCCGCCGGGATCCATTTCGAAATAGCGCAACTCGCAACCCATGTCGGGTTCCTGGAACAGCACCTGGCGCGAGATGTCCTTGAACGGCGCGCTGCCATCCTGCTTGTACGGCATGTGCGCGACGCCATCCCAGCGGAAACCCTCGTGGAAGTCGCGTTTCTGTCCGGTCTGTTCGCTGTCCATGGTCTCTACCGATAGTCGTGTGCCGCGACGGCGCGCGTGAAGGCGGCGGTCTCCTCGGCCAGCCGCTCGCGCGCCAACAGCAGATTGCCGCCGATCAGCAACATTGCGTCGGCGCCGTAGAAGTCAAGCAGCTCCGGCGTGCGTTGCAGCGTCATGCCGCCGGCCGGCACCGGCAGGCTCGCGCGCATCCCGTCGCGCACCGCGCGCGCATTGTCCGCTAGTAGTCGGCAGGTGTCCGGCGAGTAGCCGAAACGGCCACCGAAATTGGGGAAGATCACCGCGTCCGCCCCGACCAGCCGGAACAGCGTGCCGATCAGCAGCGCGGGCGCGATGCGCGCCGCGCCGCCCAGGCTGGGATGCGCAAAGAACGCCACATCGGGAAATTCCGCAACCAGCGCCTGCATGTTGGCGAACCCGGCGATCAGCGGTGCCAGCAGCACGCAATCGAGCCCCGATGCCTGCGCCACCCCAACCTGCCGGCGCATCGCGTTCAGGTCGCCCGACAGGCTCGGCACATAGCGCGTGGGATGCCCGGTCGCCCGGGTCGCCCGCGCCACGCCGGCGGCGCAGGCGCGGACGCGATCTTCGAAGCGGCTGTAGTTCTGCTCGGCCAGACCGTGATCGTCCTTGATGTAGTCGATGCCGCCACGCGCGAAGCGCTCCGCCAACACGCCGAGCCGTTCCGCCGACAGGCCCTGCGGTTTCAGGGCAGAGCATGTCAGGGCGCGGCGGCCGGCGCCGACGCGTTGGCGCAGGCCGGCGATGCCGTGCCGGGGGCCGCCGAACGCCGCGACCAGTACGCCGGGGAGCGTCACATCGTGCAGCACCACGTCGTCGTGCAGCGACGTGTTGCCGAACAGCATGTTGAGCAATTGCCCGGCGTCGTGGCCGATCGTTGCGGTAGCCAGGCCGATACGCACAGCGAAACGGTCGTCGTCCAGCGGTTCGATCGACTGCACCTCGCCGACGATGTCGCGCAGCACCGCCGGTTCGTCGATCGCCTCCAGGGGCATCTCCACGCTTTGCTCGACCGCGATCGCCTGCGCACGCGCCTCGATGGAAGCGGCATCGCTGCGCACGTGATAGGTGACGCCGAGCCGCGCGGTCATGGGCGCGGCACCACCAGCGCGTCCACCGCCACCGCGCCGGCCGCGCCCAGCATCACCGGGTTGATGTCCACCGCTTCCAGCCGGTCGCCGAGCGCAACGGCGACGTTCTGCAACGCAACCAACAGATCGATGCAGGCGCCCTCCGCATCCGGATGTTGCCAGCGTGCGCTCGCCAGCACGCGCCCCAGACTGCTTTGCGCCAGCTTGTCCACGATTGCCTCGCGCGACACCGGAACGGGCCAGATGCAGATGTCGCGCAACGCTTCGGCATAGATGCCACCGAGACCGCATAGCAGCACCAATCCCACACCCGGCGAGCGGCTGATCCCGGCAATCGCCTCCAGCGCGGCAGGCACCATCGGCTGCACGATCGCGCGTGGGGTGCCGAGCGTGGCGTACGCCGCCCGCAACGCCACCGCATCGCGCAGGTTGGTGCGCACCAGGCCGAGTTCGCTCTTGTGCGCCACGCCCTCGGCCACGCCCTTCAACACCACCGGCCAGCCGACCCGTTCCGCGGCGGCGAGCGCGGCATCCGCCGAGGTGCATGTGACGGTCTCGACGACCGGCACGCCGAATCCGCCGAGCAAGCGCAGGCTCTCCGGTTCGGTCAGCGTCCGGTTCGGCAGCACCGGCGACGCGGCGCCGGACCGATCCGGCGGAACCGGTTTCCCGAAACCGGAACATTCCGGTATCGCGGCGGGCAGCGGCGTCAGCAGGGCGCCGATCGCCTCGATCACGATGTCGGTCTCGGTGAACACGTTCATCGCGTGGGTTTCGTACCACGCCCGTTCGGTTTCGGGCATGCCGCCGGGGGCAACGATCAGCAGCGGCTTGCCGGAGGTCTCGCGCGCATTGGCCAGGGCCGCGCGGATCGGATCGCCCTGCCACGGGTTCATCGAATGCACCAGCGCCAGCATGGCGCCCACGCCGGCATCGTTTGCCAGCAGCGACGGCACCGCGCCGGCGCGCCGCATGCCGCCGAAGATGCCGAGGTCGAGCGGATTGCCGATGCGCGAGAACATGCGATGGCTGTCGATGCGCCGATGCGTGTCCGGCGACAGACCCGCCAGCGTAACCCCCAATGCGGCGCAGCGATCGGCGAGCAACGACGCGCCGGCACCCGAGGTGGACAGGGCGCCGAGGCCGCCGGCGCAGCGTCCATAGCGGTCCAACAACGCCGCGGCGGTCATGAAGCCTTCCAGCGATGCGACGGTGGCGACGCCGCTGGCCTCGAACAGCGCCGCGTACGCCGCATTGTCGCCGGCGATGCGCGACGAATGCGCCACGGCAGCGCGGGCTCCCGCTTCCGAGCCGCCGATCTTCAACGCGACCACGTGCTTCCCGGCTGCAGCGGCCTGCAACGCCAGGCGGCGGAACCGTGCGCCGTCATCCAGCGAATCGATCAGCAACGCGATGACGCGGGTCGGCGCGTGGCCGATCGCGTATTCCATGTAGTCGAGCACTGACAGGTCGGCCTCGTTGCCGGCGGAGGCGAACAGCGACAGGCCGGCGCCGAGCATGTGCAGGCGGCCGGCCATCGCATCGAACAGCGCTCCGGAATGCGAGAAGATCGAGATGCCGCCGGCGGGGTGGCGTTTGGCGTGCGATGTGTTGAAGCCGATCGAGAGCGGCAGATGCGCGTTGTAGATGCCATTGCAGT
>Ga0181530_10004147_pt1 | contig 15592 bp, 17 predicted proteins | sample PEATcosm2014_Bin_42_FD_119769 | JGI IMG/M metagenome (GOLD analysis project Ga0181530, IMG submission 119769) | Peatland microbial communities from MTU Mesocosm Facility, Houghton, MI, USA - PEATcosm2014_Bin10_60_metaG | ecosystem: Environmental > Terrestrial > Soil > Wetlands > Peat | place... | reverse complement strand
TGGGCTGTCAAACTCAACGCCGATTTCGAATATGTCTAGGGTCTTTAATTCTTTCAGGACGCTTCTCTAACCCAATTACGAGCGCGAAGCACCGCCCGCTTCCATTCATCGAGAAGACGAGTACGTTCACCGTTATCCATATACGGTCTGTAAACCTTAGCCCGTTGTAATTTGGGCAGATCAGATAGGCCACGCCAGAAATCAACGCCTAATCCAGCGAGAAACGCGGCCCCTAGAGCGGTTACTTCAGTCATTTGAGGGACTGCAACGGGAATTTCGCTCACATTAGCCTGGGTTTGCATTAAGAACTCGTTCGCAGTAGGTCCCCCATCCACTCCGAGTTTCTTCACCCTCAAACCAGAGTCCGCTTCCATACAACGAAGAACCTCATTCACCTGAAACGCTATGGATTCCAAAGTGGCTCTTGCTATGTGCGCTTTAGTGGTACCATCTGAAATTCCGATAATCATTCCGCGGGCGTAAGAGTCCCAGTACGGCGCAGCCAAGCCCACGAACGCTGGAACAAAGAAAACTCCTCCATTGTTCGGAACGGAAGACGCAAGACTACTGGTTTCTTGAGGGCTTTTGATGATACCTAACCGAACTAGCCAGTCGATCGCAGATCCAGCAACATAAATGCCTCCATCTAAGGCATAATTTGTTTTTCCGTCAAGAACCCACGCTACAGTCGTCAGCAGACGATTTCGGGATTTCTTTGCATTATGCCCTGTATTCATTAGCATAAAGCATCCAGTCCCATACGTATTTTTTGAATCGCCGTTGTTGAAACATCCATGGCCGAAGAGGGCGCTCTGTTGGTCCACGATCAATCCAGAAATGGGAGCATCAATTCCCAGGAATGTTTTGGGGTTTGTGTGCGCGATGTCTCCTGAATTAGGATGGACCTCCGATAACATAGTATCAGGAATCCGGAAGATTCGAAGTAGTTCATTATCCCATTTCATCCTGTGAATGTTAAAGAGCATAGTTCGCGAGGCCGTAGAGCAATCCGTTACGAAGTATCTACCAAAGCTCATCTTCCAAACGAGCCATGTATCAGTCGTACCAAAGCATAGAGCATTACGCGTTGCCAACTTCCGAACACCTTTCACGTTTTCTAGGATCCATTGAATCTTAGTCGCAGAGAAATACGGATCTATCAACAGTCCAGTTCTAGTCCTAATCTCTGCCCCCAATCTTTCTTTTCTGAGCTTCTTACAGATCGCGGCCGTTCGCCTGCATTGCCAGACAATCGCATTGTATACGGGCTTGCCGCTTCGCTTGTTCCACACAATAGCTGTCTCTCCTTGATCATCAATACCCACTGCTATGATTTGTCTTGGAGAGCATGGTGCATTTCGCATTGCCATCTTAGTGGCGATTAGGACTGAACGCCAGATTTCCTCTGGGTTCTGCTCAACCCAACCGGGTTGCGGAAAAATTCTCGGAACAGCACTGATACCAAATCCACATAAGTGGCCCTTCTTATCAAAAAGAACCGCCTTCGTTCTCGTTGTACCTTGGTCTATGGCAAGCACGTACTGTTTTCTTGTTGACAATCGTAGTCTCCATCGTGTTAGTTAGGACGGACAAAATAGTCTATGGTTGAGGCCTCCGAAACGGCGTAGACCATTGCGAAAGCCAACTACGCCCTGCTCCTGCAAACATTCGCCTACGATTGATTACCGAAGTGTCCGCATAACGAGAATTTATGAAAAGTTTCAAGCTGTCAATCAAAAATCGAACGAAGGGACTCGTATTGCCTGAATGGGATTTGCCTACGGAATATGGGAAAGCGTTAAAAATAGTGTACGCTGACAAGTACTTGGAGTAGAAGGTTGGCCAGTAAAGCTGTATTTATCCGCGACGCGACAGGCCTTGTTAAAGCGATTGGACCTTTCGCCGCATTCCTATTCGGCGCGCAGTGCATTAGTCCACCGTCCTCGGGATTCATTACTTACGCCTGGCTTCCGTATCTCTGGCCAGGCTCAGACATTATCCTGATTTTGACTATAGGAATGATTTTTTCTCTAATTCACGCCATTACATACAGCCAAATTGGCAGCGTATACCCGCGTAGCGGTGCCGACTATGTCTTCGCCAGCAGAACATTGACTCCACTTGGCGGTTTCGTATCAAGTTTCACCTTGGCCATCTTCAGCGGGTTAGTGGCAGGCTCCTTAATCGCTTGGATACCCAGCACGTTGATGTCCAGCTACCTGTTCGAGGTGGGCACCGTTACGGGTCAGTCCTATCTGCTAACTTGGTCCGGCATTCTAACATCCGGCATCTGGGTTTTCATCATAGGAAGCGTCGCTACTGTAGTCACCCTTGGCTTGATGCTAGTCTCCCCAAGCAAGACCGTTGCGTACCTCAAGTACTCATTTTATCTCGCCATGATTTCCTGGGTCATTATTCTTGTCTCGTTGGCCTCTATCAACTCAAGCCAGTTCATAGCTAACTGGAACTCCTTCATGGGTCCCAACAACTATCAATCGGTCATAACAACGGCCCAGAACAACGGTCTAACGTATCATTACGATACGGGCACAGCTTCGCTAGCTGGTCTCATCATGGCCTTTTGGATCTACTACGGCTACTACATCCCAACGTTCTTCGCGGGAGAAGTAAAACGCGCCCCAAGAACTCTATTTCTCGGGAGCGTTGGCTCACTCATCTTCATGTGGGCGCTCTTCGCATTCGGTGCAGTTTTGCTAACCAGGCTCACACCCACGGCATGGCTCGGCGCGGAAGGTTATCTATTCTACGCGGCTCCGAGCGCGATGACAGCTATGCCCTTCATCTCATTCTATGCAGCCGTGGCGCAACCCAACCTCATACTCGGAGGAATCGTTTTCGTGGGATTCCTGCTCTCGCTTATCGGGTTATGTGTCACATACTTCTATTACGTTAGCCGAAGCATTTTCGCGTGGTCGTTCGACAGGCTTGCCCCAGCGAAACTGGCGGAGGTTAGGCCAAATGGCGCGCCATGGATTTCCGTTCTACTAATCACCGTCCTAGCGGAAATAGGCTTGGCCCTCAGTCAATACACCACGATATTTGTTCAGCTTAATTTCACATTGTTCGCGGTGATTACGATGATGATTCCGGTTTTCAGTGCAATCATCCTGCCCTGGAAGAACAAGGAGGCATTCAAACAAGCTCCGTCCCTAGTCACTAAGATGATTGGACCGATTCCGGCGATTTCACTGGTTGGTTGCATAACTTTCGGTTACCTAATCTGGATGGTTGTCGCAAGTTTTCTGTTCCCCGCGGTGGGTGGATATGTAACCCCAAGCGTGATTGAACTCTTCCTAAGCGTCGTCATTGCGGGCGTTGTAGTATTCTATGCCGCAAAGACCGTGCGTGCTAAGGAAGGTTTAGAACTAAAGTACATTTACAGCAGCATCCCGCCCGAATGAAATCTGTACCGGTAAAGTGGGGTCAGAACCCTCTTCCCCATCCGCGAGCAGTAACAACATGAATGTCCGCGAATTAGCTACCCTGTTTCGTCCCAGCTCGTAACCCTTGTTATGTTACAATGCAAAATCGGTTAGTCCAAGTTCGCGAATTGTTGACGCGTCGGGTTTTCCTTGGTCGTCCCAGCCCCAGAGGTGGTAGTATTCGGTGAGCATCTTCTCGAACTCTTGCATCGTGACAACTTTTCCTTTCCCGTTGCCGTCAGGTAGGGGGTCTAGGTATATGCGGGGTGGGATTGTGTCGTCTTTCCTGGAGAAGCCCTCCCTCACGTTGAAGATGCGGGCCAAAGTCCAAATGCGCCTCCCCATGGTCTTCATTGATTCCTCGTTGTAGTTGGTTTCGCATGCTGCGTTCAGGAGTCTTGCGCATAGGGCGAGGTTGGCGGCGAGGAAGTCACACATCTCGATGCTCCATTTCACGCTTGTTCGGATTTGGTCTGTTTGAACGATTTCGGCCTTGCCGTCGGGTGTGAAGGGGTCAAGTTTTCCGAACGCGTCGTACCCCACAGGCCAAGCTCTGTTGTGGTCTGCGCCTCTCTCCGAGGTTGCGTAGGCTAGGGCCATCCCAAAAGTTGCTCGAGGGTCATAGCCGGGGTACTCGAGCCCTTTCGCGTGTACCGCATACCTTTCCGACCCCTTTCCGATCTGTTTCGATGCTCGCGCCACACCTTCGGCTAGAACGTTTCCGATGCCTTGTCTCGTAGCGATGAGTTGAGGAAGTGCAACAGCTGCTTCTAAGTTTCCGAACTTGAGATCTAATCCACCAGTATCTTTCCCGGTTAGGATTCCTCTTTCGAAGAGCTCCATCGCCCACGCGCAGACATTGCCTGTTGATATCGAATCGAGGCCCATGTTCGAACAGTCTTCGTTGAACTTCAGAATGACCCGTATATCTCCTATACCCATGTTAGAGCCGCATAACGCCAACGTTTCATACTCTGGGCCTTCCCCTTCCAGCCCCGCGTATTTCCCGTCTTTCACCTTTGTAACATTGCGACATCCGATCGAACAGCTGTAACAAGTTGTCGTATGCCGAACTAGTATCTGGTCGGAGAGGGCGTCGGCGTTTATTTGGTCGGCTTGTTCGAAGGTGCCCGCTTGGAAGTTGCGGGTGGGTAGGAGGCCTGCGCCTTGGCTCAAAGCCACGATTCCCGGTGTCCCAACTTTCATGAGCATTTCTTCATCCGGGTTTTCACGGATGTTCTTCTTGATCACTTCCCTGACCACGGTTAGGAAGGCTGGGTCGGAGTTTATGCTGAGGGCCTTGGCTTGTTTCGTTCCGCGTGCGGAAATCGCTTTCAGGTTCTTCGACCCCATAACGGCACCCGTCCCGCCTCTGCCAGCGAAGTGGTGCACATCGTATGCAATTGCAGCAAACCTGACCTTGTTCTCGCCCGCGGGTCCGATGCAACCAACCTTAGGGCCATCTTGGTAGTGGCGGGGGTTTTCACCAGACTCTTTCACAATCAGATCGGTGGTTTCGAACACATCCTTCCCCCACAGGTGGCTAGCGTCTCTCAGCTCCGCCTTCCCGTCTTTGATTGCTAGGTGTACGGGTTTGGGTGATCGCCCTTTGATGATGACGCCGTCGAATCCGGCAAACTTCAGTTCAGCGGGAAAATACCCGCCCGAGTGGCTGTCGCTCATGGTTCCGCTGAGGGGTGATTTGGTTACGTTGGCCATGCGTGACATTGTGGAGGCCACCGTCCCAGTGAGAGGCCCAGTCATCAGAACGATTGGGTTCTCAGGAGCGAAAGGGTCAGTGCCCGGCGGTATCAGGTCATACAGGTATCTGATACCGAGCCCCTTCCCCCCAATGAACTGCTCCGCCCAATCAAATCGCAGTGGCGCTTCTCTTGTTTCCCCTGCCGTAAGGTCGACGTGTAGAATTTTTCCGCAATACGCGCGGCCTGCCTTCAACATAAGAATCTAGCAGTAATAGTCCGGTCTCAAATAATTAATCATATTCTCGGTACTGTTCAAGACAAAGACTTGCCCAGCGCATTCAGTCCATTGTTCGCCCAGGGTTGACGGTTAGGTAAGCATCGTATTGTAGGGACAACCTGCTACCCTGCGCTAAGGCGTTACTCTCTGTTACAGCCTAACCGCCTGATGTGGGAGGAAAAATCATCAGGGTGGCGTCTTCTGTAACCTCGGCGGAAAACCCGCCCATCATAGAAACTGATCTGCCGTTCAAAAGAAAGTTAAGATGAGGCTTTGGATTGCCAGATTCGCGATCGAAGAGGTATTCCTTCAGCTTCTCGCCGTGCCTCGTGGCGACTGTTTGCAGAATTTGCAGGACCGTGGTGGCTTCTTCCACCTGCAAGGTTTCCTCTCTAACCCCTGCTATTTCGCGCGCCGCTGCTAAGAATTTCACTGTCACTTTCAAGACGAAAGATTCCGGTTGCGTAAGTTTGTGAGTGATGGTTCTACCTGCCGCCTATAAACGATACCCGTGCGCAATAATGAAAGATGAAGCCTGGGCGAGTGACCCCTGGGTTCTGTTGCGAGTGGATTGTTGTTCCTCTTAAAGTCACACACGAGAACCTGACCTAGTCCTATTGGACTAGCGTGACTTCCCCGTCTTCCGATAACCGAAGTCTCCTCCACCGTGAATCGCATCCTCTACCGCGAAGGCTTCTGATTCTCACATAATGTTGAAGTTCGTTCTCTCGTTCTTCGCTTTTGGAATCAATTATGCCATCGGACAGCGATTCGTATTGCTTGTAGAATGAGGGAGAAGCTATGCCCTTCAAGATTGTGTAAACATTGACACATTCGCGTGCTCTCGAATAGGGGATATACCGTGTGCGCCAAAAGTCTATGATGGCCTTCTCCTCGTTATACTGAAGCAGGATGCCTGTGTTATCGTCAATATGCAGGCGTCTTTTCATGGCCTCAGAAATGCCTGCCTTGAGGTCCTTTGCCAGCACGATACTCCAATCAGACAGCTTCACGGAGACTTGAGTAATCTCCGATTGATCTTTGGAGGTAGCAATTCCTGTTTGTACAGTGTAGCTGTCAACGATCCAGAGCATGTCACTATCTTCTAGCTTCTTCACGTCCAAAGCGCGAATCTCCTGAGACCAAGACGAATCTATCTCTGTGGCCTGTACGATTTCTATGTTATGATCATTCGCGAATGCCACGGCGCAGATGACCTATCACCAAATCTTCGATGAGTGAGATCCGCGCGGCATCAAAATCAGTCATTTGGAACGGGCAGACACACATATTTCTAGTAGCCGCATTCACCTTCTAGGCATCAAGAACATCTCCGCGTTTCGTGGAGGCTGGTACGTATGATGAGAAAGATCACGAGAGTTGCTTGTGTGGGTGGCGGACTTATTGGGCAGAGTTGGGCGGCTCTGTTCGCGTCGAAGGGCCTAAGCGTGGTTCTTCAGGATGCTAACGAAGAAGCTCTTTCCAGTACTCGAAAACATTTGCGTTCAATCCTTAGACTCCTGGTCTCAGGGAAAATCATAGGCAAAACTGACGCCGTCTCAGCCGAAATGAGAGTGAGGACTACAAGAGATATTTCTGAAGCGGTTGGGGAAGCTCAATATGTTCAAGAGTCCGTTTTCGAAAATTACAAGATCAAGCGAATCGTGTTCAAAGCAATTGATCGCTACGCCCCCCAGAACGCAGTTATTGCCAGTAGCACATCGGCGCTTCTAATTTCGGAAATTCAGCGATTCGTTGAGAGGAAGTCTCGCTGTATAGTTGTTCATCCCTTCAACCCGGTTCACTTGGAACCTTTGGTTGAACTTGTCCCTGGCCGATGGACATCTAGTGAGACAATCAATTCGGCGTACAGGTTCATGGTTTCGGTTGGAAAAGTTCCGATAATAGTGGCAAAGGAGTGTCCGGGGCATGTAGCTAATCGGTTAACGGCCGCTGTTTGGCGAGAAGCCATAGACATGTTACTGCGAGGCGTCGCGTCCGCAGAGGACATAGATAAAGCGGTCAAATACGGGCCGGGGCTTCGGTGGGCAGTTCAGGGCCCTTTCCTTTCTTATCATTTGGGTGGCGGGGAAGGAGGGATAGAGTATTTCTTAGAACAGTTGACGCCGTCATTTGAAGACAGATGGAGCACGTTGGCGACTTGGACGAAGCTCCCTCGCCGTGCCCGTGAGAAGGTCATTCAAAATGTTAGGGGTATGGAGACCATCAAACATACTTCACTAGCTGCACTAAGTAGAAGAAGAGATGAGGAACTCATTCAGTTGCTACGGGTCGATAAGCACTTTCGAAATAGGACCAACTCAAATTGATAGAGTTGCTTCAAGAAACACAAACGGCGACAGTTCAAATTACGGTGCCCGCCCCAGCCTGCAGCACTACTCGTCAATTAGTAGCAACTCTATTATAAGTATGTTCGAAGTGTGGCCCGAACAAGGTTGGCGGGGCGCACGATGTTACAGAAAGTGACGGTTACTCTCGCAGTGGCAACCGTATTCGCAGTCCTCCCAGCAGTCCTGGTTCTCGCGAATCTCACTAAATAACGTAAATGTCTTTCCGGTGATTCTTTAGTTCAATTGGGGAACTCGCATGCGAATGAGAGATGCAATGATTGCGATGGTTTTGGGGGTAGTGGCTGGGGTCATAGCCTCGTTCGCCGAAAGGGCTGACTTTGTCATTACGGGAGGAAATGCCACACCCCTTGGGTACGTGAACACATACACGTGGTTGCTAGTCTCCGCGACCATATTCGGGCCTGTCGGAGCTATCATCACCACGGAGGTTCAAGCTCTTATCGGATTGATGACGGCCGCAAATCCGCTTTCGTGGCTGTGGCCTTTCGTTAATCTAGTATTCGCGGCTGTGGTCGGTACTGTTTCTGTAGTCCTTTCGAAGCTCCATGCGGGGATGAAGCTTCACACAAAGCTCTTAGTCTTGAGTCTCACCTGCGCCCTCGTGGACATCCCGATGACCTACGTTGTGATTGTCGTGGCTCTCGGGTTGCCTTTCAACTTCTACCTGCTTGCATTGCCGATCTACATTACACTTCAATTGGTACCGTCCACGTTGATTTCGTATGCCCTTCTTCGAGGAATTCTCAGGGCGCACATTACCGGCGCAACCATTTGAGCGGGTTAAGGTTAAGCGATGCAGAACTCTGTTGGAAGGTCTATGGAACCGAGTCTGAAGAATCAATTGCGCGGGGTCTTCGACAAGCTGTCAAGGCGTCAAGACCTTAAGCCCGACGAAACGCAACTTGCCACAAAAACCATTCTGGACGGGTTGGCTGCTCGATCGACGGACATTACTGAATTGTTGGTTGCGTTCTTCGGCGGGTTGACCATCAAAGAACCGACCATCGACGAACTAGCATCAATGGGTGCCGCTATGGAAGCGACAAAGAAGTTCAGGTTCCAGTTCAACGTGGACAAACCCTTAGTGACAGCAGGTGGAACTGGAGGTGATACGGCGCCGACCATAAACGTAACAACTCCGGCTGTAATAGCTGCCGCCGCCGCGGGTTCCTACGCACTCAAAAGCGGTGCAAGGGCTTTCTCGTCAAAGACTGGATCAACCGATCTAGCTGACTGCTTGGGCATAAACGTGAACGTGCCTCGTGACGTTGTCGAGAGCTGTGTAGAGAAAATCAAGGCTACGGTTTGGGCCTCCGAAGGCGTCTACCCGTGGATGGGGCCACTCATAGAGTTGGGGCGCAGAGATTCTGTGTCCGCTGCGATGCCCCTGCTATATTCGCTTAGGCTGATGATAGCGACCGCCCTCAATCCGTTTTCAATAAGACGCCAAGTCAGGGGCGTGAGCAAACCCTTCACAGAGAAGGTGGCTACAGTTCTAAGCAAATGTGGTTATGAAAGAGCTTTGGTGGTCTTGGGGCATGGAAAGACAGAGGACGTAATGATAGATGAAATTTCTAGCGTTGGCAAGTCTGTCGTATCGGAATTGAAATCTAATGGTTCCATAGACACTTACACGATTCTTCCGGAAGATGTGGGAGTAAAGCGAGGAAGGATTGAAGATGTCCTCGCTCGCCTCAGTCACGTTGAGAATGCAGCAGTCACGGCTGGGGTACTATCCGGTTCAGACAGAAGCACACGCAGAGACCTCATCCTCTTGAATGCCGCCTCGATAATCTACGCGGCCGATGACGTGAAGAATATAAGAGATGGGTTTGAAATGGCCTGTCAGGCAGTTGACGAAGGAAAGGCACTAGAGGAATTACGTAACTTGATTACTTTAAGTGGCGGAAAAATGGAGAAACTTGACTCCATTTTAGGCTCGCTGAAAATGCCGTAGGTGGATGCATTTGTCAGATGAAACCGTAACAGTAACCTTCGAAACTGATAGGCTCGAGCAACTGAAGAAAGCCAGAGACCTATTTGCGAGTGACACCAACAATAATATTTCAATAAATGATTTCCTGGATATGCTCATCAAGACTTTCACGATGTACAGAGAAAAGAGAGGCCCTACCGAAAGTTCGCTGCTCAAGAAAATGACTCACACGTGATTACGATTTACGCGGTACGAGAGAATTAATGTCTTGTCGACTACTTTAGTGCTCTTGAGTCTTAACGGTATCGCGTCCGCATCTTGAAGGAAACCCTCACCATCGACAAGGGTTGGTGCATCTCTTCCTCCCCAAATGCAAGGTACTACCCATACGAAGAGTTCGTCCACGAGTCCCTCCTTGAAAAAGCCCCAGCGGGCCTCTCCTCCACCCTCAACCAGCACTGAACGAATACCGCGCTTCTTTAGTTCACCCAACAATTTCTTCAAGTCAACGCGTTTCGAGCCGCCCAACCGGAGAACTTCCACCTTCCTTCGCAGAAGCTCGACCCTGCGATGAGGGGCATGCTTCGTGACTGCGATTATGGTTGAGGCTTCCCTACCAAGAATCTTTGATTCCAACGGGGTTCTAGCGTTGCTGTCGAGTACAACTCTGAGAGGGTTCTTTCCTTTCACCGCCCTGACAGTAAGCGAAGGATTATCGGCTATGACAGTATCGACACCTACCACGATCGCGTCCACCTTGGACCTGATAGTATGTAGCATCCTTAGATGCCGCCGCGTCATGAATCTGAAAAACTTCGTTCCAACTCTGTCAGCGGGTGCTATCTTACCGTCTACGCTCATGAGCCCGCCGACTGTAACCCTAACGTTGTTCATTGCGACCAACCTCATCTAACCACACCCGTTCAAGAAGGTCTTGTCTTGGGAGTGAAACAAACGAGGACTCTTAGGAATTCTCTTTCTTTTCTTGTTGGATTTCGGTAAGTCTAGCCGTCTTTCTAGTTTCCGCGTCGGCCCAGCGACGTTTCTCATCATCCGTGACGGGCTTCATGGCTGGTACGGGTTGGGGTTTGCCATCCTTCCCGAACGCAACGTAGGTTAAGAAGGCGGTGCCGGTGTGCCGAACTTCTCCAGTCATGGGGTTCTCGGCCTCCACTCGAACACCAATCTCCATGGACGTCTCCCCAACGTAGTTAATGCATGAATTCATTCTGAGAACATCGCCAATGTACACTGGGGAAAGGAAATCTAATCTCTCTATGCATTTCGTAACTAGGTTACAGCGAGCATGTTTGAGAGCGCTCAGCCATGCCGCCTCTTCAACCAATTTTAGAATGGCTCCTCCGAAAACGTTTCCAGCAGCGTTTGCGTCCATCGGCATCATGATCCTAAGCAACACCGTAGCCGAATCATTCGGGCTTTTGCATGTACTCAACAGGTAACCACACACTTCTCCTCTATTGCTCGACAAAATAACTTTCTAGGTTGGCATTTACCGGTCGATAGTTTTGTGTGGGTGGGCGGTTTGGTACGCACACACAAGACCGGTGAATGGGACGTGCTGCTCAATCTCTCTTGTTTTTATTTTTTCGCCTCGGAAGCTTTTTTCTCAGACTGAAGGAGCTTTTCCAGCCCTCTAACATTTGTTCTAAAATACACCAAGTCGGAATGAAACAACTCTACTCCCTTTGTCAATCGTGAAAATTCTCGTGAAAACTCTCCTGATTCCAATAACTGTTCCAGTGATCGCAAATGTTTCAGCAACGGTTCAATTCTCAATTTAGTCCAATCTGTCTTAGAATTAAGATTGGAAAAGCTCTCTCGTAATTCCTCGAGAGAGTTCCTCAGCGCAGGTAAGTCCTTTTTGTATACTCTATCCACCATTTTCTCACGCCCAATACATATTCAGCCTTTTTCAATTTTTAAGCTGTGCAATCCTCTTACAAAACCAACGATGCAGGTTATCTTTTTAACTTGAGTTTTCGTGAGGAAAAGGGGACGCGGCTCCTATGCGTGTGCGCGCACCACCAGACCCACGCACACACTTAACATGTAACTCTCTCTACCTGGCAACTCATGAATGCTCCTAGAATCACTGATTCTCGAACAAACTTCTTCATTTTTCCCGAATCCCCTTTCGACTTTGAGAGAAGCGCAGGGATTCATGGTCGGTTTGAGAAGAGTCTTCCAGACGTATATGAAAACGGTGTTTACAAAAGAGTCCTTCACCTCGCTGAGAATCCAGTCCTTGTCCTAGTCACTTCCAAGGGAACTACCGAAAAACCACGGCTCGGCGTGGAAATTCACCCACATCTAATCGCTCAGGATGTGAAAGCATTGAGGAGGCTACTGGATACGATGTTTGCAGCTTCATTTGATTTTGACAAGTTCTATTCGTTTGCTAAGAAAGACCGATTGATGCGTATCGTCTCGAGGAAACTCAGGGGGCTAAGGCCCGTTTCGCCTCCGACTATTTTTGAAGCCTTAGTAATCGCCATTACCGAACAGCAGATTTCACTCAATGCAGCAATAGCGATACGCTCTCGTCTGGTCGAGAAATATGGAGATACTGTCGAGTTCGAGGGACGAAGCTTCTACGCATTTCCAATTCCATCGGTCTTAGCGAAAGCAAAGGTGAACCGAATGATGGCTCTTGGCCTAAGCAGAAATAAGGCGTTGTACATAAACGAACTTTCCAAGAAAGTTGCAAGCAAAGAATTGGATCTTGAGGGGTTAAGGAAGATGGATGATGAGACTGCGATTGCAGAGCTAACGAAAATCAAGGGCGTTGGTGCGTGGACTGCGGAATATACGCTAATTCGAGGAATGGGAAGGGTGAATTCATTGCCTGCTGACGACCTGGGAATTCAACATGCAATATCACAAGCCTATTGCACAGGACAGAGAATTAGCTCAAATGAGGTTCGACGAGTTCTAAACAAATTTTCCCCTTTCAGCGGAATCGCCGCTTTCTACCTCATGTACTACCTATTCTGGATACCAGAACGTGCTACATAGATTCGTTTTATTCTGCGATAGGAAAGAGGTATTCTTGCGAGTCCAGCGAACACGTTTGAATTGTGTGTGCACACCTGAATACCCACACGCTTCGTTCGCGGAAGCCCACTCTCTTCGAATACAAGTTACTTAGCGTCCATTCCTTCGATTATGTCCCCGTCTTTACTTAGTCTGACGTTGAATTGTTTCATCGTTTTCTCTTCAACCGTGTAGTGACCACGGATCTGGTAGAAGGCACCGTCAAACTGTATGTCTTCCACCTCAACTACACCATTCTTCGCGAACCATTTGCGGACAAAATCAACCGCTATCGCCTTCACTTTATCAGCGGTGGTTAGCCCATGCCCAGTTCCTTTCAGTGTCATCTAATGCGTCTCAGAAACAATAGGTGCTGAAGTCCGCGGATAATCCAAAGGCTTGCCAGAATCGCATACCAGAGATAGAACCGCAGTGGAGTGCCTTCGATCATCCAAGACCAAAAGATTGGAAGAGCGGATAACCCAAACAACGCAGCGGACACAAACTGCGTATTGCGGAGCAAGATATAGCCACTAATTAATTCTGGCTGGATCGCTTCCTCCTTCCTCGTCAACATCTGTGCAAACAACCCCAAAATTAGAGTCAAGCCGGTTAAGTCGAGAGCGTAAATCTGAGACGCGAATGCAAGCATAACGTGGTTTTCGGAGGCGGGGCCGAAGCTGATGAGGCTGAGCAGGTAGGGCTCAATCGAAACGAAGAAAAGCAAGAGGATATTCAGCCACATCATCATCCCCGTCTCGAATCGTTCTCGCGGCCAGGCAGTTACCATACCAGTGTATCTCAGCCACACAGAAATCAAAATGAAGAAACTAAAACCGAATCCGAAAATGTCAGCCACAACGTCACTTGGATTGACGGCAGGTCGACTAAGCAATGATAATGATCCAATCGAAAGAGCCAGACCGAATATCAAGTCAGAGAGTGACTCGATTCTGGGTTTGGGAATGCGTACACCGAACGTCAATCACCCACGCAATAACCCAGTGTAATTTTTTGCTAATAAGTTCACTTTTCCCCGACCAAACAAGCCGGACCATTTGTCTGGTCAACCACCGAAGAAAACCAGAGGATAGTTAGATGCAGGGCTGGGTTTCTGGCGGTCTGGTCTTGTTTTCATGCATTTCTGAGTGGTGGAATACCTACCGATGGTCAGTCAATCTAACGCAAGGGTGAAGTTTAACAATTGATGATTAGTTGCCCAAAGGAAAAATCGGCGGGTGGAGCATGCAGTACAAATGAATAGTTCTAATGAACACCACGATGGGCGTGGTTCTTGCATCCGCCGACATTAACATCTTAATCATCGCGCTACCTGCAATCTTTCGCGGGATCAAAGTCGATCCGATGGCGCCGGGTGCCTTCGAGTATCTACTTTGGATAATTTTTGGGTACGATGTTGTTACGGCTACGTTGCTCGTCACGTTCGGCCGCATCTCCGACATGCTTGGCCGAGTTCGAATGTACAATCTGGGCTTCGCAGTGTACACTGCGGGTTCGATCATGCTTTACTTGGTTCCGGACATGGGGTTGAGAGGGGCGTCGGAAATTCTGATCTTCAGGCTTGTTCAAGGGGTTGGCGGCGCGCTAATATTTTCAAACAGCGCGGCCATCATTGTCGACGCGTTTCCGCCATCCGAGCGCGGCAAAGCTCTTGGCGCCAACCAGGCGGCGATACTCGTGGGCAGCCTTCTGGGTTTAGTCTTGGGGGGAGTCTTGGCGGTTTATGATTGGCGTTTCGTGTTTCTGATCAGCGTGCCTTTCGGACTTTTTGGGACCGCATGGTCTTACTGGAAGCTGCGGGAACTCGCCGTGATAAGGAAGGGACAGAAGCTGGACGTGTGGGGTAACGCCGCGTTTGCTCTCGGACTGACTATCTTCCTAGTCGGAATGACATACAGCCTCATTCCCTTCGGGAGCTCAGCGATGGGGTGGGGAAACCCGTTGGTTATTGGCTGTCTAGGCGTGGGGCTTGGATTACTTATTGCATTTCCGATCATCGAAGCACGCACGAAAGATCCAATGTTCAGCATGGAGCTATTCAAGAACCGAGGGTTCTCAGCGGGGAATCTCGCCGCTTTCGTCGCGGCTCTTTCACGTGGTGGCGTCATGCTGATGCTCGTGATCCTACTCCAAGCGATTTGGCTTCCACTCCACGGTTTCAGCTATCACGATACTCCGTTCTGGGCGGGCATCTACATAATTCCCATGAGCTTGGGCTTCGTTTCGGCCGGCCCGTTAGTGGGTGGCTTTCGGACAAGAAAGGCGCGCGGGGCTTGGCGACCGGCGGCATGTGCCTGCTATGCATAATCTTCCTTACACTATCTACCCTACCCTACGACTTCCAGTATCCGGAGTTCGCGGTCTCAATCTTCTTGATGGGCATAGGCTTCGGAATGTTCTCTTCGCCCAATGTGTCCTCCATAATGGGCACGGTTCCACCTGAACGACGAAGCACAGCCACAGGTATGCTCCTTACCGTACAAAACACTGGTAGCACCGTGGGGCTGACAGTCCTCTTCACCGAAGTAATCGGCGCCCTCACTGGTAGCCTACCGAACGCCTTGTCGTCAGCGATGACCAAAGCTGGCGCGCCTCACGTCGCATCCTCCCTATCACAAATTCCTCCAACATTGGCATTGTTCGCGGCTTTTCTCGGATACAATCCAATGGTGACGATGATCTCGGAACTACCGCAAACCGTGAGCGGATAAATAAGCACACAAGCCCTCTCCACCATCACCTCAACCACCTGGTTCCCTAGAACCATCGCCCCTCCCTTCATGGAT